>Ga0137308_101621_pt1 | contig 20237 bp, 19 predicted proteins | sample Inofrocosms_June_FD_97181 | JGI IMG/M metagenome (GOLD analysis project Ga0137308, IMG submission 97181) | Mouse cecal microbial communities from Vienna, Austria - N-Acetylneuraminic and N-Acetylglucosamine D2O microcosms_June | ecosystem: Host-associated > Mammals > Digestive system > Large... | reverse complement strand
GCTGAACATGACAACCGGATACTGGCAAGGCCCGACAGAGTCTGGACCCTGGCAGGAGCCATGATGGCGGTACTGACATGTCTTTTATTTGCCGGCTACTTTTTCCTTCTGAAAAAGCATACTACCGGGGAGACGGACTACAGCTCCTGCCAGTATCATATTGCCATCATTTCCGATGAGACGGATACCTCCTTCTGGGCAGATGTCTACCGGGGTGCGGTGGAGGCCGGGGCCGGATATGGGGCTTATGTGGAGCAGATCGGGGACGGACTGGTGGACAAGTTCTCCATGGAGGATGCCATCAATATCGCCATCTATGAGCATGTGGACGGCATCCTCCTGCGGGCCGCCGAGGAGGAGGAGACGCAAAAAATGATCAACAAGGCATGCAGCCATGATATCCCGGTGATCACCATGCAGAAGGATGTGCCCAACTCCAGACGCCAGGGCTTTGTGGGGATCAACGATTATTTCCTGGGTCAGGAATACGGCAGAAGAGTGTTAAAGATTGCTGATGAGAATACCCGGCTGGTGACGGTGCTTTTCCCGGGAGCCAGCTTCAATGAGACCAGCCGCAGCTGGTTCCGGCTGGGACTCAGCAACACTGTCCAGGAGGAGGAGATCCGGCTGGATTTCCGGATCATCTGGGATGACCGGGGGCTCAACAATGCGGAGGACGTGATCCACGATATGGCGGAAGGCCATGTGGAGCAGCCGGATATCATCATCTGTCTGGATGAGGTCATTACCCAGTCCACCTACCAGCTGATCCGCGACCGGGGACTCTCCGGCAGCATCCATGTCATCGGCAGCTATATCTCCGACGATATCCTTAAGGGAATCGAGAAAGGATATATCGACTCTACCATTACCATTGACCCGGAGGCCATGGGGCGCATGAGTGTGGATGCCCTGATGACCTACAAGCGCTACCACATGGTCAGCTACTATACGGAGGTGGACACCATGCTGGTGGACAGGGCCCTGGCGGCACAGAATAACTTCCCGGAATCTCAATGAATGTGATTCTAACTGAAAATTGACAACTGAATATCGTGCAGGAAAAGGAATGCAGGAGGGAAAGCATGTCATGCCGGGAGGCCCGCTCTAAAAGCGGAAACACAGGGAGAGCATTGTAGGAATCGGAAGACACATACATGTAGATGTGGCAGCCGAAGAAATAACATTCCCGGTGAGAGTCCCATCCCCAGTTACAGTCGGGCTGGGAATAATGGCGTTTACAGTTACAGGAAGAACAGCCTTTCTTCTTACAATGGCAAATTAGAATCAGTCCGGGAAAGATCGAGATACTCCGTACTGCACGATATAATCCCAAGTGCTTTTTGGAAGCACAAAGGGATCAGGATAAAATTTAAGAAACTGGGATACGAAAGTATCCTGATAAGCGGCATGGCCACCGGGATTTGTAGGTAACAAAGAAATCGCCTCCAGTCGATTGAAATAAAATATAATATAATCAATCGGCTTCACCGCAAATTTTGAGCGATTTGGCATCACCGGCCAGGTGTTCTGCAACGGCATGAACCTGCTGGGGGACCCCAGGCTGTTCTTGATTGAAGTGATTCCCAGTCCGGATAGGCATGATGAGATTTGTACTGCTGAGGAATGGGAAGTGGTGAAGTTTACTGTTCGGAACATGGAATCAACTATGTGCCCCTGATTGAAGAAATGTGTACCGGACTGGATTCCGGCACCCTGGGCGTACAGAAGATCACAGCCAATTGTATGGGATTTACAACCGAGATGGAAGTTGAGATCATCCAGGCCTCATCCGGTTCCTCCGGCAGCTCCGGCTGCAGAACCCAAAGCCGTCAAATGGCAGAGCACTCGTGAATCTGAAAGCCCTGGCCCTGGCAGCAGGCTTCACCCTTCTGGCTGCCGCACCGGCTCTTGCCGGAGAGTGGAGGCAGGAGGGGGACAGCACGGCCGATATCATTTCCAGCTATCTGGAGAAGGATACCCGGTATGCCATTACCCTGGAAGAACTGGTGGGCAAGAACCCGGGTTCCTACCGGGCAGGCACCGGGTCTGTGTACGGCAAAGCCTTAAACCAGACGGAATTAGACCAGGTGGCCCAGAAGGTGCACCAGATTGTGACCAGCTATATTACCATGGAAATGAATGATGTCCAGAAGCTGGACATGCTGTACAGCTACCTGATCAACACCTGCACCTATGCTCCTACCTGGGAGCAGAACCGGGCCAATACGGCCTGGGGTGCGCTGATTTACAGGGAGGCCCAGTGTTCGGGCTATGCCAGGGGATTTAAGGCACTGTGCGATGCGGTGAATATTCCCTGCTACTATGTCCACGCCACAGAGGCCGCATCCAATCCCAGCCACCAGTGGAATATCGTGCAGATCGGTGGGAAATGGTATCATGTGGATACCCAGGCATGTATTTTTCTGGTAAGCGACGCTGTGTATGCCAACATGGGGATGGCCTGGAACCGGGCAGAATTCCCGGAATGTCCGGAAAGCTTTTTCCCGATCAATGACCAGATCCAGTTTGCAATGCCCTATACGCCGGGGGCAGACTGGATTCGGGAGTAGGAAGAGATAATGAAAAGAAGGGGTGCAGGCCATGTCTGGGTGATCCGGCGGCCGGCACCCTTGTTTTTCGTGTTTTGCCCGAAAGAAATGTTAGAAGAATAACTTTACACCTTTTCCAGATTGCATTATAATAATGACAGGAACCTTATTGTGATAGAGATATGGAAGGAGTGAGAGAACATGACAGAAAAAGAAATGCTGAAGATATCCATAGAAGAATTCAGCCGGATTCAGCGTTACATGATAGCAGCTGGTAAAGATTCCAATGTATACCAGCTCATAAAGGAGAGATACCTTGACTTAAAGGTTATCCTCACAAGTTCTGGTATCAATCTGACAGATATTGACCGTATAAAAGAATGAGCGTTACAGTTCACGGGGCGGGGAAACTGGACGAAAACAGACGTCAAGCTGGCTTGTAAGACTGTTTTTGTCCAGTTTTCCACATCGGGCGGACGCCCGATGCTTCTTGTCCGGCTATGCCGGACAAGAAGATGCCCCCCCCCGCGAACAGTAACGAATGGTAACAGTTCAGATACCCCTTGGGCTTGTAATCGCATTATAAGGCTGGATAAGATGTCGGGGGAGCCCGATATTTTGTCCGGTTTTTCTTATTCATAGGAGTGAGCATTTCCTTTCTGGTAATCATTGCCATGGTCAATTCCATGGGGGTCATTGCCTCGGCGGGGGTGGGTGTAGCGGAAAATCTGTGTGCATTTATCATGCTGGTGCCTTCGGCTTACATGCAGTCCATGTCTGCCTTTGTGGCCCAGAACATAGGAGCAAAGAGGCTGGACAGGGCCAGGAAAGCGCTGCTGTATGGGATCGGGACCTCTGTGGCAGTGGGATTTCTCATGTTTTATGTGCCCTTTTTCCATGGGGACTGGATGGCAGGACTGTTCGCCAGGGACCGGCAGGGGATTCTGGCTGCTGCGGATTATCTGCGGGCTTATTCCATTGACGGTATCCTGACTTCCTTTTTGTTCTGCTTCATGGGATATTTCAACGGAGGGTGAATAGGAGTCTGAAAGCCTTATAAAATCAAGGCTGAAGATTCCGAAAAGTTATCAGTACAGAAGGGAGGATGGAGATGGAGATGGAGAAGAAACGGCGCTGGAATAGCAGGCATTTTTTCAACCAGTCCCTCCATTCCAAGCTGATGCTGCCGGTGATGCTGACCATGGCCGTATCTTTGGGGATTAACCTGCTGCTCTTTAGCCGGATCAATAACACTGTGGAGAACATGAACCAGGTCTATGCCACCAATATCCGGCTGGGGGAGCTGGAGCGTCTCCTGACAGAGATCCAGAGCGATGTGTACCAGTATTTGAACATCCAGAGCCAGGATGCCCTGGAGGACTTCACCAGGAACCGGGAGCGGTTCGGCGTCATGATCGGGGAGATCGACGACACCATCACGGATCATCCAGCCAGACGGATGGAGCGCAGCATCCGCAGTCTGGCCCTCTCTTACCTGGAACTGGCCGACAGCGCCGTGGAGGCCAAGCAGGTTCACAATGTGGCCTCCTACAGGGAGAATTTTGAGGAAATCCGGACTGTCTATACATACCTGCTGGCCTATATCCGGGGGCTGGATACCCTGCGGTTCAAGGCCAATTCGGAGAATTATAATGTGCTGTACCAGTATCTGCGCTACCTGGAAGCATTCATGGTCATCGTGCTGGCAGGAGTCACCTGCTGCCTGATGGTGCTTCTTTATGGGATCACCGGAACCTTCACCCGGCCCTTGGAGAAGCTGGCCGTAAAGGCATGTGAGGTAGGAAAGGGGAATTTCGGCATCGCCCTGGAGGAACCGGTCAATGAAGATGAGGTGGGGACGGTAACGGTGGCATTTAACCAGATGATCGTAAGCATCAATGACTACATCCGCAGGACACGGGAGAGTATGGAGACGCAGATCCGCATGAAGGAGCGGGAGCTGGCCATGGAAAGCCTTTTAAAGGATGCCCAGTTAAAATACTACCAGGCCCAGATCAATCCCCACTTTCTGTTCAATACGTTAAATGCCGGACAGCAGCTGGCCATGATGGAGGATGCGGAGCGTACCTATGCGTTTATAGAAAATATGGCCCTTTTCTTCCGGTACAGGCTTAGAAAGAACGGGGAGGAGTCCACCCTGCGGGAGGAGATCGAGCTGATCGACAGCTATATGTACATCATGAACGTGCGCTATTCCGGTGAGATCCATCTGGAGAAGAAGATCGATGAACGGCTTCTGGACATCCGTTTTCCCGGTATGGTACTGCAGCCGGTGATCGAGAACGCCCTGGGCCACGGCCTGGGCGGCGTGGAGTGGGAGAAGCGGATCTGGTTCTGTGTGGGGCAGGAGAATGGAGAAGCCGTGATCCAGATCCGGGACAATGGTGTGGGAATTCCCCGGGAGCTCCTGGAGCAGCTGGCAGGAACCAGCTCTCTGGCCCGGCGGGACGAGGGGAATTCCGGGAACGGTGTGGGACTGGCCAATGTCCGTGAACGGCTGCGGCTGTACTTTGACCGGAAGGATGTGCTGTCTGTGGAAAGCGGCGGAGAAGGAAAAGGAACGCTGGTTACCATCCGGGTGCCGGTGGAAAGCCGAAAACAGGAGAGGTTTTAACAGGAGTAATTATGTACAAAATTCTAATCGCAGATGACGAAGGGATCGTCACGGATTCCCTTCAGTATATTATCCGGAAAAATTTTGGAGAGGAATGCGAGACGGCTATCGCCAAGAACGGCAGGCAGGCCATCGAGCTGGCGGAAAGCTTCCGGCCGGACATTGCCCTTCTGGATATCCAGATGCCTGGAATCAACGGGTTAAAAGCCATGGAGGAGATCCGGACCCAGAATCCCAGAATCAAGACCATGATCCTGACTGCCTATGACAATTTTGACTACGCCAAGGAGGCCCTGCGCCTGGGCGCGGTGGACTATCTCATGAAGCCTGTCAACAAGAAAGTGATCGTGGACCGGCTGACCGGCATCATGCACACCATTGACCGGGAACGGCAGAAGCGCCGTGATGATCTGCTGACCAGAGAGAAGCTGGAGGCCGTGATTCCCATTATTGAAAATGGTTTTGTCATGAGTCTGATCATGCAAAATGAGTATGAGGACAGCGGGCAGCAGTACTGGAGCCTTTTGAATCTGGAGGAGGAGCATGGGATTATCATGGTTCTGGAGTGGGGGGAGGGCAATGCCGGCGGCACCATGGGCAATCCCATCGGCTCCGGTGTCCGTGCCCATCAGTACTATGACAAGATGTCCGAGCTTGTGAAGGTGTATTTCAAGGCCTGCGTCAGCAATATCCTGGGCAATAAAATCGTCTGTGTGATCCCTTCCCCGGAGGGAAAGCTGGAATACAGGGACCGGCTCCGGATGATCGAGAAGGCCAGAAGCCTGGTGACCTCTTTGAGGCATACGGTGGGAATTGACTTTAAAGCAGGGATCGGTTCGGTCCGTCCCTGGGAGACGGCATTTGATTCCTATCAGGAGGCCTTAAATGCCCTGCGCCATGGGAAACGCAAGGTAACCCATATTGACGATCTGATCGTTAAAGATACCCAGGAAAAGCAGCGCCAGACCATGGAGCAGATGGTTTTGAAGGCTGTCTGCGGGAGCCTGGACCACGATGTCCGCCAGGAGGCGGCGGTCTTTGCCGGATGGGTGCTGAAGGACGAGAACTGCTCCCTGGAGGATGCCAGACTGGAACTGACAGAGATTCTCCTTCTGGCCAGACGCACCATCCAGGAGCAGGGGAGCGAGTGCCCCAGAAACCAGGAATCCGTCAATGCCATGCTGGCAGCCGGAGACAAGGAGGAGCTGCGCCAGCGGTTTATAACCGCCATGGTGGAGCTGGCCCAGGCAGTGGTGATCCGCAGCCAGGAGCCTGCCGGCATCATCACCAAGGCCCAGGAGTATATCCGGCAGCATTTCCAGAAGGATCTTGCCCTGGAGGAGGTGGCCCAGGTGGTAGGTATCAGCCCCTACTATTTCAGCAAGCTTTTCAAAGAGGAGGCCGGGACGAACTTTGTGGAATACCTGACCGGAATCCGGATCGAGAAGGCCAGACAGCTTCTGATGAACCGGGAGCTGAGCATCAAGCAGGTATGTATAGACTCCGGCTATGCCAACCCCAACTATTTCAGCCGGATCTTCAAGAAATGGACGGGCATCACACCTACAGAATTCCGTGACGGAATCCAGCAGGGCAGCTGACATCAGCCCACATTCTGAATGCTGACTGAATAGCACAAATTTGCAGCAAAAAAATGCTACACATTTTTGAATACTGGTAAAAACCGGTGAAAATGTGCAGCAATTTGCAAGTTAGTGCTATTTTTTTTGTGGTATGCTATGAACACTTAGAGAACCGGAGCCGGAGGCGAACGGTGAACTTAGTGTGAATGCACACCTGGCCACTTAGCGAATGCAAGCCGCAGGCGCGGCATGAGGTTAGTGGACATGGTGTTACCCGCTATGAACACTTAGAGAACCAAAGCGGAGGCGAACGGTGAACTTAGTGTGAATGTATTTTTGAAGAGAGGAGGATTTTGCTCATGAGCATGTTTTTACAGGCTTGTGTCAACGGACTTTTGATGGGGGGCTTCTATTCTCTGATGGGCATGGGGCAGAACATCATCTTCGGTGTCATGAAGATCGTAAATTTCTGTCACGGAGAGATGCTAATGGTAGGTATGTATCTGACCTTTATTCTTTATACATATTTGGGAATAGATCCTTATCTGGCGGTTCCCATTGTGGCAGTGACCATGTTCTGTCTGGGTTCCGTGATCCAGCACACCCTGATCACCCCGTCTCTGGGGACGAAAAGCTTCACCAACCTTCTGTTTCTGACCGTAGGTCTGGGACTGCTTCTGTCCAACGGCGCGCTGGTGATCTTCGGTTCCGAATACCGTTCCATCCGCACCGCTTATTCCCAGACTTATATCCAGCTGGGGCCGGTCACCATGGCTCTGCCGAGGCTCATCAGCTTTGGTGTGCTGATCGTGGTTACCATTGCCTTGTTTGCATTCCTGAAATACACCACCATTGGCAAGCAGATCCGTGCCGTGTCACAGAACCCGGTGGGCGCTGAGGTGGTGGGGATCGATGTAAAGAAGATCTATATCCTGACCTATGGACTGGGGATCGCCCTGGCAGGAACGGCAGGAGCTTTGCTGACCCAGTTTTACACCATCTTCCCTACGGCGGGAGCCAGCTTCGGGTTCCGTGCCCTGATCGTGGTGGTGGTGGGAGGCCTGGGATCGATTCCCGGAGCATTTATGGCCGGTATCTTTCTGGGACTGCTTGAGACGATGAGCGCCTTGTTTATCAGTCCTTCCTACAGCGACCTGATCGTATTCATGACATTTATCGTGATACTGGTAGTCCGTCAGACGATGATAGCGAGGAGGAAATAATATGGATAGTAAGAGAGCGGTACATATTTACCACCGGAATCTTGCCATCGCGGTTGGTCTGATTCTCCTGGTGTTTGCCCTGATCCCTATGGCTGTCAAGTCACCGTACCTGTTGAATATCTTTGTTCTGGTGTTTTACATGTCCACCCTGTCCATGGCCTGGAACCTTTTAGGCGGCATGACCGGACAGAATTCCCTGGGCCATGCGGCCTATATGGGGCTGGGAGCTTATGCCTGCTGCCTTCTGGTGGTCAAGACCGGGGCCAATCCCTGGCTGGCCGGAATCTTCGGCATGGTAGTGGTGGGACTGGTGGCAGGGATCGTCTTTTATCCCTGCTTCATCCTGCGGGGACCCTATTTCACCCTGGTGTCCATCGCTTTTGGCGAGTCCATCCGCCAGGTGATCATCAACTCGGCCTTCTTCGGCAGGGCCAGCGGTGTGGGGCTGCCCTTTGGAAGCGATTCATGGGTTCATTTCCGTTTTACCAGCAAGGTTCCCTACTACTATGTGGGACTTCTGATGATGATCGGCGTCTATCTGGTCATGAAGAAGATCGACCGCTCCAAAATGGGTTTTGCCTTAAAAACCATCCGGGAGGACGAGGACGCGGCAGCGGCCATCGGAATTAATCCTACCCGGTACAAGATCATGGCCGTGGTGATCTCTGCTATGGTAGCCGGTCTGGTAGGCTTCTTCTATGCCAGCTATATCCGCTACATTGATCCGGAGCTGATGATCCAGGCCAAATCCACCGAGTCGGTGCTTCCTGCCATCGTAGGTGGGGCGGCCTATGTGGAGGGCCCCATTATAGGCGGCCTGATCATGATCCCATTGTCCGAGTATCTGCGGGCCAACTTCAGCGCGATCCTGCCGGGCATCAATATGCTGATGTACGCGGTGGCGCTTCTGGTGGTGATCCGGTTCCGGCCTGCAGGGATCCTGGGCTGGTATATGAACAGCCGGACGAAAGCATTTGTTGACGAAAAAATCTTACGTAAACCTCCGCTGGGAGTTCTGGAGGAGGTTGAGATGATGGGATACCGGAAGGGGGAGGCGTAGTATGGCAGAAGCTCCGATCATTGAAGTAAAGAATATTACCAAACGGTTCAAGGGTCTGACTGCTGTCCGGGAAGTGTCCTTCTCTGTGCGGGAGGGCGGCATCACCGGTATGATCGGCCCCAATGGTGCCGGCAAGTCCACCACCTTCAATATGATCTGCGGATATTATCCGCCCACGGAAGGCAGGATCTTCTACAAGGGGCAGGATATCACGGATAAGAAGGCCTACGAGTACACCAATATGAAGATTGCCCGGACCTTCCAGATCATGAAGCCCCTGAAAAATTTAAGTGTCCTGGACAATGTAGTGGCCTCCTCTTACTTCGGGCATGCAGGCGCTAAGAATGTGAAGGAAGCCAGGGAGCGGGCCATGGAGGTCCTGCAGTTCACGGGACTCTATGAGAAACGCCATGTGCTGTCCAAGGACATGGGCACCCCGGACCAGAAGCGTCTGGAAATGGCCAGGGCCCTGGCTACCAGACCGGAAATGCTGTTTCTGGATGAAAATATGGCCGGCTTAAATCCTGCCGAAACCGAGGACGCCATCCGGCTGATCCGCCGGATCAATGAGTCCGGTGTGACCATTCTTCTGATCGAACACATCATGCAGGCGGTGGTAAGCCTCTGTGAGGAGGTCATTGTGCTCCACCATGGGGAGAAGATCGCGGAAGGGACACCGGAGCAGGTAATGAATGATCCCTATGTCATGGAAGTCTATCTGGGCACGAAGAAGGAGGATGCGCATGCTTAAAGTCGAAGGATTGAATGCAGGGTATGGCTCCGTCAATATACTGTGGGATATCAGTTTTACCCTGGAGGATGGAGAGATCGTGGCCATCCTGGGCTCCAACGGAGCAGGCAAGACCACCATGGTCCGGGCCATCACCGGGATGTTAAAGCCTGGTTCCGGCTCTGTGGTGTTCAACGGTGAGGAGCTGGCAAAGAAAAATTCCCGGACGATTCTCCACAGCGGCATCGTACAGGTACCAGAGGGGAGACAGCTGTTCACCGACATGACGGTCCTGGAGAATCTGCAGATGGGAGCCTTCAACAAGGAGACCAAGGCCCATTTCCAGACCAACCTAAAGAAAGCCTATGAGTGGTTCCCCAAGCTGGAGGAACGGGCGAAGCAGGCGGCAGGAACCTTGTCCGGCGGCGAACAGCAGATGGTGGCTGTTGCCCGTGCCCTGATCGGAGAGCCAAAGCTTCTGATTCTGGATGAGCCGTCCCTGGGACTGGCGCCCAATATTGTGGATGATATTCTGAAGGTGGCATCTACCCTGGCGAAAAACGACGGGATCTCTGTGCTGCTGGTAGAGCAGGATATTACCAAGGCCCTGGCTGCGGCGGACAGAGGATATGTAGTGGAGAATGGGCATATCGTTCTGGAGGGTTCGTCCGGGGAACTGCAGGCCAATGAACATGTGAAGAAGGCGTATCTGGGGATATAGGCGGCTGATGGCCAGGGCTTTCTGGAGAGGCCGCCGGGGATACCGCTCCCCTATAAGACGCACTTTCTCCTGGAAAGGTTATTTGGGAATTTTACACCAGTTTTATCAGTGCGTGTCTGAAAATACAGGTGTGAAAGAATGTACTTTCGAAATATAAGTGCAAAGATATTCCGGGAGTACAAAATAAATTAGGGAGGATATTCCCGTGAAAAGGAGGATTATTATGAAATTGAAGAAACTTGCTTCCCTGGTATGTGTAGCGGCTCTGGCTGTGTCTGCTCTGGCCGGCTGTTCGTCAGGTGGTGGGACAGCAGCTACGACAACAGCTCCGGCTGCCACGACTGCAGCAGCGGCTGCTACGGAGGCTCCGGCTGAGAAAGCGGAGGCCGGTGAGACGGCTGCCGCCGGGACAGAGGCGACCGGAGAGCCCATTAAGATCGGTACCATTTATGCCATGTCCGGCGGGTCCGCCGCGATCGGTACGAACATTCTGAGAGGTATTGACTTTGCAGTAGCTGAGATCAATGCAGCCGGCGGGATCAATGGACGTCCCCTGGAAGTGGTCCGCGGTGACCATGCAGGCGATGCTGCTACGGGAAGATCCGAGGCGGAGCGTCTCATCACCCAGGAGCATGTGGACGTGATGATGGGCTGCCATATGTCCGTAGTGACAGAGGTTGTGGCCCAGGTGTGCCAGCAGTATGGCGTACCCATGATCACGGCTATCTCAACCCTGGACCGGCTGTCCAACGAAGAGCACAAGGATATGGATTATTTCTTCCGTCTGTGCCCCTTAAATTCCGTGTATGTGGAAGATATGCTGATGTATTTGCGGGATTCTGCAGAGCAGACCGGTGAGGAGATCAAGACCGTGGCCATCTTCACGGACCGTGCAGCCATCGGCCAGGAGCTGATCCGCTGCGTGGAGCTGTTCAAGGATAAGTATGGTATGGAGCTGGTAGTCACTGTGGACTACACCAGCAATGCAACCGACTTAAGTGCCCAGGTTCTGGCCTTAAAGCAGGCGGATCCAGATGCGATTCTGTGTGACTCCTACATCGGTGATGCGACTCTGTTCATCCAGACCCTGAAGGAGCAGAACTACAGCCCCAAGATGATCGTGGCCAAGGCCAACGGCTTCACGGATCCTTCCTTTATTACCAACCTGGGCTCCATTGCCAACGGCGTGGCTTCCGTGGTAGAGTTCAACCCGGATCTGGTCAATGGTGTGGAGATCAACGAAGAGTTCAAGGCAGAATTCGGCGTGGATATGAATGGTCACTCTGCTGAGTCCTATACCGTAGTATGGCTGTTCAAGGCTGCCATTGAGGCTGCCGGAAGCACGGACGGCGCCGCTGTGAAGGATGCCCTGGCAAACCTGGAGATCAATGGGGAATTCCCGGGCGGACGCAAGATTGTCCTGCCTTACGACAAGATCAAATTCGAGAACTATGACCTGGCCGGAGAGCCCCACTACCGGGACAACACCTCCGCATCTGTGGCAATTGCCCAGATCCAGGACGGCGAGTGGAAGACCGTATGGCCCTTCGACTTTGCAGATACCAAGATTGCTTACCCGGCTCCCCTGCAGTAAGAGACTGACTGGGAGCAGATCAGAAGGGGATGGTTCCAGCCTGCCGCTCTTGCGGCAGGCTGGAATGTTTTTTGTCACAGATTTTACTTGCTATTTCCATAAAAAGTGTGATATTATACTTCTATAGAATTCCTTCCCAGAAAAGGAGGAAGGATTGAAAAAAAGCAAAACACCAGCGGTTTGCCGGAAACGGAAAGCAGAATAACTTATGGAGATATTTTATGAAGTGGATCAAAAGATTTGTGGCTGTGATAATAGGTCTGCTTGTTGCGCTGGTAATCATCTGGGGGATGTATCAGGCCTTTGGTATGTATGTAAACCATAATGCGACCCGTGAACAAACCAAAACATTGCAGATGAATTTAGAAAGTGAAATTTCTGATATTGAGATTATAAGTGTTTATTCGGAAACCGGAAATACATCAGGGACAGGAAACCATGTTGACTGTTTTTCCCTGATCACATTTTCAACAGAAATGGAAGAAAAGGAAATAGAGGCCCGTATGTCCCGGTATTACGTATTTGATGACCGGAGCTGTTATGTAAGTAAAACAGAGGATGGGCATTACAATATTTATATCAATACATCGGCTCCCTTTGCAGACAATATAGAGGGACATTAATCAGAACCGGCATGTCCCTGCCGGGTTTGCAGTGATGGAAATGATGTAAGCCAGAGGATCCGTTTTCAGACATGCTCCAAAACCAGGTCAGTGAGGAAAAGAAGAAGCCTATGAAGTGGAAAAAAATAGCCGCAGTAACATGGATCTGCATCATCGCAGCGGTTCTGGTGACCGGCTGTCTGGGCGGAGAAAAAGAAGCAGCAGTGCCGGAGCGGAGCACATTACCGGATATGGCAGAAGGAAGCCGGGGGATATGGGATGTGTCTGGAGAGGAGGCAGGTGTTCACCCGGAACTGACCGGGGAGCCGGTGCGGATCGGGGCTGTGTATTCCCTCAGCGGAAACAATGCTGCTATCGGTACCAATATCCTGCGTGGCATTGATTTTGCAGTGGAGGATATCAACCAGGCCGGAGGGATCGGCGGACGCCCGGTGGAGATTGTCCGGGGGGACATCCAGGGGGATCCGGATATTGCACGTGCCGTAGCCCGACGTCTGATTACCCAGGAGAAGGTACATGCAATTGTAGGCTGCCACCAGAGCACCCTGACAGAAATCGTGGCCCAGGTATGTGAGGAACACCAGATTCCCATGATTACCGCCATCTCTACCGTGGACAGTATATCCACCCACGGGTATGAATATTTTTTCCGCCTGTGTCCCATGAACTCCCTGTATCTGGAGAACATGTTCATGTACCTGCGGGACCAGACGGAGAAAACCGGCAAAAAGGTGGAGACCATAGCCGTGTTTGCAGACGACAGCATGATCGGCCAGGAGGCCATCCGCTGTGCCAGAATCTATGCCCCCAAATACGGCATGGATATCGTGGGGAAATCCAGTACCGTCAGGGAGCCGCGGACCTGGCTGCCCAGGTTCTTGCCTTAAAGGACGCCAACGCGGATGCGGTGCTGGCGGAAAGCTATCTTTCCGATGCGGTTCTGCTGATGAAGACCATGGAGGAGCTGGATTACCGTCCGCCCATTCTCATTGCCAAGGCCAATGGCTTTGCTGACCCGGGCTTTATCCCGGAGACCTGGGGCATTTCCGAAGGGCTTACTTCGGTGGTGGAGTGGAACCCGGACCTGACCAAAGGCCAGGAGATCAACCGGCGGTTCCGGGAAATCTTCGGTGTGGACATGAACGGACATTCTACAGAGTCCTACACGGCTGTCTGGACCTTAAAGACTGCCTTTGAACAGGCCGGAACCGATGAGGGGAAGGCGGTTCGTGATGCGCTGGCGTCCCTGGATATCCGGGCTTCCTTTCCGGGAGGGCCGGAGATCATCCTGCCTTATGACCGGATCAAATTTGAGAACCACATGTTTGACGGCACCCGCCATTACAACAACAATACCTTTGCCTCTGTGGCCATTGCCCAGATCCAGGACGGGGAGTACAGGACCGTGTGGCCTTTTGAATATTCCAGACAGGAAATCCGGTATCCGAAGGAGCCATAGGCAGTACTGGTATGACCCACACCGATTGACCCTATGTTTTACTTGTCTAAATTTCCCCCTGCTTCGTTGTCGTCGGTCAACGATGCCACCACATCGCCTCCCTCCTCCGCCTTGCAGGATGAAAATTTATCCTGCGTGAAACATAAGGGAAATTGGTGTGGGTCATACCAGGGGCTTCACAGAGCCATATACTGGTCCAGCTTTGCCCGCACCAGCGGATCATGGACAGGTACCAGACGTCTTCCCAGGTCGTGGAGTACGCAGTCCCTGGAGACTCTGCGGCGGTACTCGGCAGGAGGGTATCGGAAGATCTCCCGGAACCGGCTGTTGAAGGATTTCAAGTCGGAAAATCCGTTGTCCAGGGCGATCTCTGTCAGGCTTTTCCTGTCATCTGCAAGATCCAGAATGGCATATTTCAGGCGAATGCGCATCAGGTAATCGTAAAAATTGATTCCTACCATATTCTTGAACAATGTGGAGATATAGGTCCGGTTGTACTGGGAGAACCGGGCCAGGTCTTCCAGGGTGATTTTCTCCTGGTAATGTTCCTCCATGTACCGGGCCAGACTCTGCATCAGCTCCTGTCTGGCCTCGTTCTGTTCCGGCAGGGTGATAATAGTCCGGGGAGCGCAGTCACCCAGAAGGGTGGCCAGAAGCAGCTGGGCGCTTCCTCTGGCAGCCAGCTGGGAATAAGGGGATGTCTGGGATGCGGCATCCAGAAGCTGGGCGGCATAGAACCGGATTCTGGTATACCTGGGTTCCCTGCGGGTGTCTTTTGAGGAACAAAGACCGTGAAAGGAAAAGCTCTCTCCGGTTTTCAGAAAGGGCCTGAAGGCCAGAGAGGAGAAGCGGATCACCAGGGTCCGGGTGTTCAGGGTGGTGGAAAAGGAGGCGTGTCCGGTATTGGGCTCCACCAGGACGATATCGTCCTCCTCCATGACAAAATTCTCCTTTTCCCGGCAGAACTCCTGCTTCCCACACAGGACGATCTGAAACTCGTATTCGGCAGGGTGCCAGTGGTAGCGGTAGTTGAGGCTTTCGTTGATATAGCAGGCCAGGTACAGGTTGTCCCTGGGATACTGGAGCTCGTGGTAGTCTTTTTCCATATGGGGATTTTCCTTTCTTAAAATCCAAATATTTTCCCTATGAAAATATTCGGCTGCGTCTGTCTGGGGACCTGGTTTCAGAATAATGGATTGTGGGAGAAATGTCAATAAGGGGAAGTGTACAGCTGTTCATAGGTGCATCTTCCTGTTTTCGAAAAGCATCGAAAACAAGAAGTTTTGGGCGTTCCTCCCTATAGCAGGTTATGGAAAAAAGTGCTTACGCAAGCAAAAGCGGGCTTACTGATAATCTGTATTGCAATTTTTGCCGTGACTCTGGCAAGCTATATGTTAAATAAGATCCCCATGTGGGTGACGGCTATGCTGTCCATGGCGGCCTTGTATATTACCGGATGTATTGATGATGCGGGGGCACTGGGAGGTTTTTCCAACACAAACACGATTCTCATGGGAACCATGTTTATCGTGGCAGCCGGATTCCGGCGGACTTCCATTGTGGACAGTATGTGTGACGGGCTGATGAAGATGACCCGCGGGTCTTTTAGGATGGCATATCTGGGATACCTGCTGCTGGCAGCCATTCTCACCAACTTTATCGCCAGCCCCATGGTGGTGTATGCCATTGTTTCTCCGCTTCTGGCGGCTCTGTGTGACAATACCGGAACCAGCCGTTCCAGGGTTATGTTTCCCATGATGGTGGTCTGTGTATCCTGCTGCGGGATCCTTCCGCTGCCTACGGCCATCCAGCAGGCCGGTCAGTTCTCCGGGTTTATGGAGACTTATGGGTTTGAACAGACCTTCCAGCCCGTGTATTTCCTCATGGGTTCCTGGCCGGTGCTGGTTGTGTCGGTGCTGTGGGCACTGTTTCTGGGACCGAAATTCTGTCCAGAACAGCCGGTGCTTCCGATTACGGCCAGATCCGGCAATGGGCAGAGGGATCAGAAGAAGCTGGCTCCTTTTGCAGACAAAGCGGGAATTATCACTTTCTTCGTTACCATCCTGGCTCTGATCTTTTCTGCGCAGATTCATCTGGCCACCTGGTTTATTGCACTTTTGGGGGCATTGATGATGGTGCTGTTCGGAGTGGTGGACCACAGGTCTGCCCTGCGGGATATTCCATGGGATATGCTGATGCTGTTTGTCGGTGCCCTGGCCCTGGGAACAGGCCTGACCAGTACAGGCGCCGGAGAGGCCATCGGAAACTGGCTGGCTGCTGCGGTAGGCGGCACCCACAACAATTATCTCCTGGGGGCGCTGTTCTTCATCATCCCGTTTTTGATTACCCAGTTTATGCTGAACCGGGCCGTGTCTGCCGTATTTGTGCCGATCTGCCTTCTGACTTGTCAGGCCCTGGGCGCCAGTCCCATCGGACTGATCCTGCTGGTCAATGCCGGCAGCCTGACTGCCTTTCTGACACCTATGGCTACTCCGGCAGTGGCCATGTGTATGGGAGATGCAGGGTATGACTTAAAGTCCCTGGTAAAGAGCGGGGCGCTGATCACCCTGATCCTGCCGGTGGTGTATATCGCCTATACGATGACTGTCTTTCCGGCATTTTAGCTGAAACCAGAATGGCCATATGCCGTTACCAGAGGGTATCTGAACTGTTGCTTCAAGGCTGCATGTTTCTGTAAGGGTTTTTAAGATTGTTGAAAAAAGGAGGAGATCATCCTATGAAAATCACGGATGTAAAGCTTATTTACGCAAAGCATTATCTGTTTGTACATATCTGCACCGACGAGGGAATCGTCGGTCTGGGAGAGGCGGGCAACTGGGGATATCTGGGAGCCACGGCGGCGGCGATTGAAAAATTCATCCCATATCTAATCGGGAAGGATCCCTTCCGCATAGAGGATTTTAACCAGAATTTCTACCGCTCCGTGTACTTCCGCGGGTCTGTGATCATGAGTGCGATCTCTGCCATTGATATTGCCCTCTGGGACATCAAAGGAAAGAAACTGGGGGTGCCGGTCTATGAGCTTCTGGGCGGACGGGTCCGGGACAAGATCCGGGTCTATGCTTCTCCCATGAGCAAGGCCACGGATCCCAAATCACTGACAGAGAGCTACCGGCAGTTAAAGGCCCAGGGCTTCACTGCCGCGAAAATTTTCGTCAATGGGCCTATACGCAGTGCAAATGACGGGCGGGATGAGTTCTTCTCCGGAAGGATTGAGGATGAGCTGGAGAAAGTGCGCATCTGCCGGGAGGCCGTGGGAAATGATTTCGATTTTATCCTGGAGGTTCACCGTGGCATGACCGTGCCGGAGGCAGTAGCCTTTGGACGGGAGGTGGAGAAGTACCGTCCCATGGTTCTGGAAGATCCTGTCACGCCGGACAATATGGATTCCATGGCCGAGGTGGCTTTGAGGGTCAATGTGCCCATCGCCACCGGGGAGCGGTTCACCAACCTGAAGGAATTTGAGATGCTGCTGGCCCGTCGGGCCGCCCAGTATGTGCGGCCGGATGTGTGTGCCGTAGGCGGTATCACCACCAGCAAGAAGATCTGCGCCGTGGCCGAGGCCCACGATGTGCTGGTAATTCCCCACAATCCCCTGGGGCCGGTGTCCACGGCGGCCTGCTTACAGATCTGTGCCTGCATTCCCAATCTTGGAATCCAGGAGCTGCCGGGTTTCTGCTTAAACGGTGCCGAGGACAAGATGGTGAAGGAACCCTTACGCTTTGAAAACGGCTGTATGGTAATTCCGGATGCTCCCGGAATCGGCGTGGAGCTGGCAGAGGATGCCGCAGAGCTCTATCCGGCCAGTGAGCGGGGGAGCAATGAGGCGAAGCGGGCATTTGACGGATCCGTAAAGGACTGGTGATCATGATGGAAAAGACGATGCTTTCAATGGAATCCTGCGCATTTCGCTGGATCAACTGCCAGTGTTTTGAGATCCGGCTGCCCAATGGAAAGACAATCATCACAGATCCCTGCTATGATTATCCTGAAAATCCCAATGTGCCGCTGGCGGACCTGTTCCGGCTCAGGGAATTTACCACAGACGATATTGAACATTGTGATTACGTCATTTTGAACCATACCCATGGGGATCATATCGCCAATCTGGGGGAGCTTATCCGCAAATTTTCCCCGACTGTGATCTGCCATACGGGGGTTGCGGCGGAGGTGGCCCAGGCATACAAGGATATGGAGCTGACTTCCATCTATGGGGTGGATTATAACGGCACTTACTATTTTGACGGCTTTTTCATGGAGACCTTCCATGGGGAGCACAAGCCCCAGCGCTTTACCTGGCAGCAGAGTATGGCGGAGGGCGATGTCATTTCCCAGAATCCGGATCTGACACGTCTCCATGCCCTGGGCGGGCTTTTCAATCTGAACTATCTGCTTACCTTTGACAATGGTTTCCGTCTGGCATTTGTGGGCGGAACCGATGACGGAATGGACGAGCGCCTGCGTACTCTCCGGCCTGATATTGCCCTGCGCAACAAGATCACCAATGCCATGGATGTGGAGCATGTGGCGCAGGACTGGTACCGTTTTATGGAACGGTGCCATGCCCAGATGGTAGTTCCCATGCATTTCGAAGTATGGGAGAACCAGCAGCCGGGATTCTCCGGACAGACCTTTGTACGGGCCAATGAGATGGCAGAGGAAAACAGACTTGGCTGCCGGATTCTGGCACCGGAGCGTACGGAGTGGTATTCGGTCAAGATGAATGTGATACATGTGAAATAAATGTATGGTTCACGGGGCGCATCTTCTTGTCTGGCGTAGCCGGACAAGAAGCATCGGGCGTCCGCCCGATGTGGAAAACTGGACAAAAACAGTCTTACAAGCAAGCTTAATGTTTGTTTTTGTCCAGTTTTCCCCGCCCCGTGAACTGTAACAAATAAATACTGCCAGTCCTGCTCTTTGGGGTGGGGCTGGCATATTTTTATAACGCTTGAGCAATACAATAATTTTAATAGGTAGCATATCCCTTTTTTCCCCACGATGAAGAGTCTTAATTGATTTTATAACCGGAAAAACCCGGAAATAAAGGAAAGTTGGTTGCTATCCTGCTGCCGGAATGGCGGCTTTATCTCAAATTTATCTCAATTCAATCAAGTTTCCAAATGGAAAGCTCTTATTACTGTAAAAGTGCTAGGGCCCATTGCCGAAAGGAAAACCTCCTGAACACATCCAGGAGGCTATGGGGCCAGTAGTTATAGGCTCAGTTCTGTAAAGTCGATCCACAGATCATCATAGATGTTGACCCTGATCTTGTCCTGGAGGGTGTAAGAGTCTGCTTTAAAATCTTCCTGTTCCAGATGGTATACAAAAATATTTTTGCTGATAGGGTCCACAATCCAGTACTCCCTCACGCCGGCATCCGCATACAGATTCAGCTTTCGGATGTAATCATGGCTGGAATTGCTGGGAGAGGTGATCTCTACGATCCAGTCCGGCGCTCCGGTGCAGCCCCGGTCTGTTAGCTTGTTTGGGTTACAAATCACGCTGATATCCGGCTCTACCACGTTTTTATCATCTTCTGAAAACAGCTTAACGGCGAAAGGGGCCGGATAGACCTTGCAATGGCCTTTTTGGGAACGGATATAGTTTCCGATTTCCAGATGGAGAAAGGATAGTATTTCCTGGTGCATTCTGCTGGGGGATGCCATGTAATAAAACTGGCCGTCAATTAGTTCGGCTCTGACGTTTTCCGGCAGGTTGTAATAGTCTTTTTCGGTATAGATGTTGGTATGAGCTAATGCTTCTGACATGATGATGCTCCTTTCTGGCAATGGAGCGTCTAAAAATAAAGACGCCTTTTGCATTATTGCAAAAGTATATCACAGAAAGAAATAGTGCGCTATGGTGATATACGACAAAAATAGTGCGCTAAGTTTGGACATTATGACTATCCCCCGTGAGGAAGAACCCACAGCGAGGAGAACAATGGCCGGGAAGATGCTTATGGGGCTGCTGGAAAATCTCTTGGGGACAGAAAGGAAGAGCACATGAAGTACAATCTTAGGAAAATCATGT
>Ga0137308_101619_pt1 | contig 20248 bp, 20 predicted proteins | sample Inofrocosms_June_FD_97181 | JGI IMG/M metagenome (GOLD analysis project Ga0137308, IMG submission 97181) | Mouse cecal microbial communities from Vienna, Austria - N-Acetylneuraminic and N-Acetylglucosamine D2O microcosms_June | ecosystem: Host-associated > Mammals > Digestive system > Large... | reverse complement strand
GGTATACTTGTCTATAAAGGAGATTATTATGGTAGTTACTGGCGTTATCGCAGAATACAATCCATTTCATCAGGGACATGCACTTCATCTGTCATATAGTCGCACATCGACAAACGCCGATTATATTATCGTGGTGATGAGCGGTAATTATGTACAGCGCGGGACTCTGGCGATGTTTGATAAATATACACGTGCTCACGCGGCACTTAAAAATGGAGCGGACCTTGTCTTAGAGCTTCCACCGGCTGTCTCTACGGCAAGCGCAGAATATTTTGCCAAAGGGGCGGTTGCGCTTCTAGAAGATACGGGAATTGTCACAGACCTTTGTTTTGGAAGTGAATGTGGAGCACTTACGGAATTGATGTCTCTAGCTTCTTTTTTGGCAGAGGAGACAGAAGAATATCAGTTCTTTTTGCGACAAGAGTTAAAAAAAGGTTCTTCTTATCCAAAGGCACGCACAGAAGCATGTCGGCAATGTGGGCATCCTGTATCACAGGCACTTCTGTCAGAGCCTAACAACTTGCTTGGTATAGAATATTTAAAGGCTTTGATACGCACAAAAAGTTCTGTCCGCCCTCATACCCTAAAGCGCTTAGGTGCACACTATCATACACAGAGCTTTACAAAAGATGGACCCGCTTCTGCCAGTGCAATGCGTGCGATGTTATTGCAAAATCATGGCGCTTTTACACCTGAATTTTTACAGCATTTTCCTTCTAGAGAAATCTATCAGGCATATGAAGGAAAGTCTCCTTTGACAGAAGATGCCCTCTCTCTTTTATTGATAGAGCGTCTGCGGCGTAATCCGCAAGAACTCTTCCAGAATTATTTTGATGTCACCGAGGAGCTTTCTAACCGTATCAAAAACTGCCAGGATGATTTTCAATCATTTTCTCAATTTACAGACCTTCTAAAGACCAAGAATCTGACCAGGACTTTTGTAAGTCGTGCGTTGCTTCATATTTTACTTTATATAACAGCCTATGAACCATCCTCGGTTCTGCGGGTCTTGGGATTTCGGCAGGATGCAGCGGTACTTTTGCAGCAATTAACCAGGCATGGAAGACTTCCACTTGTAATGGATAGTGCTTCTTCTATGCTTTCGCCAAAATGGCTCTATGCGGACAGACTCTATGAATCAGTGCGCTCCTATATACATCAGACGCCCTATCAAAAAGAAGGGCGCAGAAAAATGTTAGTAGTATAAGGCTTTTGGAGGAATAGTTTGAAAAAATTTATCTGGAATTTATTTACTCGCTTTGTAGATCTGATTTCTCACACACATACTTTTCATGCACATTTTAGCCTGCTTTTTACGATTGGGGCTACTCTTACGGCGACACTTTTGACTTATCTGTATCATCTGATTAGTCCTTCCGGTGGCACTAATATCGGGCTGATATATATTTTGATGATTATGCTGATTTCCTACCATACAGACAAATATCGCTATGGAATTCTGGCTGCTATTATCAGTGTTTTTTGCATTAACTATCTGTATACCATTCCGTATTTTGAATTTAATTTTACGATGACAGGGTATCCGATTACATTTCTTGTGATGTATGTTATCTCTATTCTGACCAGCGCCACTACGTTTCATATGAAAGACCAGGCGCGACGGATTCAGGAGGATGAAAAGCTGATTATGGAGGCAGAGAAGGAAAAGCTTCGGGCCAATCTGCTGCGGGCGGTCTCTCATGACCTTCGCACGCCTCTGACCAGTATGATTGGGGCCAGCTCTTCCTACTTAGAAAATGAACATACTTTGGACGCAAATAGCAAGAAAGAGCTGGTACAACAGATTTATGAGGATGCTAACTGGCTTTTGCATATGGTGGAAAATCTTTTATCCGTCACCCGTATCACCGACAACGGTGTGAATGTCTTAAAAAAATCGCCCGAAGCGGTGGAAGAAATCTTATTTGATGCAATTACCACGATGCGAAAGCGCTATCCTGAATTTCAGGTGCATGCCACGATACCAAAAGATTTTCTGGTTGCACCTATGGACCCACTGCTTATTAAGCAGGTGATTTTAAATCTCCTGGAAAATTCCTGGTTTCATGCAGACAGTAAAAAACCAGTAGAATGTTATCTAAATAGCGACGAAGAACAGGTCTTTATCCATGTGCGGGACTATGGAAATGGAATTCCCGAAGATAAAATCGAACATATTTTCGACGCCATGCCTTCTGCTCCCTCTTCTGCTTCAGATACCCGAAAAGGTATGGGGATTGGCTTGTCTATCTGTAAAGCGATTATCCGGGCACACAGCGGAACCATACAGGTTCAGCCTCACCTAGATGGTACTGAATTTTATTTTACATTACCGAAGGAGGATATGCATTTTGAATAAAATGATTAAGATTCTGGTCATTGAAGATGAGAAAAATATCCGAAATTTTATTATTTCCGTACTAAATGCGCAGCAATACCAAGTGATTCCGGCTGTCACTGGAAGAGAAGGGCTCTCTCAGGCCACTTCTCAGTGTCCAAATCTGATTCTTTTAGACCTTGGTCTACCCGATATGGATGGTATGGAAATCATTACTAAAATCCGGGAATGGAGCAGTACCCCCATCATTGTTATCTCTGCCCGTATTCAGGAAGATGACAAGGTCTTGGCACTCGATGCTGGTGCAGACGATTATATCACCAAACCTTTTGGCAATTCCGAGCTTCTGGCACGTATCCGCACTGCCCTTCGCCATAGCAACCGTCTTCATATTGGAGGAGCCATCGTCAACAGGCCCTATCGCTGTGGCGGACTGCTTATTGACTTTGAAAAGCACCAGGTGACAAGAGACGGCCAGGAAATCCATCTGACTCAAAATGAATTTAAGATTGTCTCTTTGCTTGCCAAAAACTGTGGCCGTGTTCTGCTCTACGACCATCTTATTGAACATATCTGGGGGCCCTATTCTGAGAATGACAATACAATTCTTCGAGTCAATATGGCCAATATCCGCCGCAAATTAGAGCCTAACCCGGCAGAGCCTATCTATATCTTTACAGAAATCGGCGTTGGATACCGGATGGCCGAAGAAGACCCCATATAAAAATCCATAAAGCAAATCCCCTATAGGAAGCAGGGATTTCAGGAACCTGCGCCTCTAGGGGATTTGTTTTTATATTGGTCAGATGTGCCATTCTTATGCGAAATATTTATGGAGGCCTACGCATAAACACCTGACCTTCTATTGTGCATGACTGCTTGAGATTCCTCATTAAAAGCCGCCTTAACCCACAAGCCGACAATTCATAAGATAAAAGCGCGCCATTTCGCTCTATCTGTTGGATGTTAAGCCTTGCCCGGAAGCTCATCTCATATGTCAAGCAGGTTTCCTGGCTTACGGATCAGTCATCTGTCCTCCCCCTTCTCGCATGTTATATCGGGTTATGCAATGGGATACTATGAAGACAGACTCTCCGAATACAGTGACCGGATCGTTCAGGATTCTCACCTGATTCCCTCTTCGCACATCTTCTGTACGCACTTGACACAGCACTTGCTGCACGATATATATTATAGCTCTTATCTATAGTGTTGTCAACTTTTTTCAGGATAGAAACACGACAAACACATAAATGGTTCATCGTTTCTTTCTCACTGGATAACAGGCGCGGCATGGCAGCATTCATTAGTCTAATACAATCTCAAATTCAACATCAAAATCTTCAAGATTCGCCCTCTGTACACTTTTTACCCTAAAATTGACGGGGCGCACTGGTAAATCTTTCGCTTTTATGGTATCTGTTTCAAACATTCCAAAAGAACCAGCGTGGATTGTCATTTTAAGTTCTTCTTTTGATGAGGAAAAAAATTTCAGCTTTCGGGAAGATCTTCTTCGCAAATCCCGCATCATTTGCAGAACGACAGGCTCGCCATCTATCAGTATATCATTACCTTCTGCGTCCACAAGCACAAATTCCATTCTGACATAGGACCAGTTTTCCTCTGTCTGATTAAATAAATAGCCGCAAATTTTATAATTTTCATATTCTCCTTCTGCTTTTCCATCATATCCCTGCTTATAGGCAAAAATATCAACATCTTCCGGTTTGCTTGACGAAGAACCAAGAAAGGCATGTAGCATATAATCCTCTTCAGGTATTGTGTTGTATTCGTCTGGTACAAGCTGTTCCGATGTCAGATTTAAAAGTGCAGGAAGCATGCTAATCCTGGATATGGGTGTGAAAGTCAGGAGAGCGCAGAGAATACCGCCCACTAACAGCCTTGTCCCGGTGCGTGTGCTTTCACCATTTTCTGCGCACAATTCCCTTAACTTATCGCCTAGAAATGCACTGATTCCGGCTAGGCCTATTGTCTTAAAGTCAGGAATAAAAAGAATCTCTGACAGTATGGAATATGATATGGCACGATTTGCGTCTCTCGTAGAGCCGAACAGGTCAGGGATTCCTAAAAAATTTATGATAGCCAAGATAAAAAATATCTCCCCGGATATTCTCAATAGTTTCTTTTTGTCCATGGTTTTCCTCTTTTGCCTTACATTTATTCCCGCGAGCAATGAGCCAAGTGCTGTGTTTGCACGCGCATTTCTCAATTTTCATCAGGCAAAGGCAATGGTGGAACGTTTATTTTCTAGTAGTATCCAACGGTATCTGCTATACCATCCAATTTGATAAAGTTTGCCAAATTCATCATATTTGCAAAACGAAGTTGCTCTTGGATTTTTTGCTGGCCATTGACCAGCTGATTTAGCCGTTTTGTCTGTTCTTTCTGGTATGCAATCATTTCCTTGTGCTGGCTTGTAGTCTCAAACAGGTTTACCATCTCTTTGACAGAATCTGCCCGGCCGTTTCGAATAGCATGCAGAAAGAAATCAACGGCTTCGATGCTGTAGTAATCTGGGGGAAACCAATTTGGTGCATGAGTGCGTAATTCTTGTTGAAACGCACTATATTGGTCATACAATGCCTTTCGCTTTGCTCGCACCTGTTCATTATTAACAGCAATATCTTGATTGGCCGCAGCAATTTTTTGGTTTTTCTTGACTATAAAAAAAACCTCTATTCCAATAACCGCCAAAAATACTGTAATGCCTAATATCCCACCTTCAAGAACAGTGCTTATTACCATAATATAAAAGAAAAATATGCTGATGTAATAGACAATAATGGCAATGAGAGCAAACAGACCTATATCTTTGCGTGTCTGGCGTCTGATAGCCATAAGAGTGAAACCCCCCCCTTCCTTATAAATTTTTTTTATCCCCGCCATAATAATCTTTTTGCTTATAAACGATACCGAAAACAGAAATGCCAGTGTTATCAGATACGTAGGGCCTAACGCATCGCGAAACAATAACGTGGCCAGCGCAGAAAGTGCAAATGCGCTGATGGTAAAGATTTTTTTGAAGTCCTTTAAAATCGTTTCTTTGATATTGATTTCACTTTTCTTTTTACGGAAATTTCGTTCTTGAGCAATGTAGCGGCTAAGAACCTCCTGTATTTTAGTCAACATGCCCTGCACATAAGTTAATCCCTGCAATAGTTCTTGTTTCGTCGGTGTCATTTCTGCTCACCTCCTAGTTTGTTTCTGTGCTGGGTATAGAAACCTAGTTTGTCCATTAAAGGACTAATAAAGATAGTAATGCGCCTCTTCATGTGTACCTCCTGCCATAATACGGCTATGTTATTCTCGTCGGTACTTACCTTTGGGGGTGGTACTTCCCATCCCCCGCAGGCATTTTCCCGCCGAGACAACAAAAGCGGCGCAGGGGAAATAATCCCTACACCGCTTGAAGCTACGCACACATCCATGGATTTTCCCATTGATTATTGCCAGGAAAACCGTTATAATGGATTTTGGGCGCAGTAATTTCTGCTGTGTGGGACGCTACCTCGTCCTGCATAGGGGCGTGGAGTGGTGGCACACTCCGCGCCCTGCCTTTTTACTTCTGTGTCTCGTAGGTTCATTTTACAACAAGTCTGAATAAATTGCAATAGGTTGATTGACATGGTTCGACAGACTGCATAGACAGCCTGAAAATTGCTGGCTGTTGTCTACACAACCTTTCCACCTTCCATCCGATACACTCTGTCACACCCCTTTAGCGTACTTGTCCTATGTGCAATCATCAAAAGCATACACTTTCCTCTAAGCGCTTCCACTGCCTCCATCACCGCTTGTTCTGTCTCTGTATCAAGCGCTGACGTCGCCTCATCTAGCACCAGAATCCTTGGCCTTTGATATAATGCCCTTGCAATTCCAATTCGTTGTCTCTGCCCGCCTGAGAGCCTTACGCCGAGTTCTCCAATCCTGGTATCAAGCCCATCTTCTAGCTGTTCTACAAACGCAAGCAACTGCGCTTCTTTCAGCGCTCTTTTCACCTGTTCTTCTTCTATCTGTGAGTCTGGTATCCCAAATGCGATATTTCTTCGAATCGTATCATCTGCAAGATAGATAGTCTGTGGAATATATCCAATCTGTCTTCTCCATTCTGTCTGATAATCCCGAATATCCTGCTCCCCATAGCAGATTCTCCCGCTGTCAGGCTGCAAAAGTCCTAGTAAAAGGTCCACAAATGTTGTCTTTCCAGCCCCGGAACTTCCGATAAATCCAATCGATGCATGGACTGGAAGTGTAAGATTTACATCCTTTAATACCATTTGGCTGCTTCCTGGATATCTAAAAGACACATGTTCAAAGCAAATCGTATCTGCCTTAGAAAGCTCTTTTTCGCTTTTTATAGCTGCTCCTTCCTGCGCTTCTAGAAGGTCTTCGTAGATTCGATCGATGGATATTTTCTGAAAAAGTATCCTGCTTAAAAGTTGATTGACCTGATTCATGGATGGCAGCAATCGAAAAGCAGCAACTGCGAAAACTGATAACTTTGGAATCAATTCTTCAATCCGAACTCCTGCATATAGTTGAAAAAGCACCATGCCAAGTACACCACAGACACACACGGTTTCTATCAGATATTTAGGTGCTTGCTGAAAGATTTGGCTTCTCTTTAGACTAGAGGCATAACGCTTTCCATTTTCCACATAAGCCTGTACAAAGTACGATTCCCTTGCAAGCACTTTAATCTCCTTAATGCCTCCCATTGCCTGATTGACCGCCTGAATCATCTTTCCATTATAGGTCTGATTTTGCTTGCCATATGTTTGCGTCCGCCCCCGCATAAATGAAAAATACACAAACGAACACATTCCAAGCAAAAAGACTACCACCAGCGTAATCAAAGGGTCCATACAGATTAGAAAGACAATTAGCATACCAATCATCATTAGATTCGAAAATAAATCGATGCCATCCATCAGAAGCTCATACAGGTTGTTGACATCTGCCGTCACACTGCGCAGCACTTCTGAAGAATTCTTTTGCAGATGAAACGTGTAGGGCTTTTTCATATAGCTTTCCATCAAGCGGCCCGACAACTCCAGTCGATTGTTAAAAATAAAACGAAATTGAAGATATTTCATAAAGAGAAGATATATATTTTTCACAAGATAGACAGCCATCAAAAGAAGCCCTGTTACAAATAGCAGTTCTCTCCTAGAAGAAACTCCAAAAGTAGTTCCTATAAGCTCTAGTCCTTCTCCATATGCCCCTTCTGGCTCCATTACCAGCTGGACAAAAGGCAGAATCAGAGATACTCCCATAAATTCAAGCAAAGAGCCTATAAATAAAATACATGTCAGGGCCAAAAATTTTATTTTCTGTTTTCTGGAAAAAATCACTCTGATTTTGTAGAACATATCTGCTTCCTTTTCTTATATTGTTGTAATAATGTATTGTACATATGCGCCCGATAGCGGTTAAACAGCTCCAGTGACAGGCAGCTAAAGACTCCTATAAGTACCACCGGAAATGCTGCCACATGCAAAAAACGAAGGCACGCCATTCCCCAAAGTGTGGCGCTCCCCACATAGAGTAGTAGTCTTCCCAGGTAGCAGAGCCTCGTTCCTAGTCTCTGTCCAAAAATAATACGCTGTAATAAAATACTTCCCAGGGAAAATCCTAAAAATCCCCATAAAGACTCTGCGCCAAAGAACATCTGCCTTCCAGACAGCTCATACACTCCTAGATAGCACACCGTTGAAGCAGTAAATAAATAAGAAGTGTAGACAGCCACCGGCTTTAACAATCGATACCATTTCACCATTCTTTTCATAATTATAAACACCCCAACTTTTCTTTAATCACCTTTGCATACTGCCTTGACACATTTAGGCGCTCTCCATTGCTCATCATCACCTGCATAGTCCCGCCGAACTCTGGCTTTAGCGACTCAATCTGATTAAAATTGATAATTGACGACTTTGACGCCCGGAAAAAATCACAGCTTTCTAGCCGTTCTTCTAATTCATACAACCGAAGTGGTGTCTCATACACTTCCTGCTCGGTATATAAAAAAGTCTTTTTCTCCACAGTATCAATATATAAAATCTGGTTTACATCCAGAAGATATGTGCGATTTTCTTTATGCCCTGTCAGCTTTTTATCGGTCATCCGAAGCATCTCCAAAAGCCGTATCACCGCATCATTGGTCTGCTTACACCGAATCGTAATCTCTAGTTCCTCCAAAGAAGCATCTTCTTCTATCTGAATCTTCAACTTCTTATCCCTCCTCCCCTTTTTGACAGTATAGACCACAATGCTTCTGCCCACAATCCCTTAGACCTTAAGCTGTTAAAATCTGGTGCTAAGTGGTTGATTTTTTATTTTAAAACACAATTTGGCAATAAAAAAAGACTTTCCGTTCTACACAATCGTGTATACGAAAAGCCTTTTTCTTAGTTCTTAAAGCTGTGAATTGGCGCAGGGATTCTGCCTCCGCGATTAACAAAAGCTTCACAAGAATAAGGGTTTACTGGCATGACTGGCGCATAGCCTAAGAGTCCTCCAAATTCTACCATCTCTCCAACTTTCTTTCCCACAACTGGAATCACTCTGACTGCGGTCGTCTTCTGATTGACCATTCCAATCGCCATCTCATCTGCGATAATTCCCGATATGGTCGAAGCACTGGTATCTCCCGGAATCGCTATCATATCTAGTCCCACCGAGCAGACACAGGTCATAGCTTCTAATTTCTCCAGTGTCAGTGCACCTGCCTTTACTGCATCAATCATCCCCTGGTCCTCACTGACCGGGATAAAAGCTCCGCTTAAGCCGCCTACATAGGAAGATGCCATCACACCGCCTTTTTTTACCTGGTCATTGAGAAGCGCTAGTGCTGCGGTCGTTCCCGGTGCTCCGGCGTACTCCAGACCAATCTCCTCCAAAATCTCTGCCACACTGTCTCCAATCGCTGGTGTCGGTGCTAGGGATAAATCAATAATTCCAAAGGGTATTCCAAGTCTTTTGGATGCCTCCTGAGCCACCAGCTGCCCCACACGGGTCACTTTAAAGGCGGTCTTCTTAATTGTCTCACACAGTACCTCAAAACTCTCTCCTCGAACCTTAGAGAGCGCTCTCTTTACCACACCAGGGCCACTGACGCCTACGTTGATAACGGCGTCTCCTTCTGTCACTCCATGAAAAGCGCCAGCCATAAAAGGATTATCATCTGGTGCATTACAAAAGACCACCAATTTCGCACATCCAAGCGAATCCTGCTCCTTTGTAAGCTCTGCGGTCTCTTTGATAATCTCCCCCATCAATTTCACCGCATCCATATCAATTCCAGTCTTGGTAGAGCCTAGATTGATAGAGCTACACACCCGCTCCGTCTGCGCAAGCGCCTGTGGAATCGCATGCATCAAAAGTTCATCGCTCTTTGTCATTCCCTTTGATACTAACGCCGAAAAGCCTCCCAGGAAATTGACTCCGACCTCTTTGGCTGCCCTATCAAGCACCTTTGCAAGCTCCACATAATCCTCTGGTGACTGACAGGCTGCACCGCCCACCAAAGCTATCGGTGTTACCGAAATCCTTTTGTTGACAATCGGAATCCCAAACTGCGCTTCAATCTCCTGTCCTGTTGCCACTAAATCCTTAGCTGTCGTTGTAATCTTCTTATAAATATTTTGCTTGACCGTCTCTAAGTCTGTATCAATACAATCCAGAAGACTGATTCCAAGCGTAATCGTACGCACATCTAGGTTCTCCTGTGCAATCATCTTATTCGTCTCAAGCACTTCATTCAGATTAATCATAGTCTTTCACCCCTTATATCCGATGCATCATATTAAAAATATCTTCGTGCTGGCAACGAATTACAACTCCAATCTCCTCGCCAAGCATAGAGAGTTCTTTTGACATCTTGCTGACATCCTCCACCGCTTTGGCATCCACAATCATCATCATATTAAAATATCCATCCACAATCGTCTGAGAAATATCCAAAATATTCACCTGAATTCCTGCTAAATACGTACAGACTTTTGCAATAATACCTACCGTATCATGTCCCACTACCGTAATAATAAATTTCTTCATCATCATTCCTCCTGATTATAGTTCTGCTGATTTAAAGTTCCGCTTCATCCAAACAAAAACCCTGGTTTCAGAAAGATTTCTGACTGCTTTCGCACTCAGAAACCTTTCCGGGTTTTTGCTTGGATTTTGCTGTTTTATAGTTCCATCTGCTAATTTTACCACTCGCAGATTTCGGTGCAGCAGTCTCTGTTCGCCACTTGTATATCAAAATCCTCTGCTTTGTATTTTACATCTCCTAGGTCAATCTCCAGTCTTACTGTCTCATATGCAAGCTTCGCATAGTTGTTCTCCTTGCTTAGATGCCCCAGATAGATTTTTCTAAGTCCATCATGCAATACTTTGCAAAGTAGTTGCCCTGCGCTTTCATTGGACAGATGTCCGCACTCTCCTAATATCCTCTGCTTTAAAGGATATGGATAAGGCCCCACCTCTAGCATCTGGACATCGTGATTCGCCTCTAATAAAAGCACATCCAGCTTCTTTAAACTTTCTACTATGTAGTTATTATACACACCCAAATCCGTCGCCACTGCTGCGGATTTCTCCCCGCATGTAAAGCGATATGCCACTGGCTCTGCTGCATCGTGAGAGATAGAAAAAGGCTCCACTTCCACATCCCCAATCCTGAACTTTTGGTCTGCCCGTATGACCTGATAGAGCTCCTTATCCACCTTCCCGAGGCTTTTCATCTGCTTCATCTTGGCAATCGTTCCTGCTGTTGCATAGAGTGGTAGTCCATATCTGCGCGCTAAGATTCCCACTCCCTTTACATGGTCTGCATGTTCATGAGTAATCAAAACTCCCTGTAAATCCTTCCCGCTTACCTGAAGCTTCTGAAGTCCCTCCTCAATCTTCTTCGCACTAATCCCCGCATCTATCAAAAGATGTGTCTTCTCGCTACCTGTATAGATACAGTTTCCACTGCTGCCACTTGCAATACTGCATAATCTCATCTACTTACTCATCCTTTTATCAATCTGGCGATATGTCTCGTCTGCTGTCCCATTGTTGTCAATCATATACGTACACCTGTTTAAAAACTCCTCGTGCCGTTTCTGATTTGCGAAAATCTGTGTTATTCGCTCCTCGCTGTAGCCTCTTGATGCTCTAAGCCTTGTACGCCTGTTTTCCTCATTCGTATAAATATACCACGTTTCATCACAAAACGCATCATATTTTTCTTCCAGAAATAAAGCCGCCTCCACCACAACATAGGCTTTTTTATCTTGTCTCGCCAAAGCAATGCGCAAAAGAATCTCCTCTTTTACCGCCGGATGAATAATTCCATTTAATTTTTGAAGCTTTTCCTTATCTGAGAAGACAATCGCTCCTAAACACGCTCTGTCAATTCTGCCATCTTCTAGAAGAACCGAAGGCCCAAATTCCTCTAAAATCCTCCGATACGCCTCTGTTCCTGGCTTCATCACTTCATGGCCTACCTGGTCCGCCTCGATAACTCTTGCCTGATATTTTTCCTTTAGCCAGGCAAGCACGGTACTTTTCCCGGCTCCGACCCCGCCAGTTACTCCGATGATTTTCGTACTCAAATCTCACTCCATCTCCTGACGTATTTATTTTGCCTCATACCAGTTCACTCCCTGGTGCATATCAATTTCTAGTGGTACCCGAAGCATAGCTGCCTGCTGCATCTCTTCTTCTAAGATTTTCTCTACTTGTGCCACTTCTTCTAGATAGGCCTCTATCAGAAGTTCATCGTGCACCTGCAAGATAAGACGTGAGCGAAGCCCTTCCTCCTTTAGCCTGTCATGTACCCGAATCATTGCAATCTTGATAATATCTGCTGCTGTTCCCTGAATCGGAGAATTCATCGCCACCCGCTCGCCAAAAGAGCGCTGTGCAAAATTTGAAGATTTTAACTCCGGTATCGGTCTTCGCCTGCCATACATCGTTGTCACATAGCCGTCTTCCTTTGCCTTCGCCACCAATTCATCTAAGAATGTCTTAATCCCCGGATATGTCTCAAAATACCGGTCAATATACTCTTTTGCCTCTGTCTTCGAGATACTTAAATCCTGAGACAGTCCAAAAGAACTAATCCCATATACAATCCCAAAGTTCACCGCTTTTGCATTGCGTCTCTGAAGTGGTGTCACCTCCTCAAAAGGTACATGGAAGACCTGAGATGCCGTAATCCTGTGAATATCTTCTGCCTGCTGATAAGCTTCTATTAGTTTCTTATCTTCTGACATATGCGCTAATACCCGAAGCTCTATCTGCGAATAATCTGCATCCACAAAGACACAGCCCTCTTTAGGAACAAATACCTTACGTATCAATCTCCCCAACTCCATGCGCACCGGAATATTTTGAAGATTGGGCTCTGTGCTGCTGATTCGCCCAGTTGCTGTAATTGTCTGGTTAAAGCTGCTGTGAATCCGTCCATCCTCTCTGATGCAAGAAGATAACCCATCCGCATATGTGGATTTTAATTTGGTCAGCTGCCGATATTCCAAAATATCCTTGACAATTGTATGCTCCACGGCCAGCTTGTCCAAAACCTCTGCGGAAGTCGAATAGCCAGTCTTGGTCTTTTTGCCGCCAGTCATCCCTAGCTTTTCAAAGAGTATCACCCCTAGCTGCTTTGGAGAATTAATATTAAATGCTTCTCCTGCTGCTGTATGAATCCTCTTCTCTAACTCCTCAATCCGACCTACTAGCGCTTCGCCATACGCCTTTAGCTCCTCACCATGCACCCGTATCCCTGCTTCTTCCATATCATGCAGAATAAATACAAGTGGCATTTCAATCTCGTCAAAAAGTGCCTTCATCCCTGTCTTTTCAAGGCGTAGTAACAATTCCTCTGCCCTTCGATACGTGGTCAGCGCCCCATATGGCTGTGTCAAATCCTCATGGCTATAATCGTTAGAAAGTGGATTTAAAAGGTACGCCGCAATCTCTATATCGAACAAATGTTCTCTTTTAGAAATATTCAGATATTTCAAAAGCCGCTTTCCATCAGACACCGCACAAAATGGTACACAGTCAATCACCTGCATAAGCTGCGTTTTCAAATAATCCTGCGTAAGCTCTCTCTCATCTTCTACTGCCACATAATAACATTCTGTCTCTGAAAGCGCCAGCGAAAGCCCCATCTCATTCTCAAGCGTTGTCATTCCATAGCCAGAAGCGTCCAAAGTAAGCGTCAGTCCGCCCTCTCTTTTCACCCTGTCAAGCTCAAAAGCCACTTTCTCTTGCGTCTTCGCTCTCTCAAATATCTTCTGTACTTCTGCTAAGTCTGTAAGCTTTATTGCCTCCGGCTTTGGAAGCTCTGCCGCTGTACTTTTATTTTCAAAACGCTCCATATATTTCTTAAAATTCAGCTTTTTGCACCACTCATATGCCTCTGGCGTATAGAGGTTATTAAGACGCGCTTCTGGAAGCTCTAACATAACTGGTGCGTCAATACAGATAGTCGCTAACTTTTTACTCAGTACCGCCAGTTCAAAATGATTTCGAAGCGCCTCCTGCGTGCGCTTTGGCTTAATCTCATCCACATGTGCATAAGCTTCCTCTATATTTCCATACGTCGTTATCAGGCTGGTAGCCCCCTTCTCCCCAATCCCTGGCACCCCAGGAATATTGTCAGAAGAATCGCCCATCAACGCCTTTAATTCAATAATCTGCGCCGGTGTCACCTGATAGGTCGACATCACATCTTTTTCATAATAATTCTCAATCTTTGTAACCCCTTTTACCGTTTTTGGCATCCGAATCATAATCTGCTCTGTCGCAATCTGTAATAAATCCTTATCTCCCGACACAATCACTACTGAAAGTCCTGCTGCTGCATTTTTCTTCGCCACAGTTCCAAGCAAATCATCCGCCTCATACCCCTCTTTTTGCAAAAGCGGAATCTTCATCGCCGTAAGCACTTCCTTCATCACCGGAATCTGCTCTGCCAACTCCTCTGGCATCGGCTTTCTCGTCCCCTTATATTCCTTATACATCTCATGCCGAAACGTAGGAACATTCAAATCAAACGCCACTGCCAGATAATCTGGCTTCTCTTCATCCAGAATCCGAAACATAATATTTAAAAATCCAAAGATAGCATTGGTATGTAGCCCCTCTGCATTGGTCAAATCTGGCACTCCGTAATATGCCCGATGAATAATACTATGCCCGTCAATCAAGACCAATTTCTCACTCATCTAAAAAAACACCTCACAATCATATAGAATAAAACCACCGTCGCTGCTGCCTTCATCAAAAAAGTATAGGTTCCTAGAAAGTGTTCATCTAGTCCATCTTCCTCCGAATTCTCCAGATAATCCTCCACCAACGTCCGATAATCAATCCGCTCCTCTGCCCCGTCTAACTGCCGAATCCCCGCAAACACTGTGGCATAGACCTCTAACTCCTCATAACACTCCGAACAATGCCGCACATGCCGCACAAAATCTTCTTCTTCCTTCACTCCCAATTCCCCATTGATATAAGGAACCAAAAGTCTTTGTGTCTCTTTACAGTTCATATCTTGCTCCTGCCACTTCATTTCTTCCATTATAACGAATACAAAAAAGGATTGCAAGGCACAAAAAAAGCCTCGAACAATCGAGGCTTTTCAAATGCAGGAGATGGGACTTGAACCCACACATAGTCACCTACGTCAGATTTTGAGTCTGATGCGTCTGCCATTCCGCCACTCCTGCTTATCCGTTATATCGGAAATTCCTGTATCATGGTCAGGAATCTTCCTGCGACGTGATTAATCATATCACATTTAAAGCCGCTTGGCAAGCATGAAAATTTTTCGTCCCCCAGGATAGTCAATCCCGCCTTCTTATGCTAAAATGAATTGAATATTTAAAAAATAAATAACATTTCGCAGAAAGGAGATATCTTTTTATGATTATCACAAATGACATCAAATATCTTGGCGTGAATGACCATGATATCGACTTATTTGAGGGCCAGTATGACGTACCGAACGGCATGGCATACAACTCTTATGTGATCTGTGACGAAAAGACCGCCGTATTGGATACGGTAGACGCCAGCTTTACGGATACCTGGCTGAAAAATCTGGAGGAAGCGCTCTCTCAAAAGGCGCCTGATTATCTGATCGTTCAGCATATGGAACCCGATCATTCCGCCGGCATCCGCGTATTGATGGAGAAATACCCTGCAGCCACCATCGTTGCGACTGCCCAAGCATTCCGCATGATGAAACAGTTTTTCGGAGAAGAATACGAAGGCCGTCGTATCGTTGCCGCAGAAAAAAGCACACTGTCTCTCGGCAGACATACCCTCACCTTTGTCACCGCTCCGATGGTACACTGGCCGGAGGTTATGGTCACTTACGATGATGCGGACAAGGTACTGTTTTCCGCCGACGCCTTCGGTAAGTTCGGCGCGCTGGATGTGGAGGAAGACTGGGCATGTGAGGCCCGCCGCTATTATATCGGCATTGTGGGAAAATACGGCATGCAGGTACAGGCCCTTCTGAAAAAGGCTGCTGAACTGGATATTCAGAAGATCTGCCCGCTCCACGGTCCCGTACTCACCGAAGATCTCGGCTATTATCTGAACCTCTACAATATCTGGTCTTCCTACGGCGTGGAATCGGAAGGCGTTATGATCGCCTATACCTCCGTCTACGGCCACACAAAAGCCGCCGCCAAGCTGCTGGCAGAATTACTGGAAAAGAAGGGATGCCCGAAAGTTGTCCTTACCGATCTGGCAAGGGAAGACATGGCGGAAGCCGTGGAAGACGCCTTCCGCTACGGAAAACTGGTGCTCGCCACCACTACTTATAATATGGACATCTTCCCTTTTATGAAACAGTTTATTGAACATCTGACAGAGCGCAATTTCCAGAACCGCACGATCGCTGTCATCGAAAACGGCTCCTGGGCGCCTGCCGCAGCCCGCACCATAAAGAAAATGCTGGAAAACAGCCAGAATATCACCTATACGGAAACTGCCGTGACGATCAAATCCGCATTGACGGAAGAAAATAAGGCGGAGCTGGATAAACTGGCAGATGAACTGTTATGACAGTAATATACCGGACTGATCTGCATATCCTTACAGAACGCGCAGGAAATGCAAAATCCTGAGTTGATCTGTCAAATCATGTTCTCACGGAACGCACAGGAAATGCCATTCCTGATCCGCAAAAAGCAACAAACTTGTTACTATCTGCAGCCCTTATGTCGGCAGAAACGTTGATATAGGGGCTCTTTTCTGGTATAATCACAAGCATAAAAGTGCCCGGAAGAAAAATTGATCCTGACCGGAAAATGCCCGGCAGAAAATGAGGTTCTATTATGCACAGGGGAAAAAACAAAAAGAAGATCATCATTACTATAAGTATTCTGCTGCTATTGTGCGGGGCAGGGGCCATCGCCCTGCTGATATACCGCCATATGGACATAAGCAGTACAGCAATGCCTGTCATTGCTTCCGCAGATACCCATAATGACAATGACCTGCAGACAGCAAATACCGGATCAGAAGACGGTGAAGCGACAGAAACAGCGTCAGATACAAATACAGATACAGATACAGATACAGATACAGATACAGATACAGATACAGATACAGATACAGATACAGATACAGATAATATTATCCTGCCCGAACGAATTAAAGTCAAGGGAATCTACGTCACCGGCCCCACTGCCGGAAGCGCTTCTGTGGATGATCTGATCAGGCTGATCGACGAGACCGAACTAAACACCATGGTCATCGATGTGAAAAACGATGAGGGTCAGATCACATACCAGATGGATCTGGAAACAGCACAGGATATGGACGCCTGTGTCAGTTATATCGGCGATATGGAATCTCTGATGGCAACGTTAAAGGAACATGGTATTTACACGATAGCCAGAATCGTCTGTTTCAAGGACCCTTATCTGGCACAAAACTACCCGGACCTCGCGCTGAAAAAAGCCGACGGCACACCGTTGACGGATGCCTACGGGCTGGCATGGGTCAATCCCTGCAAGGAGGAAGTGTGGGAATACCTGACCGAAGTTGCCGCAGCGGCTGCAGATGCCGGTTTTGACGAGATCCAGTATGACTATATGCGTTTTCCCATCGGCAGTGATGCGGATGCGGCTGACTACGGCATAGCCATGGAAAGCGGCACCAAAGAACAGATGATCACGGATTTCCTGACCTATGCGTCAGAAAAACTGCATGAAAAAGGAATCGTCGTCACAGCGGACGTATTCGGAACCATTATCGGAAATGATGTAGATATCGAACGCGTGGGGCAGGATTATACGGCTCTGGCCGGCACGGTCGATGTCCTGTCCCCTATGGTATATCCCTCGCATTACGGCACCGGCGTGTACGGTTACCGCGTGCCCGATGCGGAGCCCTACGGAACCGTTCTCGCGGCACTCAACGATTCCGCCGGGGAATTGCTGGCGCTGGAGGAGGCGGACAGGGCCATTGTACGCCCCTGGCTGCAGGCCTTCACCGCAACCTGGGTGGACGGACATATCTCCTACGGCGGAGAACAGATCAGGCAGCAGATTCAGGCGGTCTATGACGCGGGATATGAAGAGTGGATTCTCTGGAATTCCCGCAATCATTATTCATCCGACGGTCTGCTCTTTGCTGATGAGACGGATACAGACAGCGGCCCTGAAAGCCCCGATACAGAAAATACGGATTAAATATCCAGTTCTTTATAGACATCCAGCCCGTCAAAGGTTGCAAAATAATCCTTCGGTGTCTCCGCCCTGCGGATCAGCTTCACACTGCCGTCTTCCTGTAACAGAAGTTCCGCGGACCGCAGCTTGCCGTTATAGTTATATCCCATGGAGAAACCGTGCGCGCCGGTATCATGAATAAAAAGATAATCCCCCATTTCTATCTCCGGCAGCATCCTGTCTATAGCAAACTTGTCATTGTTCTCACAGAGGGAGCCCGTCACATCATACTGATGATCACAGGGCGCATCTTCCTTCCCCAGCACCGTGATATGGTGATATGCCCCGTACATGGCGGGACGCATCAGATTCACCGCGCAGGCATCCACGCCGATATATTCCTTATAGATATGCTTCTCATGGATCGCCTTTGTCACAAGGGCGCCGTAAGGCCCCATCATAAAGCGTCCCATCTCCGTATAAATGGCCGCATCCCCCATCCCGGCGGGAACCAGCACCTTTTCATAAGCCCTTCTCACGCCTTCCCCGATCTTATAAATATCATTCGGCTCCTGATCCGGCGTATAGGGAATCCCCACACCGCCCGAAAGATTGATAAACGCGATATGCACGCCTGTCTCCTCCTTCAGTTTTACCGCCAGTTCAAAAAGCTGCTCCGCCAGTACCGGATAATATTCATTTGTCACGGTATTGCTCGCCAGAAAAGCGTGGATGCCGAAATGCTTCACACCCTTTTTCATCAGGATCTTATAAGCCTCCGTCATCTGCGCCGGCGTCATACCGTATTTGGAATCCCCGGGATTGTCCATGATGCCGTTGCTCATCCGGAATACGCCGCCCGGATTGAACCGGCAGCTCATAGTCTCGGGCAGCTTTCCTCCGCAGGCCTCCTCACAGAACTCAATATGGGTGATATCGTCCAGATTGATGATCGCCCCCATTTCATTGGCATACGCATATTCCTCCGCCGGCGTATCATTGGAGGAAAACATTACCTGCTCTCCCGATAAGCCGATCGCTTTGCTGAGCATCAGTTCCGTCACAGAAGAACAGTCGCTTCCGCAGCCATACTCCGCCAGAATCTTCATCAGATAGGGATTCGGCGTCGCCTTCACCGCAAAGTACTCCCGAAATCCCGCATTCCACGAAAAAGCCTCTTTCACAGCCTCTGCGTTTTCCCGGATTCCCTTTTCATCATAAATATGGAACGGCGTCGGATATTCCCTCGCGATCTCCTCGGCCTGTGTTTTTGTTATAAATGGTAATTTCCGCATTCTTCTGTCCCTTCCGGTTCTTTATTTCATTTTGTATCTTTACTGCATATAAGAACAGTCCGCAAAACGTATCAGGCGCACCGTCCATTGTCTGTTATCTTTCTTTTCACAACAAAATTCAGGCATCTTTCTCCCGCTTCCTGTCCATACCCGCATACATATGCGTCGTGGAGATATCCGAATGCCCCAGCATCTCCTGCACGCTCTTTAGATCCGCGCCGTTTTCCACCAGATGCGCGGCAAAAGTATGACGCAGTGTATGGGGCGTGATATCCTTTGTTATCCCCGCTTTTTTCGCATAATACTTTACGATCTTCCAGAACCCCTGCCGGCTCATCGGCGCTCCCTGACAATTTACAAACAGGACATCCCTGGCCTCATTTGTCACCATCCGCTCTCTTGCCCTGTTTAAATACCGATGCAGCGCCCTCCGCGTCCGGCTGTCGAAAGGTATCATCCTTTCCCTGCCGTCCTCCCTGCAGATCAAAAATCCCATCTGCATATTGACGTCCGACAACTTCAGGCCGATCAGTTCCGACACCCGTATCCCTGTGGCATACAGAAGTTCGAGCATGGCGCTGTCCCTGATCTCCTTGTCCGAGTCTCCTGCCGCGCCCTCTAACAGGCTCTCTATCTCCTCCGATGTCAGAACCTCCGGCGCTTTCCGCTCCACTTTAGGCGCCCTCAGACAACCGGAAATATCCTTCTGTATCATACCTGATTTCAGCAGATAGTGAAAAAAAGCTTTTATAGCGGCAACATTTCTGGATATGGTGGACGCCTTGAACTTTTTGCGCTCCATATATGCCATATATTTTTTCAGATTTTCTTCCGTTATTTCATGAACCGCGGGGGAGGCGGCTGTTATTTCCAGATAGATACGCATCTTTGTCAGATCGCGTCTG
>Ga0137308_101618_pt1 | contig 20275 bp, 18 predicted proteins | sample Inofrocosms_June_FD_97181 | JGI IMG/M metagenome (GOLD analysis project Ga0137308, IMG submission 97181) | Mouse cecal microbial communities from Vienna, Austria - N-Acetylneuraminic and N-Acetylglucosamine D2O microcosms_June | ecosystem: Host-associated > Mammals > Digestive system > Large... | reverse complement strand
TTCTCAATAAAAAATTCTATTTCAAACCAAAAATCCAACTGTTCTCCAAAACTCGTTGGATTGTAGCTCACCATATCTCTATTGTTAGTTTCAAGCCTTGCTTCGTGCGCATCGTCTATATTCTCCATACAAGATTTTTGGAAATGGTCTACTACAAATTTTTTATCTTCATCTTCTTCCCACATAGTCAATTGCTCAACCAACCATTTTCCAAATCCAAGGCAGGCATTTTCCAATGTCGGCTCCGCATGAATATAAGAAGCCCATGAAGGTTTTGGCGGAATGCTGGATGCAAGTTTTGCATATTCTTTATCGGCAATCGTATCTACCATCAACTTTATCAGTTCCTGTGCTTTTGCCTTAAATCCCGGTTTTCCCATTTTATTTTTCCTCCTCAATTTGTTGGTTAGACTGTTGCCCCAAGTATAGCACATCTCCCCGCTGAAAACAATCCCCATTTTACGTCCGTTCCGACTATCCAGACGGTCAGGGGTTTTTGTTGTTGCCATTTCGCCGCCGAAAACGGGGAACAAGATTTGACAACCCTGCCCACCGCTTTCGTCCGCTTCATTTTAACGGCAAAACATTCTGCACTACTGCGGCGGCTGACGGTAGGTTTTGCGGTGACCCTGCACCCGCGCCGCCTCGTCTGCGCTTTTGGCTCATTCGCCACGGGTGGGGAAGTTGTGTTTTGCCCCCTCAAATTTATTGGGGGACGCCCATACTTAAAAATGTTTCAATTTCTTGTTTCAAATCTTCCACAGTATAAACGCTGGCCTTAAAGTCGCCTAAAATATCAAGTTCTTAATGGAAGATATAAATTTTATTTGCCTTTGCCTGCAAAAGTAATACTGTTAACCAATTAAAAAATGGAAAAAACGGTTTTTAATTGGTTAACAGTGCTTCGGGTGTAATAACCATTTTGACTATGATTTTATCTTGTGTCAAAATGGTTATTAGTATAAATTACATTCTAACTGGTCTATGCTGTTCAGAAAATTGTAGAGGTATTCCGCATATGTTTCTGTATCCAAGTCATCTGTAAATTTTAAAACCAATTTTACATACGCGCAACTTTCCGAGAGGAACCGTTCCAGCCCATCCTCGGCTGTCCACGTTTTTTCTGTTCCAGGCATCTCCAAAGAAACGCGCTGGTCAATGACATAATCTTTTGTTTCGCATAATGCTAAAACAGGAGCCTCGGCATCCTCTTTGAAATAGTAAACCGCATAATCGTCCCTAACCTCTTGATAATCTGTTTGAGAAACAAGTGCCGTGGCAACTCGCTCCGGGGTGTCTGCTGGTGCAACTTCACAAGAATAGGTAGCTCCATGAAACGATCCGTAATTGTGTAACTTTTCTTTCCCCACAACAGAAAACTCTATCCCGTATTTTTCTTGTAGCTGTGCCAGCAAATATGTCCGCGCAGACTCCAGATTATTTTCAAATGAACCGCCATGATACTCCGCATTTTGCAAATTATCAATCATTCCGAATCCTGTCAGCATAAACAGCAATAACATAACCATTGACACAACTGCTAAGCCTTTAATGATATGTTTCATGTATGCTTCTTTTATTTCTGAACCGATCCATGCCTTTTTACCGTTTGATTCGTCCAATTTCAGCAGTATTTGGGCATGTTTGATTTTACTTGCTGAGGTTTTTCCTTTATTTATTATTTTATTTCCTCAAGAATTTTTCGTTCTTCTTCCCTTAATTCTACATGATATTTACGTGGTCTCATCTACATCACCTCGTAAATATTATACCATAAAAGGAGCGACCGTAGGGAGCGATTCCTTTAAAACGGTAAAATGTTCTCAGACATTAAGATAATTACTACCTCTTTCCGCTGCCTGAGGTTATTATACCATATTATTTTTGATTTGGCAAACTTTTTGGAGTACTAGTATTATTCAGTTAATTGACTTACCCAAATCATGAGCGTCTTTTAGTTCCTTTTTTTCCTTTATATCTCCGATTGCCATAACCCCGCCGCAAAGTATTTTGCCAAGACTTTTCCACCCAAGATGCTTCTCAAGACGGTCGTACCAGTATTCGCTTTCTTCAAAGCCGTGTCCTTCGGCAGCCATAATAAGAATACTTTCCTTTACGGGATTGCGGTAATCGGGATCGCACTCCGCCACGGCAAACAGACGGTCAAAAGCGGTTTTCAGCTGACCGCTGACGGTCCAATAATAAAGCGGTGAGGCAAGAACGACAATATCGGCAGTCTTATATATCGGATAGATTCTGTCCATATCATCCTTTTGAACGCACGGGCTTTCGGGATTTTTTCCACCTCCGAAGCAGCCCTTGCAGCCGTTTATTTTCATCTCGCCGAGAAAAAACTCCGTAACAGTGTTTCCGGCTCCCTTTGCGCCTTTTGTGAACGCGGCGGTTAAAGCTGCAGTATTTCCGGTCTTGCGGGGACTGCCGTTAAGTATAACTATTTTCTTACCCATAACCGGTCACTCCTCAAATCTTTTCAGCCAATTCCGCCGCCAATCTGCAGCCGTTGGTCTTGTCAATATCGCCTTTGTTCAGAACGCCGGGTATCAGAACCTCGCCGACCATATTCCATTTCATCAGTGCCGCGGAACGTTCTATCGGTATACGAACACCGTCCATGACGGACTTATCGTCCTCCTCGCAACAAGTTATCAATGCACACTCTTTTCCGGATATCTCCTTTCCTCCGACAACAAGCGAGAACAGTCTGTCAATAACGCCCTTTATCTGCGCGGGAATTGAGTACCAGTAAACCGGCATGGTGAATACAACTGCGTCTGCGTCAAGTATCGCCGGAGCAATGATATTAAAATCATCGTCAAAAGAGCACGCCTTACCCGTGGAATAGCAGGTTTCACATGCACGGCAGCCGCCTATTTTCATCATTGCGGCGTCAAAACGCGTAATGATATGTCCCTTTGCTTCCGCCGCTTTGACGAACGAATCTGTCATTGCAAAGCTGTTGCCGCCTTTGCGCGGACTTCCCGTGATTACAACGATTTTCTTACCCATAAAAATACCTCCTTAAGTGCTATGGGGATTGACTATTCGCCTATACTATGCTATAATTGTAACATATATACAAATCAATTACAAGTACGCACACTAAAGTGATATGCTTACCTAAAGGAGAGTGTGAAAATGAGTATTGAATGTATTCGCGGCGCAAAGCTTGAGGATACGGGATTCAACTATACAATGTCGCTGATTCAAGGTAAATACAAAATGTTTATATTGTACACATTGATGGGGTACGGTGTGGTTCGTTTCAATGAAATGAAGAGGTATATCGGAGGAATATCTTATAAAACGCTCAGCGCTACCCTGAAGGAGCTGGAAGCCGACCGTCTTGTTCATCGCAAGGAATACCCGCAAGTCCCGCCAAAGGTTGAATATAGTCTTACCGAGCGCGGTAAATCTTTGATTCCGATACTGGATATGCTGTGCAGTTGGGGGGAGGAACATAGACAAGATTAAGGCAACACCGCACAAAGATTGTCGTGCAGACGCACAGTCATCTTTTTCGTCAGATTGCCCAAAACTACGCAGGAATACCGGCGTATTTCAAGGAGTTTTGGGCAAAAATGACAGAAAAGAAGTAAGCGTATGCGCAGCGCGGTCTTTGTGCGGTGTTGCCTTAAATATTCTCCGCATAACTTCTGTTTCCTCCGTAATCCTACAACAATCTTTAATCGAATCGCGTACTTGATTAAAGATTAGGGCTTGTTTGAAAAATCGGAAACGCCGTCTTTTCGCCCCCAAACGGTCATCTTCTACGTCAAAAAAGCATTGTCAAACGACAGTTTGACTGCGTTTTTTCCTTGAAGCTAACCATTTTGGGTCAAAAATACGCCATTCCCTCTATTTTCAAACAAGCCCTATTATCAATTGCTTCGAAAAATATAAGTATCCCTTAACCGGAGCTTATGCCTGCTGAGGAGCGCCTACGGGGCAGGCATCGGCGCACGCGCCGCAGTCGATGCAGGCGCCAGCGTCAATAACATACTTGCCGTCACCCTCGGAAATAGCGTTAACGGGGCAGCCGTCAGCGCAAGCGCCGCAAGAGATGCACTCATCTGTGATCTGATATGCCATTTTTTAAGTTCCTCCTTAAAATTTGATCCTGTTTTTTTACAGAACGCACAAAGCCGCGTTAACGGAAGGCTCGGTGTTCTTAGAAATATTCTATCATTATTTAATGAAAATGTCAAGTAAACTTCAAAACGTTTTTCGGAAAAATTGTTTTTACCGCAATATTCCGCAAAAAGCTTAATCAGTCCTCCAGTTCCTTAAGCGCCGCTATTTCATCACGGTTGACCTTTATCCTTGAGTCCCTGATAAGCTTAACGTCGCTTCTGTTAAAGGAAGCGGGCGGCGCGTCCTTGTTTTTGTCAAGCTGTATCTTCAGCTCTCCCGTCAGCAGGTTAGCGTCGGTAACTACGCCTTTCCCCTCTGAGGTTTCCACCAATGCGCCTACTTTCGGCGTTATCTTCAGCAGCTCCTCGTAGCTGTCCTGTTCGTATTTAAGGCAGCACATAAGCCTTCCGCATGTACCGGAAATTTTAGTGGGATTAAGCGACAAAGACTGTTCCTTTGCCATTTTGATGGACACAGGCTGAAATTCTCCCAAAAAAGAAGAACAGCAAAGCTTGCGGCCGCAAATGCCCAGTCCGCCTAACATCTTCGCTTCGTCCCTTACCCCTATCTGTCTAAGCTCGATTCGGGTACGGTATATTGAAGCCAAATCCTTTACCAGGTCGCGGAAATCAACGCGGCTTTCGGCGGTGAAATAAAACATTATTTTTCCGCTGTCAAATGTGCACTCTACGTCTATGGGCTTCATATTGAGCTTGTGCTCCGCTATCTTTTCGCTGAAAACCCTCATTATGTCCGTTTTTCGGGCAATATTTCTTTCCAGCGTCTCTATATCCTCATCGGTGGCTACACGGAAAATTTCTTTTAGTGGGTGCACTATCTCCTCGTCCTCCGCCATAAAGTTGCCCAATACAACGTTTCCGCACTCCACGCCTCTGGCCGTTTCAACAATCACCTTTTCTCCCGCGGCGACTGTGGTTCCGCCGGGAGAAAAATAATATATTTTACCTACGTCCTTAAAACGTACTCCTATTACTTCGGTCATTTATTTATCCTTTCACTTTTTCAAAAATTCCGGCGGTAAAAGCGTCCGAAGCCGATTTTGTATTAAAATACACGTTTGCGGCTATATCGGAAAAACGCCGTGTAATTTCGCAAAGCTCGTTAAGAAGCGAAAGAGAATATTTTTTTGCCAGCCGTTCCGACAGTCCGCCGTCGCAGCCGCAGAAAGCTTTTCCCCCCTCGGCTGCGACAAGGGCGTCATGAAACAGCTTGGCTGTCTCCGTTATAAGAATCCTCACCGGCTCCCGCTTATCCTCTTTTGTCTGCGGCAATTTCGACAGCGTGTACAGAGCGGCATATTCGTCGCCCTTCAATACTGCTTCGGCGTACTCCTTTACGGCGACAAAATACAGCCCCGTGTTCTTGTTTTCCAGCGCTTTCAAGGCCTGCCCCAGATTGCCCTTATATGTAAGGGCGAATTTTTCCGCTTCCTCCGATGCTCCCGCTTTTTTCAGGGCAGCCTCACATTCCTCGGCCGAAAGCGGATAAGTCCTTATTAAAGCCGTACGGGAAAGTATGGTGGGTAGTATGCCGTTTTTATTTGAAGCGGTCAAAATATACCTCACCTTGTCCGAAGGCTCCTCCAAATAAGTAAGTAGGGCGTTCTGACACTCCCTGTTAAGTATCTGAAATTCTGACAGAATATATACCCGTATCCCGCCCTCCACCGACGCGCCGTGAGAATCCTTAAGGATCTCCCTGAGCTGTGCCACCGAAGTTTTTTCGCCGTCAATATATATTACGTCGGGGTGTATTCGCTTTTCCGTCCTTTCGCAGTTCAGGCACTTCATACAGGGCGCTTCGCCGTCTTTTTCGCAAAGATACAGCATCGCCGTGTAAAAAGCAAGGGTACGTTTACCCGTACCCGAATCGCCGAAGAAAAGGAGCGAATGAGGCATACGTCCGTTGGCACGATAATCGGTAAGACGGTTTACCGCCTCTTTGTTGCCGTAAATTTCCATACTTTCGGATCACACCTTTTCAAACCGTTCGATGTCCGTAACGAAAATTGTCGCTCCGCCTACGCTTACCTCAACCGGAAAACCCGTGTAACTCCCCACGTCGTAGGACGCCCCCGAAGGAACGAATTGTTTTCTTCTGCGGCTGTGGTCGCGGATTATGCCGATTATTTCATCCACCTTGTCGTCCTCTGAGCAGACTAAGAAAGTTGTATTGCCCGCCATAAGAAATCCTCCCGTGGAAGCCAGCTTTGTGGCGGAAAATCCACCCTTCGTCAAAGCAGAGGATACCGAGTGGGAATCGTCATTATTTATTATCGCGTATATAAGCTTCATATTTTTGCCTTTCAGTCACAGTTATTTTTATCGGATTGCTTTTTTGCCGATTTCCGATAAGAGCATATGCAATTTTTCCGTCGTTTACCGGAACTCGGATTACATTATAGTATATCATATTTTTTTCCGTTTGTAAAGTAATATGGCCGCTGTTTTGACCTTAATGGTTTTTTTAACATTAACGAGTCCTTTTTTCGACTTTTTCAGACGCGTATGCGTATTGTTCGGCTTTTGTATGTTGTGAAAAAGTCGTTAAACGTTATTTTTGATTTTTTTACTTAATTTAAGGAAAAAAATTTTACTTTTTTAAGTTTATTTGTGCAAAATGACCTAAATTATTTTTCCTAATTTGTAATTTAGCGCCTTGACTTTTATACGATTAAAAGATATAATTTTTATGGTTGGTAAATTAAATATCTTATTCTGCTATGAATTACCCAATCGGGTTTTTTATAAATTATTTTATAGGAGGAAGTATGAAGAAAAGAGCATTAAGAACCGTAGTATCCTCAGCTCTCTGCCTTTCGATGATATTGTCGGTAACCGCCTGCACCGAATCGAACGGGACGGCGGACAATGATCCCGAAGTAACCACAAACGCGCAGTACGAGCCTTTGCTGGATCATGTAAAGACCCTTACCGACAAAGTAGACGGAAGCATTAAGGTGGAAAAGAAGATACGCTGGCTTTCCCACTGGGCTATTGACGAAACGCAGCCTTCGACCGAGCTGTTTAAAACGGTTTACGGTATTCCCGAAGAAGGCGACACCTCATACGGCAACGACGCCAACAATATTTTTGATTACATCAAGGTTGACTATCAGGCGAGATACGACCAGCTTGGCAAAATGGTGGTAAGCGGTCAGTCGCCGGATATATTCCAGTTTGAGATTATAAACTACCCCTACACCGCCTGGAAAAATCTGTTTCAGCCGATTGACAAGTACATCGATTTCAGCGATCCCGCATGGGATCCCACGAGAGACGTTATGAAAATGTTCGAGTGGGGCGGCGAAAACTACTGTGCCATTACCGTTGTGGGTCTTGACCAGCTTATTTGGTACAGAAAGAGCGTTATCGCCGAAAACGGCCTCAACGATCCCTATGAGCTTTACAAAGCGAACAACTGGAACTGGACCACGTTCCTCGAAATGTGCGACAAGTTCAGTGATCCCGATAACAACAAGTTCTGTATAGACGGCTGGCAGGTGCCGGACAGAATCGTAAGCACCACTGGCGTTCCCTTTATCAGCATTGAAAACGGAAAACTTAAATCCAATCTTTACAACGCCGATATCGAAAGAGCCATGAATACCGTTATCGACACGCTGTACAAGGAAAACTACCGCTATCCACGCCACGAGCTTAACGGCTGGAGCCAGAACGTTATGAACTGGGTAACCGGCGACACGCTGTTTTACGCAACTCTTTCCAATGCTATCAAGGACGAATTCCAACCTTATTTCAAGCGCTATAATTGGGAGGAAGACGAAGTGTTCTGTGTACCTTTCCCCAAGGATCCTCAGAGCGATAAATATTATCACACCGCCAAAATCGACTCGTTTATGCTTTGTGACGGCGCCCCTAATACCGCGGGCTTTACCGCGTGGACGCAATGTGTTCTTGCTACTCAGTACGATGAGGAAACCGCAAAAATCGGACGCGACAAGCTCAAAAACGACTATCTCGGCTACAGCGACGCTATTCTTGATATGCTCGACGAGCTTCAGTACGGCGGAGTCCTCACTCCCGTATTCGACTTTAAGGCCGGCATCGGGCAGGATATAGTGGACGGCAGCACAGTTCAGAACCCGGTTGACTGCCTTACTCAGATTCCTTACCTCAACTGTCTGGACGCTGACGGTAACCCCGCAACTTTTACTACTCTCAGAGCTGCCAACGAAGGCATAATCGACAGCAGACTCAATGAAATTAACGCTTCCATAGGGGGCTGATATAAGGATTCCGCTCCGAAATTCAAAAATTAAATAAGACATAAAAACTTAATAATCTCACAATACATCATTTTGCACAAATGATGTATTGTGCTTTTGTGAAAGTTTTTTAGGTAAAATCAGTCATTAGTTAATTACCTACTTACCAACTAAGAAAGGAAGAAAAAGAGTATGAGAAAAACAGTAAAATCCCTTGTTTCCGCAGTTCTTTGCGCGTCAATGCTCCTTTCCGTTTCCGCCTGCGAGCAGACGGGCGGCACGGAAGGACAGGACGACACTCCGGTTACCACCAATGAAGAGTACACTCCGCTTCAGGATCACGTAAAGGAGCTTGCCTCAAAGGTGGATTCCTCCATTAAGGTGGAAAAGAAGATCCGCTGGCTTTCCCATTGGGCGATTGACGAAACCGACGCGCCCTCCGAGCTTTTCAAGAGCGTTTACGGTATTCCCGAAGAGGGTGACTCCTCCTACGGAAACGACGCCAACAATATTTTCGATTATATCAAGGTGGACTATGCGGCAAGATATGACCAGCTTGGCAAAATGGTGGTAAGCGGGCAATCCCCCGATATCTTCCAGTTTGAAATAGGAAATTATCCTTACACCGCTTGGAAAAACCTCTTCCAGCCCATTGATAAGTATATCGACCTGAGCGATCCTCTCTGGGATCCCACAAGAGAAGCCATGAAAATGTTCGAATGGGGCGGCGAAAATTATTGCGCTCTTACCGTAATCAATCTTGATCAGTTGCTTTGGTACAGAAAGAGCACAATTGCCGAAAACGGACTCAGCGATCCCTACGAGCTTTACAAAGCCAACAACTGGACTTGGGACACATTCCTTGACATGTGCGATAAATTCAGCGATCCCGACAACGGAAAATTCTGCATAGACGGCTGGTCGGTGCCCGAAAGATTTGTAGCCACCACCGGAGTCCCCATTATCGGAATTTATGACGGAAAACTTAAAGTAAATCTTTACGACGCCAACATAGAAAGATGTATGGATACCGTTGTGAATACCCTTTACAAGCAGAATTACCGCTATCCCCGCCACGAGCTTAACGGATGGAGTCAAAACCTTATGAACTGGGTAACCGGCGACACCTTGTTCTTTGCGGAGCTTTCCACCGCTCTCAAGGACAGCTACCAGTCGTATTTCCAGCGCTACAAATGGGAGGAAGACGAAGTGTTCTGCGTACCCTATCCCAGAGATCCTCAAAGCGACAAGTACTACAACACCATGAAGATAGATTCCTTCATGCTTTGCGACGGCGCGCCCAATACGGCGGGCTTCACCGCGTGGACGCAGTGTCTGCTGGCTGCGCAGAACGATGAGGAAACTGCCAAGATAAGCCGTGAAAAGCTTCAGAGAGACTATATCGGTTATTCCGACGAGCTTTGTGATTTTCTCGACGAGCTTCAGTTCGGCGGAGTTCTCTCTCCCGTATTTGATTTTAAGTCGGGAATCGGTCAGGACGTTGTTGACGGAAACACGGTTTACAATCCCGTTACCTGCCTTACCGAAATACCTTATCTTAACTGTCTCGACGTTGACAGCAACCCCGCCACCTTTACTACGTTGAGAGCGGCCAACGAGGGTATAATTAACAGTCGCGTGGATGAAATAAACGCTTCTATCGGACAGTAAGCGAAAGAAAATAAAGTAAAAATCCGCTTTTTTAATAAACAAAGCGTCAAAGCCGTTAACGCCGATTTTTTGGCTTTTCCGCCCGTTGCCTGTTAAAGGCGGCGGGCGGATTTTATTGACATTGATATATTGAAATGCTATAATAATACTGTTAACCAATTAAAAATTGGAAAAATGGTTTTTAATTGGTTAACAGTGTTTCGGGTGTAATAACCATTTTGACTATGATTTTATCCTGTGTCAAAATGGTTATTATACCAATCCCTTTTTAAACTATGGATAAAATCCATAGTTTAAAAAGGGTTGCACTCAAAACACTAATCCAACAGTTTTAAAAAGGATTAGTATTAGTATAATTCCGTTAAAAAAACGGCTTTTTTCAGCCGCGCCGCGTTTGTGCCGAAGGCTTAAACGCCCAAACGCTTCATATCAGGAAAGGCATTAACATCAAATGAACTACACCGACATTACAGAAGGAATTTTCATCGACCGTCCAAACCGATTTATTGCCAATGTGGAAATAAACGGTAAAAAGACAGTCTGTCACGTAAAAAACACAGGCCGCTGCAAAGAGCTTTTAATCAGCGGAACAAAGGTATATCTTCAGCATTCGGATAATCCCTCAAGAAAAACGGAATTTGACCTTATTGCCGTTGAAAAAGGAAATATTCTTATAAATATTGACAGCGCCGCCCCCAACAAGGCCGCGGCGGAGTATATAAGAAAAATTTTCGGCGAAAACGCCGTCATAAAGCAGGAAGTAAAATACGGAACGTCGAGGATAGATTTTTTTATTGAATCAAACGGCGAAAAGTGGTTCATTGAGGTTAAAGGAGTAACTCTCGAGCAAAACGGACACGCTTATTTCCCCGACGCACCCACCCTGCGCGGTGTAAAGCACTTAAACGAGCTTTGCGCCGCCGTGAAGGAGGGCTACCGCGCCTGCGCCCTTTTTATAATTCAGATGAAAGGCGTAAGCGCTTTCTCTCCCAATAACGTTACTCACCCCGAGTTCGGAAAAGCGCTGAAACGGGCTGCGGAAAGCGGGGTTATTATAAAAGCGGTTGACTGTCTGGTTACCAAGAACGGTATGACCGCCGATAAAGAAGTTGAAGTAATTTTATAAAGCAAATTGCACAAAATCAACTTCAAAATTTTTACTATACTTTTTTGCCGAATAATTGACAAATCACAATAAAATGTAGTATAATTATATTTAAGAGAAAAAGAGAACACATTTATTTTACTGTTATATTTGTAATATACGAAGTGTCAGACATAAAGTATATGCTTGATTTTAAGTAATGTTAAACAAATTACTGCCGTCTGCCCGAATGGTCAGAAATTTGGTTATATTGTATAAATTCGACACATGAAAGCCGTTGCCTTTTTAGAAGAACATGCGCAGATTGATGGAATTTATGCAAACCCGCGTCAAAAGCTTCAACCTATAATCATGCAACGCTGCTTTAGTAAAAAAGAAAGGAAAAACAAATTTATGCCGATAGTAAATGTTATGGAGGAAATGGTTAGGAATAAACTTAACGAGCGTCTGGAAAAAACCGACTGCTGTAAATGCGAAAAATGCGTTGACGATATGATGGCAATCGCGCTTAACCGACTGCCCTCAAAGTATGTGAGCACTCCAAGAGGAGAGCTTTTTTCAAGGGTAGGCTCCTCTCTAGAAAAACAGAACAGTCTGGACATAGAGTTTGCCGTAGTGAGTGCTATCGAATTTGTTTCAAATCATCCTCGTCACGACGATTAAGATTTTAAAGCGCAGCTTGTTTAAGCTGCGCTTTAAAAAACATAGGATATATAAAATGATCGAAAAAAAAGTGGGAAACATTTCGGAAAAGCTTATAAGAACGGTGGAGACCCCTTTGGGCAGCATAGTTTACGAGCTTGAAAGAAAACGTATAAAAAGACTTAATCTAAGGGTAAGGAGAGACCGTTCGGTTTATCTTTCGGTGCCATGGCGAACCTCTTTTGATTACGCGGACAAGTTTGTCGCCGACAACGCGGGCTTTGTGTTTGAAGCAATTGAAAAAATCGCCAAAAAAACCGAATTCAAAGTGGAATACACCTTTTATCTGGGCAAAAAAACAGATATCGAAATAAAAGTGTCGAAAAGAAAAGGCGGAGAGCTGGAGGAAAACGGCGTACTGACTCTGTTTGTACCATCGGAAGAATTTAAAGAGGACAAAGAAATTGTTAAAAAATCTCTGGAGCAGTGGCAAAGGGAGAGGGCAAAGGAGCTTTTGTCAAACGCGCTTGAGCTGGCATACAACCGTTTCCGCGCAGCGGGGCTGAAGGTTCCTTATCCTTCTCTTTCCATACGTATGATGAAAAGCAGGTGGGGGAGCTGCGCGGCGTATAAGGAAAAAATCACGCTGAACGCGAAACTGGTGGAAAAACCGTTTGTTTGTATTGAGCAGGTTGCCTGTCACGAGCTTGCGCATTTTATTGTACAGGATCATTCGGCGAAATTTTACGAGGTGCTTGATCTTGTTATGCCCGAACATAAGGCGGTTAACAGGCTGTTGAAGGGGTAGCGTCAATTGAACTTGCACGCGAAAAGCAATCCGGCCCCAAGCACCGCGGCGGAAACGGCCAGTAATATTATCGAATCATCGCCGCTTTCCGCGCTCGGAATTTCCATGCTTCCGAAATCCGGCGGCGTTTTATTTTCTCCGGTTCCGTTTTCCGAATCGGACGCGCCATTCCGGTCGTCAGACTCTCTCCTTTCCCCGTCGGGAGGAAACATACCATTTTTAGGAAATTCGCCGCCCATATCGCCCATATCGGGCTTTTCACCGAAGCCGCCAAAGTCTCCGAACCCGCCGTTCCCTTCATCGCTGCCTGTATTTGACGTACCGCCGAATCCGCCGCCCATGCCGCCGTTATTCATTGTCCCCATCTCCGAAAGCTTCAGCTCCGAAGCATTGATCAGCGATGAGCCGTTCTCCGACTGCCCCTCGGAGGTTGAAGGTATGCTCCCGTTTAGCTGCCCTTTCACGCTTTCCTTCCGCAAACGGCAAAAAAGCTTAAGAGCGCTTACGCCTTGTTCAAATTCCTCGTAGGTGCAGAATTTTGTGGGATCCTTTTCCACGTAATCGCTTATCAGCGCTGCCGCTTCGTCAATTATGGAACCTATATCCGTATTGTCAAGGAATTCAGCCATATATTTATGATAAAGCTCGGTATATTTGCTGTCGGAAAAGATCCAGCTTACCATCGGTCGGTCGCTCACATCGCCCATAACGGGGGAATCAATAGGATAATTCACCTGTTCCGAAGCGCTGCCCGCTTGAAAAGTTCCGAAAGCAAGATTGTAATCCCATGGTATCATGGAAAGCCGCCCATCATCTTCGTACAAATAATAATTATGCACCATTGAACCCGTATAGCTGTCCCAGTTGCAGACAAAGTTATGCACCGTGAAATATCGTATAACCTGCTCAATATCAACCGTGTTTTCAATATTGCTGTTTTCGCCGAGTGATTTAAGGGAAGCTATAAGCCTGTCCTTGTCCGAATCGGTAACGTCCGTTTTGGCGCTTTCAAAAATGTTGGAGTAACTCTCGTATTTGTCGTCGACATACTTTAATTTTACGTCGTCGCTGCTCATTCCTCCCATACCGAACATGCCGCCTGTTTCTTCGGGTCTTTTCGTCATTTCTCCGTTTTCCGGAAAATCAAAGCCGCTTTCCGACATTTCGGTTGGGTCAAAGGATTTTATGTCTCCTCCGCCTAAAAAAGGAAAATCTCCCGAATCGCCTTCCGAGATGCCAAACTCGCTCATCCTGAAATTCATTCCGTTTCCTCTTCCTCCGCCGAAGCTCATACTGTCCGGCTTATAAAGCTCGCCGTAATCTTTTCCGTAGCAGCGTTCAAGAAAGGCCTCCTCTACTCCCTCCACAGCTAAGTAAAGTCCCCAGTCCTCGCCGTTTACGGTAATATACACGTAGCTGCAAAGGGGAGCGTTAACTCCCGATTCGTTCATCATACGGTAGGTGAGATAGTCCTTCATATAGGTACTGTCCTGAATGATATTATTAAGACAAAGTTTGTCAAGTCCGTAATAGCTTTTGCTTTTATCATACTTGTCGAACTCTATTTTAAAGCTGTATCTTTCGCTGTCCATGGAAGAAACCGCAGTTAATGAAGTGTTTCCCTTTGCCCGTATGCCCACGTTTTTGTAAGCTTCTCCGTCAATAACCACCGCGCATTCCGAGTATTCCTCGCTTTGGCAGGAGGCAATAAACTCGTCCCAGTTATCCGAAACAATATCTATTGTGTGCACCCTCGCAAGGGAAAACAGCCGTTCCTTGTATCCCGCTTCGCTTGCGGAGCTTATCATGCCCAATGCCCCTCCGCCGATAAAAAGCGCGGCAAGCAGTACGGATATTATAACGGACAGCAGACAGACTAAGTCAATCTTTTTATGTGTTGACATTTTTACAACCGCTCCTTTCCTACTTTTCCGCGTAAATGCAATCAACCCGTGTAATCTCCGTTATAGCTGACCAGCACGGCACTTTTGACTCCGTTCATATCCGCCGTTTCGTTTATAAAATCGGTGTTGTCGTTCTTAAAACTGAGTTCCAGATTAAGTTCAATGTCTCCCTTTTGAACGGTTTTGCTTTTTATTGCGCAGCGCTTTGTTTTGCCGTCCAAAAAGCGCTTTACCGCGCTTTCCGTTTCCCTGTCCTCACAGCGTATCACAGCTATATAAGTACGGGCGTGGCTTTTTTTATTTACGAGCGCCAAAAGAATTACTCCCACTGCCACACTTCCTATTATTGCCAGGGGTATCATACCTGCCGCCAGAACTATTCCCACTCCGATTGACCAAAACAGGAAAGCTATATCCAAAGGCTCCTTTATTGCGGTACGGAATCTCACGATTGAAAGCGCGCCCACCATGCCTAAGGACAGCACTACATTACTTGTAACCGCCAAAATCACCGTAGCGGTTATCATTGTAAGAGCCACAAGAGTTACTCCGAATCCGGAGGAATACATGACTCCGCTGTAAGTTTTTTTATACACCAAAAAAATAAACATACCCAACCCGAACGCCAATATCAGCGTTATCGCCATATCCGCGATATTAACGCTTGTAATAGCCTCCAGAAAATCCGATTTGAAAATGTCTTTAAAATTCATTGCTTTTTCTCCTTTTGGTTTTATTTCTCCTATTAAAGCGCAGCTCAAACAAGCTATCGTAATTGTTTAGTAATTAAGAGGTTTAGTAGGGGATTTTTCACTCGCTAAACCGAGAGTATAAATCCGAGATTATAATGAAAATTAAGTCAGCCGTATATGCGGCAAGCGGCGTACTTTGAAAACGATGAGGTGCGCCTTCCCTCCATCTGCACCAGATCACGTATAACCGAGGGAAGAAATTCGTCCCACTTCACCTCAAGTATTATCGGCGAGTTTCCCGCGGACACCGTAGGGCAATTTTCATCAAAAATCTCGGTACAATTCATTCCCGTTCTTATATTCCTGTCTATGGTGACTCTTACGTTGCCATAGGGATACACAAAGGCTTCCCGCGTGTAATCCACAATGGTTTTCGGTTTCAGCCCCGTCCTCATTTTTGAGTACAGCTCCCATAAAAGCGGTAGGTCGGAATTTATAAGCCAGTCATATTCTCCTTCGGTTAACGACTGTGCTTCCGATTTTGTGAGCGTTGCGTTTTCCTTTACGCAAAGGCCGTTCCGCTTGCTCTTCTTTTCCAGACGGATAAAAGAAGTATCGTTCTTGTAAAACCGTATACGGAATTTTTCCCGAATATTGATTCCGTCGATTTTTTCCCTTAACGCCTTGTTTGTAAAATCGTCAAAATACAGGCTGCGCACAAAGTATTTTCCCTCGGCTCCGTTTTCGTCGCGCTTCATTACCGCGCTTAGTCTTTGCCTGATCACAAGCATATCCGAAAGGTTTATTTCGTGTTTGCATTCATGTCGAAGCTTCATTTTTACGTCTCCTTTCTTTTTTCTACCGTGCCGTTATTGTAGCAAATTTTACTGAATTTACGCTGAAAACGAGTTTTACGGAAATGAAAGAGGAGTGAAAAATATATGAAAGGTCATTATATTCCTCCTTGATATCGTACAGATAAAAGCGCGGACAAATTATAAAGAAAATTTTCAGCTTTATTTCAGGAAAAGGTAGTAATATAACTATATGCCATACCATTAAAAATCGAAAATTATGAATAATTCAAAACAATATTATTAAGGAAACAGACTATGAAAATACTTGTAATAGAAGACGAAAAGCTGCTGGCGGATTCCATATGCGAACTGCTGGAATCAAAAGGGTTTGAGGCGGAAGCCGTATACAACGGAAAAGACGGGACGGAGTATGCCGAGCTGGGCATATACGATCTTATGATACTTGACGTAATGATGCCAGAAATAGACGGATACGAGGTGGCCAGACGCGTACGCGCCGACCGCTGCGGTATTCCCATACTTATGCTGACCGCAAGGTCGGGGATTGAGGACAAAATAGAGGGTCTTAATTCGGGAGCGGACTATTACTTGACCAAGCCATTTGACTCAAGGGAACTTCTTGCCTGCATCAACGCCCTGCTTCGCCGTCAGGGAGCACAGATAAACGAGCTTTCCTACGGCAATACCTCTCTTGATCTGGAATCCGGCAAGCTGATACGCGGAGAAAAAAGCGTGCGGCTTTCCGCGAGGGAATTTGACGTAATGCGGATTCTGATGCAGTCAAAAGAAAACAACGTTTCCAAGGAAACGCTGCTTACAAAGGTATGGGGATATGATTCAAACGCCGTTGAAAATCATGTGGAAGTATACGTGGGTTTTCTGAGGAAAAAGCTTTTAAGCATAGGCTCGGATCTGCGTATTGAAGCGATACGGAGATTGGGATATCATCTGGAGGCGGGAAATGATAAAAAAGCTTAAGCTTAAATTTTTGTCGGTGAACATGATTATCGTAACGGTAATGCTGATTGTGATTTTCGGTCTTATAATTTTTTTTACCGCTTCCGCCTCGGAAAAGGAAAACTTACAGCAGCTTCGTGCGGCTTTGTCAATGCCGCCCCATTCCGACCATGCCGAAGACGCGCCGCCGTCTTTACCGTATCAAATCTTCGTAATCCGACAGACGCCTCGCGGCCAATTGGCCGTATCGGGAAACGGTGATTATAAAATCGCCGAAGAAATTTTTAGCGCCGCCATAGCTTCGGGAAAACGGGAGGGCGTGCTGAAGGAGTATAACCTCAGATTTTGTGTAATGAACACTCCTGTGGACAAATCCGTGTCCTTTTCCGATTTATCCGTGGAGCAGGCAATGCTGTTCCGACTTGTCAGAACCTGTATATTTATCTCCTTACTCGCCTTGGGAGCATTTTTTATAGTGAGCCTTATTCTTGCCCGCTGGATAGTAAGGCCGATGGAAACTGCATGGGAGCAGCAGAAGCAATTCGCCGCGGACGCCTCTCACGAGCTGAAAACCCCTCTTACCGTAATCATTACCAATGCGGAGCTGCTCCGAAGCAATAAGTACGGCGAAGAAAAGCGTACCCGATTTGCCGAAAGTATTTTAACGATGGCGGAGCAGATGCGCGGTCTTACCGAAAGCCTTCTGGAATTGGCGAGAAGCGACGCACGAACGGAAATCGCCTTTGAAATCGTCGATTTCAGCGAGCTGACCGCCGATTCGGCGCTCCCGTTTGAACCCCTTTTTTTTGAAAAAGGATTAACATTGCGCTGCGAAACCGAGAAAGGAATAACGGTAAAAGGCAGCCGTTCACAGCTTAGCAGGCTTACGGATATTTTACTGGACAACGCGCTGAAATATTCATATCCGAATACGGAGGCGGTGCTAAGTCTGAAAAAGCGCGGAAACACCTGTATTCTTTCTATGGAAAGCCATGGGGATACTATCTCAAAAGCCGATTTAAAAAACATATTCAGGCGGTTTTACAGAGCCGATAAAGTGCGCGGCATGAATAAAAGCTACGGTCTGGGTCTTTCCATAGCGGAAAATATTGTGAAGGAGCACGGCGGACGCATTTACGCGGAAAGCGAGGGGGGCGTAAACCGATTTTATGTAAAGTTGGGGATTGGCGGATAAAAAGGCAAGTTTTCGCAGGCGTTCTGTCTACCGTTAATATATTTTTGAAAAGCACCTAAAAAAGTCTTTAACGCGGTGACGAAAAGCGATACCGATCTATTTTTAAACTGCGGGCATTGCATCGGTTTAAAAATGGATTGGTATGACATGTAAAAATTCAAAACAAAAGTCGAAATATAGGATACTAAATTATATAAAACAAAAACAATAAAATATTGCTTTGCAGTTTTATTCTTTAAATGTTTGTTTAAATCAAGAATTAAACTTTCATTTAAGCAAGCAACGGTTGACCGCACACCGAAAGGTAAAACAAATTATCAAATTTTTAGCATAATATCTTTATACTATTGAAGCCGCCGCTGTTTTATGATAAAATACCGATATAAGGTTTTTTTAAAAACAACGAAAGGATTTTACGCTATGAAAACGAAAAAACTTTTATCCGCACTATGTGCGGCAGCGGTACTTTTGTCGTCGCTTGCGGGCGGAATCGTATTCACATCGTATCGTTCGGCACACGCCGAAGATTTAATTTCCGCCTCGTACGTTACAGAGGAATCCGTCGATGGCGAATTTGCCGTTAACAATCCCGAAGAATCAGAATCAGCCGAATCACAAGAATCTACCGAACCGCAGGAACCAATCACTCCGCAAAACTTCAGATACGACGAAACGGACGGGTTTATTAAGTGGGACAAAGTTGAGGACGCATACGGCTATAAGCTGAAAACCACAGTAAACGACGATGAGCGACAATTTATATACTATGAACCCGAAGCGGAACTGGACAGACTATGTTATGAAAATAACATGGATTTCGGAGAATACGAATTTTCTGTCTGCACATTTGACGAATTGGGTGCCGACAGCGAATGGTCGGAATCAATTGCCCTTTCTTATGAAGCCGCCTTTGATATGCCTCAAAATGTGAGGTTAAGCGAGGAATGGGACGAAACGGTTATATGGGACGAGACGCCCGGCGCCGCACGATACAATATTCGTTTTTACGATGAAGAAAACACATCTGTGTCGTTTAATTATACTTATACGTCCGGCAACTCGTTTTCATATAAATATTATCTGAATGAAACAGGAAACTATTTGATCTCCGTTCAAGCGATGGATAAAGATTACAATGCCAGCGAATGGACGGAACGTGTTCTCATTCCGCATACTGCTTTAACCGAACTTGAATCACCTCAGAACGCTCGTTTTGACGAAAGCGGGGAGAATATTCTGTGGGACGCAGTAGATGGCGCGGATTATTACGGCGTGCAAATCAATGCATTGTTTGATGGCTCTAATCATAGTTTTTTTAATTGGGTCAGCGCTGAAGAACCGGTATTTGAAAACTGGAAATCCTTTATATGCCCTCGTACAAACGGGGAATATCGAATTTACATATCTGCGTACAGCTATCAAGAAAATGTTTCATCAAGCGGTAATTCGGATGTTCTTACGGCAGTATTCGATCCGAAATACGATGATACCATAAGCGTTCCGGAAGATTTACAAATCGAAGAAGACAAGATAAAGTGGAACGACATTGAAGGCGCTTACAGGTATTGGCTCTGTATTTCAGATGAAAACGATCAGCTGATAGAGGATGAATGTCACGAGGTAAAAGCGGACAGTAATTACGGAGTTTATATCAACAACAGGTTTCCCGCCGGAAAATATAAAGCCGAGTTGTTTGTGATTGATGAAAACAATAATTATAACAGCAAAACATATACTCTGGCAATTAATACCATTCACGACGAGACAGTCTGGGTTCCAAAATTGTTTTATAAATCCGATACTGTTTTATGGGACTATGACCGGCTGAGACATGAAGATACAAACTTTTTCTGGTATCGCATACGCGAGAAAAAGGACGGCTCGCTTGTTAAATTGGCAAAAAGCTGGTCCGAATATATTTACGACCTTCCCGAAATATCCGACATAATTTACTTATTCGACGCGTGCGTCTATGAGTATAGTGATAAAATCGGAGTATGGTCGGAGGCACGCGAATTATTTAAGTACGGAGACTCATATTTTGACAAAGAAAACGAAACCACAACCGAAGTGGAAACCCCA
>Ga0137308_101617_pt1 | contig 20279 bp, 5 predicted proteins | sample Inofrocosms_June_FD_97181 | JGI IMG/M metagenome (GOLD analysis project Ga0137308, IMG submission 97181) | Mouse cecal microbial communities from Vienna, Austria - N-Acetylneuraminic and N-Acetylglucosamine D2O microcosms_June | ecosystem: Host-associated > Mammals > Digestive system > Large... | reverse complement strand
TTTAAAATCGAATCGCAGTTTTTCAAATTGTTTATTGAGTAGCATATTATACATAAAGTAAAATATGTTCAACTGGTCGTTATTCGTTCGTTCCAAGATCAAAGCAGCTCATAACACACAATCTCCTTCTGAATCCGTCTGCCGTAAGCGGTTTGGTAAGGGAATCCTTATCTACCTCAACCGTATAGCTTCCGCTGAAATCGAAAAAGTTGTCCGAAAAAACGCAGTCGCAGTCCTTTAAGTCCAGAACAACCCCCTTTGCAAAAGCCCTGCTTTTGAGCTTAAGTATATAGCTCCTTCCCGTTTCTTCTATATTAAGCGAAAAATCGGGCGGCAAAAACTCAAAGGCTTTGGGTTTTACGAAGATCGTGCATCCCTTGGATACCTCTTTTCCGTTAATAATAAGGCAGTATTCGAGAAAACAGCTTCTTTTCATCTCCCTTGTATTCAGATGTTTTGACAGGTCAAGGGATATGACCGCCTCCGATGAAAGCGCCTCAACCTGTACCTCTTTTTCTCCGTTCACGATCTTGCCGCCGGTGTTTTTTCTCAGCGACCACTTAATAATTCCCAGTATACTTTCGGTGGTTTCGTTTGATATATGCAATTGAACGTTGTTCAGGTTTTCTTCGAGACAGGAAACCAGAACAGGTGCATAAAATCGTTTGGTGGCGTAATAAAGCGCCTTTTCTCTTCCGAAGTAATCCACCGCCGACCAAGAAATTACGGGATTGCTGTCGTTAAATTGCCAGTACAGGCTGCCCATACATTTTCCTCTTTTTCTTCGCATATGCTCTACATTAAGGCGTATTGATTCCGCCTGCACGAGCTGCGTGGCGTAAACGAGTTCTTCAAAGCTTTTCGGAGTACGGCACATCTGCGCCGTATAAAACAGAAGCTTTTCATTCCCCATTACGCACTTCTGATGCGCTTCCATAACCGGGGAGCACAGATCCATATCCTTTCCCCGCGCGAAGGTCATCGCGGTTTTTACCGAGGGCAGCGACTCAAAGCCGAATTCCGAACAGAAAGGAAAATCAAACCTTCGGAATTCCTCAAGAGGTTTAAAGCCGTGCCATACCGCCCAGAAATGCTGATCTCCCCTATGGTTGTCCGAGCTGCCGCTAAAGCACTTGCCTCCGTACAGACCGCCGCCGGATGAGGGAGAGGAGGGCCAGTAAAAGCGGTCGGGGTCGTATTCCTTCAGCGCGGCGGGAATAATTTTTTCAAACAGCTCCGCATAGTCCGCCTTAGCTTCCTCGTCCTTAGGTACTCCCCAGCCCTCCCACATGCTTTCTATCTCGTTGTTGCCGCACCACAGCCCCAGACAGGGGTGATTGCGAATTCTTTTTATGTTGTCCTTAAGCTCTTTTTTTACGGAAGCCGCCATCTGAGGAGTCAGCCGATAAGCCGCGCAGGCGAACATAAAGTCCTGCCACAGTACAAAGCCCAGCTCGTCGCAGCGCTTTAAAAAATGATCGTTCGGATAAACGCCGCCGCCCCATACCCGGACGCAGTTGAAATTGGCTCTTGCGCACTGTCTGAGCATATAATCGGTACGTTTATCGTTTACCGAAGGAAGAATCTGATCTTCAGGGATAATATTTGCTCCCATGGCGAATATTTCCGTACCGTTGCAGACGAAACAGAATTTACCCGCTTTTTCGTCGTTTCTTACCGTCAGCTCACGGAATCCTATTCTCTCCTCAAATCTGTCTATTGCCTTTCCGTCCTCTATCAGCGTAAATTTCACTCTTTGAAGCGGCTGTTTTCCGTATCCCCTTACCCACCAGAGGGGAGGATTTTCCACTTCAAAGGTAAGCCTTTCACACTTATGCACCGGATTTCTCGAAATAAGGCTCCTGCCGTCGGACAGCTCTATTTCGGTAAGCAGCTCAACGGGTCTTATCACAAACGGCCGCAGTTCGGGGGTCACGGTAAGTATAAGCTTTCTGTAACTATCCCTGAATTCCTGACGGTAATAAGCTCCGCATATTTCGCATACGGATTTTCCCACAATCTCAACATTCCGCCATATGCCCATATCGGGTAGCTGCATTCCCCAGTCCCAGCCGTACATGTAATGAGCCTTGCGTATGTGCTGATATCCCGGCACCGTACCTTCCACTCCGTACAGCGGGCGCTCCCCAAACCTTTTCTCGGCGTATTCGAGGGGGGAGGAAATTTTGACTCTCAGCGTATTTAACCCGCGTTTGAGCAATCCCCTGACTTCATATTCGTAGGTAACAAACATATTATCGCCGCCAAAGAGAATGTTGCCGTTGAGATATACTTCAGACAGCGTATCAATTCCAAAGAAACGCAGAAAAACCTTGTCTTCCGCAAATATTTCTCCTTCAGGCTCAAATTCGCAGATAAATTCACAATCCTTTCGGCTGAGTTCTTTAGCGTCGTACTGATTTTCGCCGTAATACGGGTCGTCGATTCTTCCGTTGGCCAGCAGAGTGCGGTACATGGAAACGGGGAACCCGCGGCAGGGTAGAATTTCACCGTTAAAAAGCATTTTCCAGTTTTTGTTGAGCAGCATGGCGGTTGTCCTTTCAGGGTTTTGAGGTAATATTTTCCTTAATTGAATTATAAAACATTTTTTGAGTATAGTCAACAGGAAATTGTCAAAAAAATACGTAAAAATATTGCATTTTGGCATTAAAAGTGATATAATAAATTTAAATATGAATTTCCATTATGGGCAGGGTATGACATTCGGGCATATTATAACCGTATAAAGGTAACCTCTAACCCCCCATTGTGAGCAAAAACGAACATGGCGCAACGCCTAATTCGTCAACCCGTCTCGACGGGCTTATCGCGTAAGCTGCCCGCCTTAGCCGGCTTTCCTCGTATCCGGCGCGCTCTGTACGTTTTGCTTTTCATGGAGTTTTTTAGAGGTTACCCAAAGAGAAAGGAAAAACAAAATGTCAAGGATTCTGATATCGGAGTTATATAAAAATACTCCCGAAAACGGAGCAAAATTAGAGATAAGCGGTTGGGTAAGAACCGTAAGAGGAAGCAAAACTTTTGGTTTTATGGAGCTTTCCGACGGCAGCGGCTTTAAAGGCGTTCAGGTGGTTTTTGGGGAGGAAAAGGTCGATAACTTTAAGGAACTGAGCAAGTTGGGCGTAGGCAGCGCGGTTAACGTTCTGGGAACGCTGCTTCTCACTCCCGAGGCGAAGCAGCCCTTTGAGGTACACGCCGAAAAGGTTGAGATAGCGGGCTTGGCTCCCTCCGATTATCCCTTGCAGAAAAAGCGCCATACTTTGGAATATCTGCGCACAATCTCCCATTTAAGAGCAAGAACAAATACAATAGGCGCGGTGCTGAGAGTAAGAAGCGTGGCCGCTTACGCTATCCACAGCTTTTTCAATCAAAGGGGCTTCGTATATGTTAATACGCCTATAATAACCGCCAGCGACTGCGAGGGCGCGGGAGAAATGTTCAGAGTTTCAACGCTTGACCCCGCCGATCCTCCGAAAACCGAGGACGGCGCGATAGATTACACGAAGGACTTTTTCGGGAAGCCCGCTTCCCTCACCGTATCCGGTCAGCTTGAGGGTGAAGCCATGGCGATGGCCTTCGGTCAGATATACACCTTCGGGCCTACCTTCCGCGCGGAGAACTCCAACACTACCCGCCACGCCGCGGAATTCTGGATGATAGAGCCGGAAATAGCATTCGCCGATCTTCAGGACGATATGGATCTCGCGAGGGATATGATAAAATACGTGCTGAACGAGGTGCTGAACGCTTGTCCCGACGAAATGAAATTCTTTAACGATTTTTACGACAAAGAGCTTATACAGCGCCTTAAAGATATTATAAACAGCGACTTTGCCAAGGTGACTTACACCGAGGCGGTGGAAATTCTGGAAAAACACAAGGATCAATTCAAATATCCCGTTTACTGGGGCGCGGATCTTCAGACCGAACATGAAAGATTTCTCACAGAACAGGTATTTAAAAAGCCGCTTTTCGTCACCGATTATCCCAAGGAGATAAAGGCATTCTATATGCGCCTTAACGACGACGGGAAGACCGTTGCGGCGGTTGACCTTCTGGTGCCGGGAGTAGGCGAAATAATCGGCGGAAGCCAGCGCGAGGAGAGACTCGACGTGCTTTTGTCAAGAATGAAGGAGCTGGGCTTGAGGGAAGAGGATTACAGCTGGTACCTGGATCTTAGGAGATACGGCGGCACAAAGCATGCGGGCTTCGGTCTCGGCTTCGAGCGCCTTATAATGTATATCACCGCGGTAGGAAACATACGCGACGTTATCCCGTTCCCCAGAACGGTGGGCAACGCGGAATACTGATTCCGGCATAACCTCCCCGCGGTAAATCAAAATATAAAAGCGGGGCTTTTCACCGACTTGTCGGTGTCATATTTACCTTACGGCCGAAAAAAGGCCGAGAGGGAAAGGAACGGTTATTTTAAATGAAAAAGTTTATTTCATTGTTTGTGGCGTTTGCTATTGCTTTTAACTTTATCTGCGTGCAGGTGGCAGCGGAGGGTGAGGTTACAGGCGGCAGAATAGACGGTACAAACATAAGTTGGGAACTGCTTGCCGACGGAACTCTGCAATTTACGGTTTCGGGCAATATTACGGCGTTCGACTCAATACCCGATTTTACTCCCGCCGACGGGGATAACCCTCCCCCGTGGGTACACCTTAAAGACAGCGTTACCGCCATTTCCGTATACAGCGGACGTATCGGGGTGGGGAGCTATGCTTTTTACGGCTTCGATAAGCTGACCGAAATCGGAACTTTTTTCAATTTCGTTACAGGTAATATTGGTGAATACGCCTTTGCGGGAAGCGGTATTTCGGGTGAAATAAATCTTATTTCCCCTTCCGTTGGAAGAGGGGCGTTCGAGGGCTGCCCGAATCTTGAAAAAGTCACTGTAAGAAGACAGGTGACAAGCGCGGGAGACGGAATTTTTAAAAATTCCGGCTTAAAATCCGTGGATCTTTCAGATACGGCTTTGACCACCCTCAGTGACAGCATGTTTGAAGGCTGCGCTAATCTGATTGATGTGAACGTATCCAAAAATCTGCCCAATCTCACTGTTGGAACGCAGACCTTTATGGGCTGCACAAGCCTTGATAATATAGACTTCCTGCCCTCCAACACAATTGCCATCGGAGCTTACGCCTTCAGCGGTTCGGGAATCTCGACGGCGAAAATACCTTCTTCCGTAACTTCGATGGGGGTAGGCGTGTTTGAAAATTGTCCTAATCTGACTGTCGCGAGAATGTCTGCGGGGCTTTCTGAAATAAGTGATCGTATGTTTTCCGGAGACTCTCTGCTTACCTCGGTGTCAATCGGAACCAATATAACCCGTATAGGAAATCAGGCTTTTGCAAGCACGGGACTGACTGACGTAAACATACCTTATGTTGACGGAAACGCGGTGGAGATAGGCGAACAGGCGTTTCTGAACTGCGGTGGGCTTACGGAAGTAACATTGCCCCTTAATGTGGAAAAAATAGGAGACGGCGCTTTTAACAGCTGCGTTAACCTTAAGGCTCTTTTTATACCAAAGGACGTAACTCTTACCGACGGAGGAAGCAACCTTGTTTCTCCATCAACTTATAAAGTTACCTACGAAGGAGATATTAACGCGACTCCTCCCACCGCGAAAATAGTTTCTATTGAAAGTGGATCACAGGCGGGATCACTTGTGGACGTTCCCACATATATCGTTATCAACAACGAAACAGATGAGGGCTTAAAGCTATACGTAAACGAAGTCGACAGCGGTTATCACAGTCTGGTATCCCAGAATCACAGCCATATTCCCGATGTTAGCGGAAATTGTACAATATGCGGACTTCAGTGCGGTGAGAGCCGCGGTACCACGTGGGCGGTTACCGACGGCGACAATACCCTGATCATAAGCGCGATTGAGACCGCCGCAAGCGATATCAAGGGAAGAATGGACAATTATAAAACCGAGCCGGACAACAAGGAGCAGCCTTGGATAAAAAGCGGTTCCGTGGATTATATAAAGGCTCTGGAAATCAGAGAGGGAGTTACATACATAGGAAATAACGCCTTTGACGGACTAACTATTCCGAAAATAGAAATTCCCTCCAGCGTCGAGACAATCGGTCAAGGCGCTTTCGGCAACATTACTCTTACCGAAGATTTTACAGTGTTTATTCCTCCAACCGTCAATGCGGTATACAGCGAAGCTTTTAAGGGCAGCAATCCTACCCTTATACTTTACCCCAACGATTCCATGTACGGCAATCTCCCCACCGGAGCGGAAGGCACCGTAAGAGCGCGGTACGAAGTGGACGGCGATATCGTAAATATTGTCAGCGTGGATAAGGAGGGCTTTACCGGCACTTATCAATACCCCAAAACCGTAATAATCAACGGCGTTGAAAAGCGCGTTGTCGCCAAGGACTGCGACCACAAATTTGACGGCGAATACGGACTGTGTACCATCTGTGAGGCGGTAACAGGCGGCAACATGGGCAAAGCCTCCGAAGATCCCGCAACGCCCGCCAACGACAACGTAACCTGGTACTGGTCTCCCGACGACTCCGCCGTTTTCATAAGCACAAAGAAGAACGGTGACGGTTCCGCAGTGGCCGACGCCGACATAAAGAATTATGATACACAGGACAACAAGAACCCGTTTTACAGGCTTAAGACCGAAATGGGCGCGTCGCCTTCCGAGCTGGTATTTGACGGCGGAATCACGTCCGTAGGCGATTACGCTTTCTATGATCTTGACGGCGTCAAAGCGATAAATATTCCGTCAAAGGTAACGGAAATAGGGGACAGCGTCTTTGAAAACTGTCTCTCCGTTACCGAAATAACTCTTCCCGACGGGCTTCTGACCATTGGGTCAAAGGCTTTCTTCAATATAAGCTTTTCCGACCCGAACGCTCCCAACAGCCTTTTCTTCGTGGATATTCCCGAAAGCGTAACAACGGTAGGCGCGGAAGCCTTCGGCAACTGCAACAAGCTTTATTACGTGGCTTATCCGGACGGTCTTTCCGTTGATACCGCGGGAATCCCCGCCGAGGTTTTCAAGCTTAAATACAGAACTCTCGCTTCGGATTCCACCAAGGTTGAGGTCACCGAGATAATCCCCGGCAAAGTAAACGCTTTAATCAGTATGCCGGAAACTATCTGCGGCAAGGCGGTAGTTAAAGTTGATAATAACTATCATGATTTGGTAAATAAAAACAGCTGTAAGCACACTTACCTTGATAAAGACACAAACACATGTCCCGTCTGCGGTCAGGTATTGGGAAATACCGGCGTACTTCCCGAGGATGAGGTGGGCTGGCGTTTTGACAGCTTTGTCGAGGGATACGGAAATAACGTTCTTACCTTCTTTACAAACGGCAGCGGATATATGCACGATTACAGCAAGGGCGAAAATGCGCCCTGGCACAGCGTAATGGAAAATATCAGAACCGTTGTAATTCAGGAAGGCGTCCGCAATATAGGCGATTACGCTTTTAAGGGAGCAAAGGATCTTATTGAAGTGGTGTATCCCTCTACCATCGAAAAGATAGGGGCGCATGCCTTTGAAAATTGTGTGACCTACAAGAACGTGATTATTCCCGACTCGGTGACCGAACTGGGGACCGATGTGTTCTTTGACGCTACCGATTATATGGGAATGCACAATAATCCCTTCATTACTTTGAGAAAAGATTTATACGATCAGTATAAAAATGTGTTCTTTACCGCCGACAACAAAACTCAGGCAGTACTCCTTCTTTACGGCGATACGGCTGACGGAAGGCAGATAACCGGAGCCGTCCTCACCAACGGATTTGACCGCGAGAGGCTTCAGCCCTACGAACTCAACTATCCCGTATCCGACGGTCATAACCACTGCTTCAACAATAACAACATCTGCATTCTTTGCGGCACCGTAGGCGGAAACTGCGGCCCCGACGACGATCCCACACAGACGACATGGGCGCTTAATATAGAGACGGGTCATCTTTCGGTGACGGGAGACGGGGAAGTAGCTTATCATCTTTGGATGGATAACTATAAGGACAGCGTTAAGGACGTTCTTATAGGAAAAGGAGTTGTAAGCATATGCGCCGAAGCCTTCAAGGATTGCGTCAATCTTGCTTCCGTTACTTTTGAGGCGGATTCCGTTCTTTCGGATATCGGCGGCAGCGCTTTTGCCGGCTGTACGGCTCTCAGAAATATCGAACTGCCCGCAAATATTAAGACAATAGCCGCCGAAGCCTTCAGCGGAAGCGGTCTCAGCGGCGGGGTTATTATCCCTTCCTCTATTATAAGCATTGAGAAAAATTCATTTGCGAATTGTCCGGATCTCATCAACCTTCTTATCCCCGACAGCTTTGCGGACAGATACAAGCCCAACACCCCCGATATCGACCTTTCAAGCCGGAAGGCGGCCGTTTTGGTGTACAGCAACGACGGAAGCTCCGTTCTGGGAATATGTGTTCCCGCGGGAAGCACAGATGTAGAGGTAGAGATACCGTCCAATATATTCCCCGGCGTACCCGTTACGAATATCAACGGCGTGTATAAAGGCAATGTTCGGAATATAAAAAAGGTTTCCGTTCCCGACACCGTTACTTATATTGCCGACCGCGCTTTTGAGGGCTTTGGAAGCACTGATCCATCCGGCTCCCGCGTGGTTGAGATAAATATACCTCAGTCCGTGAACCATATCGGAGAGGCGGCATTTAAAGATGCTGCGGTTCAAATCGTATCTCTCCCCGCCGGAGTCACCGTTATCCCGAAAAGTGCTTTTGAAAACTGTTCGCTTTTGGAAAGCGTAGTTGTTTCTTCTTCGCTAACCGAGATAGGCGAGCTTGCTTTCGGCGCGTGCAACAGCTTGAAGGCGGTAAATACCTCTAATACTCCCGATGTAGCGGATTTCAGAGGAACGGCTTTAACGACTGTCGCGGACAGCGCTTTTGCGGGCTGCTCCGCTTTAACCAAGGCGGTATTGCCTTTGACATTGGAAAACGTTATAAGCCCTACCGTTTTTGAGGGCTGCACAAGTCTCGCAATTCTTGAAATACCCGAAGTAAACCCAAGCGGAGCCGATATTTCCCACGCGGTGATAAACGCTTACGATATACCTACAAATGACACTACCACCGTAATTGTTTACCGCGAAATAGACAATGTGCCTCAGATCACCTCCGCCGTATTCGGAAATGATGACAACTGGCAGAACAGGATCAAAAACGAAAACGACGTAATCGACGACTGGCTGATTGTCTGGAAAGACCACAAGCACTGCTTTAACAAGACCCGCGAATGCGTTCTTTGTAAGCAGCAGGGCGGAAAATGCGGCGAAACCGCCACATGGGTATACGATAAGAACCGTTATACCATCATTATCAACAGCAAGGATGGCGGCGACGGCGTAATGTGGGATATGGTGGAAAGCACCGACACTGCTTCCGACGATTATATCCACTATCAGGAGATGTGGGCTTCTCTTAAGGACGAAATACGTGAGGTGGTAATCAACGAAGGCATGACCACCATAGGCAGAAACGCCTTTAAGGACTGTCCCAATCTTACCACCGTTCATATTCCCTCAACACTTAAGACAATAGGCGCAAGCGCTTTTGAATCCTCTTCAAATCTAAGGGTAGTTTACATAGCAGATAACAGCGCCCTTGAATCCATTGAGACCAATGCTTTCAGGAACTGCGGAATGCTGAAAAATATCGGAGCGGCGGAAACCGCCAGGCTGCCTCAGAATCTTAAATATATCCGCGACGGCGCCTTTGAGAATTGTTCGAGTCTTCCCGAAATAGTGCTTCCCGATACCGTTACCACTATCGGACAAAGAGCTTTCGCAAAATGTGTTAATCTTGCTTCCGCAAAGCTTTCACTTTATCTTACTTCTTTCGGTAAGGAAGCCTTCGACGGCTGCACAAGTCTTAAGGAAATAGTTGTTCCCGTGGGCGTTTCCGGCGGAGACAGCATTTTCAGCAACTGCGACAATCTTATTTTTGCGGTAATACCCAACAGTTTTGCGGAAAGCAATTTTACTCCCAATCCCGTTACATTGGTAAAATATGCGCTGACCGACAATACAAATTTAAAGAGCGACAGGATTATCACGGAGGTAAAGCCAGTTCCCGGAACTACCGTTACCATTCCCGACTATATAATGGGCTATCCCGTTACCGAAATAGGTTCGAGAGCCTTTAAGGCAAATACCGCATTTAACCAGGGCAATGAGCCTAAGGTAAATCTTCCTTCAACGCTTGTCACAATAAACGACTTTGCTTTTGAGGGCTGTACATGGCTTAAAGAGCTTATACTTCCGGACGGTCTCATAACCATAGGAACGCAGGCGTTTGAGGGCTGTGTGGGACTTACGGAAATGATCATACCCGACACGGTATCCGAATTGGGCATGGAAGCTTTCCATATGTGCAATAAGCTTGAAACCGTAACCCTTTCCTCCGGTCTACGCGAAATCAAGAAGGGAACCTTTGACGGGTGCGCCAAGCTTAGGTATGCGGTTGTACCCGAAGGGGCGACCGCCATAGGAGAGTATGCGTTTAGAGACTGTGCCGAGCTTGAGTATGTGGTTCTTCCCTTTACCTCAAGAGGGGGAAATCTGAAGCTTAACGCTTTTGACGGCTGTGTCGGCTTGGCTGCGATTTACGCTCCCACTGCCGTGAATATCGATTATATCGACGGAGCCGACGGTGAACACAGCGAATCGGTTATTTCCACCGCCGACGCGGTATCTCATAAGCTTCGCATAGCGGTTTACGACCAGAACAAAGAAATTTTTAAGGTAATTGACGGCACCTCCGACAATGGAAGAAGCACCTATGAAACCGTTCTTGATTATCCAGTAGGTTTTTCCGTAAGAGAAAATCCGCCTCATTTCCACTGCTTCAATATTCATAATCAGTGTATTCTCTGCGGCGACAGGGGCGGAAAATGCGGCCCCAACGCATGGTGGACATTGGATGAAAAGGGCAACCTTAAAATCTATACCGAAAACGGCGCCGAAAGCGTGATAGACCACGATTCCGCCGAGTACTTCGGAACATGGACCGAATTTAAGGACAGAATCTACACCATTGAGATAGGCGAAGGAATAACCCTTATTGACGGCGGAGCTTTTGAGCACTGTCTCCGTCTTCAGTCGGTAACTCTTCCGGAGAGCCTTGAAACGGTGGAGGACTACGCGTTCAGCGACTGTATTTCACTTGTAAGCATCGACCTTCCCGACGGTATTATAAATCTCGGCGAAGGCGTGTTCAAGGACGATATAAACCTTAAGAACGTTGAGCTTCCCAAGAGCATAAGCGAGCTTAAGAAGGACACCTTCAAGGGATGCCGCACTCTGGAAACAATAAAGCTTCCCGCCGACCTGAGGTATGTAAGGGAAGGGGCTTTCAGCGGCTGTATCAACCTTACCTCCATAGAGCTTCCCGTGGATACGAGAACCGTTTCCGAGGACGCGTTCAGCGACTGTACAAATCTTACCTATATAGTTGCTCCCGACGGGTGCAGGTACACCTTCGACGAGGACGAATTCCCCAACGCGACCTATTTCAAATACGCTCCCGAAGGCGTTGGAGTAAGAATAACCTATGCCCGTCCCGGAGCCAATGTACACCATCTTGTTATTCCCTCCGAGATAGCGGGGCTTCCCGTGGTTGCGATAGGCGACGGAGCCTTTACTCGCGCCGCACGCAATTTCATGGCTTTATCCGAGGACGTTCAGGCGCAGCAGGGTCTTGTTACCGTAACGATACCCGAAAATTCGCTCCTAACGGAAATAGGAAACAACGCCTTTAAGGACAGAACCGACCTTCAGGAGCTTATCGTCAAAAATAACAAGATTGTTTCGATAGGAAAATCCGCCTTCGAGGGATGCACTTCTCTTGAAAAAGCGGGACTTCCGTCTTCCGTACAGAGAATAGGCGACAGAGCGTTTTTCGGCTGCGGAAAATTGAAAAATATCCCCATTTACGAGGGTCTGTTGTCAATAGGCACGGAGGCTTTCGCAAACTGCGGCTTTAACAAAGCGTTTGTAATTATACCGAGCACCGTTTCCGAAATGGGAACAAGCGTATTCGGAAATATTTCCGACAATGCTCTTATCGCCATTCCTCAGACGCTGGCAAAGCGCTATGACGACAGCCATACCGGAAACACGGGCAGTTATGATTTCAGAAAAGACAACTGCGGCTATGTGGTATACCGTGTTGACGGAAACGGAAATAAGTGGGTTACCGAAGGAAAGCTCGGAAACGGGCAGAACGCCGTAACGGGCTTTGAGAGCTATATGAAAATTGCTTCCGACCACGTTCATTGCCTGTACAAGGGATTCTGTGTTCTCTGCAACTTTGCGGGCGGAAACTGCGGCAGCGAAGAGGATATAAACGGTAATTCCAATGCAACATGGTACATTGACAGGGAAACAAGAACGCTCCATATCACAGGCACGGGAAAAATGAAGGACTACACCGGCAGCGATGTTGCTCCCTGGCTTGAATGGAACGACTTTATCGCAAATATCGAGGTGCATGAAGGAATAACCGGAATTTCCGCAAACGCTTTTGTGAATTGTGAAAACGTGACCTCGGCAGCGCTTCCTTCCACTCTTGTTAAAATAGGGAGCAATGCCTTTGCGGGGAACGCGGCGCTTACTTCCGTGACCGTACCCGAAGGCGTTAAAATTATTCCCGAAAACGCATTCAAGGACTGCGCGAAATTAAAGAATGTTAATCTGCCCAAGTCCGTTGAAAATATCGAAGCGGGCGCTTTCGCGGGTTGTACCTCTCTTAAGTATATAGAGCTTCCCGCAGCGGGGCACAATATCGTTATTGATAAAACCGCTTTTGAGGACAGTCTTGACTACATAGCAATGCCCGAAGGAACGGTAATAACGTCGGAAACCGCTTCCTATAACAGATTTACTTATCGGCTTGACAATGAATTCGAAATAAGGATAGTTAACGCTAAATTAGGCAATAACAGAGAACTGAAATTCCCCGCTTCCATAGGCGGAATACCCGTAAAAGCCATAGGCGGACACAGTCAGGGCAATGTGATAAGCGGCAACGAGGTCAAAGACATCAGAATAGTTTCAATTCCCGAAGGCGTAACGGAAATTTACGACGGAGCCTTTGCGGGCTGTGAGAATCTGTTCAGCCTTACGCTTCCGAATTCCCTTGAGACGATAGGAAATAAAGCGTTCAGCGGATGCGGCGGCATAAAAGAACTGATATTCAAAAACAGTCTTAAATCCATAGGCGAATATGCCTTCTCCGACTGCGGCGCACTTGAAACCGTAAAGCTTCCGCTTGGAATCGAGAAGATAGGCAACTATGCTTTCTCCGAATGCGGAAGGTTAGATATCATACTCACGCCGAGAAACGTCATCGACAATCGCGGTTATACTCAAACGGCAAGCCTTGTATACTACGAGCGCAGAGCCGACGGAAGGGACTATATCGCGGCGGCAAGGTTAGGCGAGGGCAAAACCAATATCAATGTGGGAAAAATAGAAGAATTGGGCGTATATCTGGATATCGACAATCACGAGCATTGCTATAACGAGGGCGTCTGTGTTCTCTGTAACGACGACGGCGGACTTTGCGGCGTGGGAGTGGTATGGAAATTGAACGGCGATACGCTTGAAATCAAGCTTCGCGAGGGCTTGACCTCAACCGAAGCCGATACGGGAGAGATGTACGATTACTCTCCGTCAAATCCCGCTCCATGGATAAAAGAACATAAGGACGTTATTAAGAAGCTGGTAATAAGAGACGGTGTTAAGTCCGTAGGAGCTTACGCTTTCAGCGGTCTTGCGGTTCTTTCCGACGTAAGCGAAGCTTTCCCCGTTAGCCTTGCTGAAATCGGCGAAAGAGCCTTTGAAAACTGTATCTCTCTTGCGGGCAATTCGGAAAACGGCAGTACGCTTATACTTGATGAAAATATAAGAAAGGTTGCTTCCAACGCGTTTGCGGGATGTACGACGCTTAAGAAGATAATTCTTTCCGACAGCACGTCAGCGGCGCTTACCGTACCCGAAGATACGGCGGTACTCAAATATCGCTTTATCGACAGCAGCAGCGTGAAAATAACCAAAATTGAGATTTCCGAAGGAAAAACAGTTGATGTACCCAATGTTATTCTCAATCATCAGGTAGTGGAAGTAGCTAAGGAATACAGAAAGTATGTAAATACCGATACCCATATTCACTATCATAATGAAGGCGAGAGACGCTGCACAATCTGCGATATAATAAGCGGCGAATGCGGCGATAAGGTAACATGGTACATTGACGAGAAAAACAAGAGCCTTGTTATCGAAGGCGAAGGCGAAATGTACGATTACAATGTGGACAGCGGCAAAAACGCCCCTTGGACGCAATACGCCGACCTGATAGACGCAATCTTTATAAAAGAAGGCGTGACTTATATCGGCGATAACGCTTTTGTTGATATGGGAAGCTTTGACGAAATCACACTCCCGCCCGGAATCAGATCGGTAGGCGACAATGTTTTCGCGGGCAGCAAAATACGCAGAATGTACATTCCCAGCGGCCTGAAGTCCGACCTTTTCGGAAAGGATATCGAAAAGATAACTTATAAGATAAGCGAAGACAAGAAGTGGGTAGACGTAACAAGAATCGATCTTCCCGACGGCAAGACAAAAATATCGCTTCCTAAGACTATTTACGGTTTGCCCATAAGAAGCGTGGAAAAAGAATTCAGAAAATACGTGGATCAGAACGACGGTCACGTACACGACTACGGTGAAGAGTGCGGAGAAAGCGAGTGCCGCATCTGCGGAAAGGTAAGCTACAACCATATCTGGGAAGATGGCTGGAACAGCGATGACAACAGCCACTGGCACGACTGTGAAAGAGGGGACTACGATCCCATCAAGGACGGAGATCTTGACGGCAGCGGATACGGCGACCACGATTGGGTAGATACCGGCGAAAAGCGCGACGGAAAGACGGTTTACCGCTGCTCCGTATGCGGACGCGAAAAGCTTGTCGGTTCTTCCGTAGATCCCGGACCCGGTCCCGATGATCCCAAGCCTCCGGTAACCGGCGACAATAACGGCAGCGGCAACTTTGCTCCTCCCACAACCACGTCGGGGAACGGCGGCACCACCAAACCGCCCGTTCCGGGAGATGACAGCGGCGGAAATAACGGCGGTACGACAACTCCTCCCCAGCCATGGGAAACCGAAGCTACCGAAAAACCGCCTATAACCAATCCTCCCTCCGACAATATACCGGACGAATCCGATTTTAACGGAAAATACGGCTTTGAAGTTGAAAAGGGAGATAATTCGCTGAACGCTTCCATAGCGGACAGCACGTCGAGTCTCATCAAGGCGGTGCTTACCGAGGAGGAGCGCGACAAGCTGATAAACGGTACCTCGGAAGTCAGAATAATTCTTTCTGTTACCGAAGGGGACGGCACGGTAAGTCTCCGTGACCGCGCGATAATAAGCGCGGCTCTCGGTGAGTATAAGTTAGGGGAATATCTTGACATAAGCCTGTTTAAGGTAGTGGACGGCGTAAGGGAAAGAATTACACATACAAGCGCTCCCATAACCATAACCATTGACATTCCCAACAGCTTAAAGAACAGCGGCAGAAGATTCAGAGTAATAAGATCACATGACGGCAGCGCTGCGGTTCTTCGTGACCTTGACAACAGCGCCGACACCGTTACAATCTCCACCGACCGCTTCTCGCCTTACGCAATAGCCTATACCGATTCGGTTAACGTAAGCGACGATTACGACCCACCGATGCCCACGGGCGATCCCGGTATTTCAGTCTTTATCTTTGTGACAATGGCGTCGGGGCTTACGGCGGTAGGAATGATATACTTCAATCACGCTTCCGATGTTGAAGTCGAAGAAGAAAGAAAAAAGAAGATCGCTAAGCTTGTAGCTTTCGGCAAAAAGGGTAAATTACAAAAATATATCGCCATTTCGCTGATATTCCTCGTAACGCTTTATTATCAAGGTATTGAAGGCATACAAAGGAATCGGGGACAAAAGGCGGATATTTAAAACCGAACAAAAAATAACGGACTGTCGTTTTTACGGCGGTTCGTTTTATTATACGATAAGTTATACTGTTAACCAATTAAAAACCATTTTTCCAATTTTTAATTGGTTAACAGTATTAGTATTAACATAATTGCAGTATCAGAAAAAATTTTCCGCGTCCCCCTTTATTTTTTTTCCAAAACGTGGTACAATAGTAGCAGTAAACAACCTGCGGGTACCCGATACTGTTTTTTTAAAAAAGATAATCCGAAAATTTTGAAAACGGTATTTCGGGTGCAATCTTTAATCAAGTCTGCAACTTGATTAAAGATTGGTATAATTCATAAAGATACTTAAAGAAAGAGGTAATTAACATGAAAATCACAAAGGACATTTTGTATGTGGGCGTAAACGATCATGATGTGGATCTGTTTGAAGGACAGTATATTGTACCCAACGGAATGGCTTATAATTCCTATGTAATAGTCGATGAGAAAATAGCTGTTATGGATACGGTGGACGCGCATTTTACCCATGAATGGCTGGATAATATCGAAAACGCCTTAGGCAGCCGCAAGCCCGACTATCTTATAATACAGCATATGGAGCCTGACCACTCGGCAAATATCGCAAGCTTTATGAATAACTATAAGGACGCGGTTATAGTTTCCAGCGCCAAGGCTTTCACTATGATGAAGCAGTTTTTCGGCACCGATTTTGAGGGCAGGAACATGGTAATAGCGGAAGGTGACACCCTTTCCCTCGGAAAACACACTTTCCATTTCGTATCCGCGCCTATGGTGCATTGGCCCGAAGTTATGGTAACTTATGACAGCTTTGATAAGGTATTGTTTTCCGCCGACGGCTTCGGAAAATTCGGAGCGCTGGACGCGGACGAAAAATGGGCCTGCGAGGCAAGGCGCTATTATATAGGCATAGTGGGAAAGTACGGCGCACAGGTGCAGGCACTGCTTAAAAAAGCGGCGGGGCTTGACATACAGATTATATGTCCTCTGCACGGTCCTGTTCTTAATGAAAATTTGGGCTACTATCTGGATTTGTACAATATATGGTCATCCTATGAGCCCGAAAGCGAGGGCGTGGTCATTGCTTATACCTCGATTTACGGTCATACAAAGGCGGCTGTTGAGAAGTTGGCCGAAAAACTCAAAAACAACGGCTGTCCCAAGGTGGTTGTCACAGACCTTGCCCGCGACGATATGGCGGAGGCGGTGGAGGACGCTTTCAGGTACAACAAGCTTGTATTGGCAACCACCACATATAACGCAGATATTTTCCCTTTTATGCGCACTTTTATCGAACATCTCACCGAGAGAAACTATCAGAACAGAATCGTAGGCTTTATCGAAAACGGCTCTTGGGCGCCCTTAGCGGCAAAAACAATGAAGTCCATGTTAGAAAAGAGCAAAAAGCTCACTTTCATTGACCCCGTTGTCACCGTAAAATCCGCGTTAAACGAAGAAAGCGCAAAAAAGCTGGAAGAGCTGGCTTCGGCGCTGAGTGCCGATTATATTGCCCGCAGCGGAGAGACCGCAAACAAGAACGATCTCACGGCGCTTTTCAACATAGGCTACGGCTTGTATGTCGTTACCTGCAACGACGGGAAAAAGGACAACGGACTTATTGTCAATACGGTAACGCAGGTGACCAATACTCCAAACCGTATTGCGGTGACAATAAACAAGGAAAATTACTCTCACCATATTATCAAGCAGACCGGGGTAATGAACATAAACTGCCTTTCACAGGACGCTCCGTTCTCGGTATTTGAAAAATTCGGATTCCGCAGCGGAAGAAGCGTAAACAAGTTTGAGGACGAAGAGGTTCTGCGTTCCGATAACGGTATAGTGTTCCTTTCAAAATATATCAATTCTTTTATGTCCCTTAAGGTGGAGCAGTATGTGGACTTCGGAACGCACGGAATGTTTATCTGCGCCATTACGGAAAGCAGGGTTATTTCCTCCGCCGAGACCATGACCTATACCTATTATCAGAAGAACGTAAAGCCCAAGCCTCAGACAGAGGGGAAGAAGGGATTCGTATGCAAGGTATGCGGATATGTTTATGAGGGAGACGAGCTGCCGGAGGATTTTGTTTGTCCCCTTTGTAAGCACGGAGCCGCGGATTTTGAGCCTATTGAGTAAAAAGCGGGAAAGCGCCGATAAAGGAGTCCGTTTAAGTTCTTGACAAATTAAGGCAATACCGCACGCAAAGCCGTCAGGCGGTCATTGCGCGGTGTTGCCTTAATACCATTCGTTTGCAGGAAAGGAGCAAAGCCTATGATTTGCAGGGATGTACAGCTTCTTATAAACTATTCGGTCAGAAAAGGGCTTATTAAGCCGATTGACGAAATTGTTATCCGAAATCAATATATGAATATCTTCAGGCTTTCCGATTGGGAAGAGCCGGAAATAAACGAGGAGGACGAGGGACTGTCCGTTGACGAAATATTGGAGCGGCTTATAAAATACGCCTGCGACAATTCCATTACGGAAGATACCGCAAATTCAAGGGACTTGTTTGACACAAAGCTTATGGGAGTGGTAACTCCCCTTCCTCACGAGGTGTACGATGAGTTTTTGCGCAGGTATAATTCAGTTTCACCGGAAAACGCCGTGTCAAATTACTATGAGTATAATAAAAGCGTAAATTATGTAAGAGCGGGCAGAATTGCGAAGGATTTAAAGTGGAAATACGAATCCGAGTACGGCGAACTTGATATTACCATAAACCGCTCAAAGCCCGAAAAGGATCCCCGTGACATAGCGAAGCAGGGAAAAGCGCAGTCCACGGCTTACCCTAAATGCCAATTATGTCTTGAAAACGAGGGTTTTTCCGGAACTCCGACTCACCCCGCACGTCAGAATCTCCGCCCCGTCCCGGTTACCGTAGGCGGAGAAAAATGGCAGCTCCAATATTCGCCTTACGGATATTACAACGAGCACTGTATAGTTTTCAACGAAAATCACACCCCCATGAAGATAGACGCGGCGGTGTTTGAAAAGCTGTTTGATTTTATTGAGTATGTGCCCTACTATTTTGTCGGTTCAAACGCCGATCTCCCCATAGTGGGCGGCTCCATTCTCAGCCATGAGCATTTTCAGGGGGGGAATTACAGCTTCGCCATGGAAAAGGCGAAGGTTGAAAGATACTTTTCTCTTCCAGACTATCCCGATGTTACTTTGGGAACATTAAAGTGGCCTATGTCGGTTATCAGGGCGCAAAGCCGAAGCAGGGGCGAATTGGTAAAGGTATGCGACCTTATTTTAAAATCATGGAGAGGTTACAGTGACGAAAGCGTGTTCGTTTTCGCCGAGACCGATGGAATTCCTCACAATACGATAACGCCTATTGCCCGAATGAAGGGAGATATGTACGAATGCGATCTGGTGCTTCGCAATAACATAACAACCAAGGAGAGACCGTTGGGGGTTTATCACCCTAACCCGTCGTTACATCATATAAAAAAGGAAAACATAGGTCTTATCGAGGTAATGGGGCTGGCGGTACTGCCCTCAAGGCTTGCGGTGGAGCTTAAGGCGCTGGAAAAGGCCTTACTTGAGGAGAAGGATCTGACTGCCGATCCCGCAACGGCTTCCCACGCGGAATGGGCAAAGGGCGTTGTAAAACAGCATCCCGAATTGAACGCAGGGAACGCGGAGGAAATAATCCGTACGGAAGTTGGAAGGGTATTTGAACAAGTGCTTTGCGATGCTGGTGTGTTTAAGAGGGACGAAAAAGGCAAGGAAGCGTTTGTGAGATTTACCGAGCAGTTATAACGGTTATTTATGTCAATCCCGGTTCAGCCTGTGGATTTTATCCGCGAGCTGAACCGGGATTTCGTCTGATACCAAACTTTAATCAAGTTGCAGGCTTGACTGGCAGTAATCTTTGGTTATACATTTTATACTAATAACCATTTTGACACTGGATAAAATCATAGTCAAAATGGTTATTACACCCGAAACACTGTTAACCAATTAAAAACCATTTTTCCAATTTTTAATTGGTTAACAGTATTAGTATAATGTCCAATAACCTGTAATGTTAAAAAGCGACTTGTTTACTTTTTAAACAGATATTAGAATCAACTACTTGAAATTTATCCCAAAATGTTGTATAATAAAAAAATAACTTGTTATATACCAATCTCTTTTTATACTAATTCTCAGTAGAAATCAGACAAAGGCGGCGGGTGGGGCGT
>Ga0137308_101616_pt1 | contig 20282 bp, 18 predicted proteins | sample Inofrocosms_June_FD_97181 | JGI IMG/M metagenome (GOLD analysis project Ga0137308, IMG submission 97181) | Mouse cecal microbial communities from Vienna, Austria - N-Acetylneuraminic and N-Acetylglucosamine D2O microcosms_June | ecosystem: Host-associated > Mammals > Digestive system > Large... | reverse complement strand
CGCTTTTGCGGCAAGTTCCAGTGCGAACATTTCTTTCTGGTATGCGTCAACAAGAGCATCCGGCGAGGTAAGCGAGTTAAAGGCAGGCTATGACCACGGGAAGATCCTGTATGCCATATTGGACGGAAACGCCGCCTACTGCATGAATTTCGGACTGGCGGCAGATGGCGGGCAGCTCATGAACAGCTACCCTAATTCAAGCACTTCCATGACGGCACAGCAGGAGAAGCTGTTAAGCTACTGCCTCTATTTTGGTTTTAACAGCAACAGCGCAACGCCGCCTTCAAATGAACAGTGTGACCAGTTCATAGCGACACAGGCAATGGTGTGGGTGATCGTAGGGAACCTGTTCGGCACAGGCAGCGGGGATTCAGCGGCAAGGAAGCTGTGCGATACGGCTCCAAACCCGTCATCGTCTTACGATTATTATACAAGCCTGAAAAACAACATTAGCAAGTCTTATAATGCCACAAGACCGAGTTTTGCAAGCAGGACACAGAGCGGTGCGGAGACTTATGAGCTGAAATGGAATGAAGCAAACCAGCGTTTTGAGAAAACCCTTACTGACAGCAATGGCGTACTTTCCAGTTTTGACATTTCACTGAGCGGGTACACGGTGGAAAAGAACGGGAACAGCGTTACCATTTCCAGTAAGGAAGTAAACACGGCGGCAACAATGGCAACCATGAACTCTACGGCAGGGGAAGTGGAGACGACTTCAAGCTGTGTGTTCTGGCTTACGGAAAAGGCAAACTATCAGGAGTTTGTTTCGGAAAGACCTAGCGCCGATCCTATCCATGCTTATTTTAAGGTAAAGACGGAAAACATCGGCTATGGGGAAATCGTTAAGACCGATGAGTCCAGCGGTGTTAAGCTGAAAGGAGCCGTATACGGTATTTATTCCGACAGCGGATGCACCAATAAGGTAGATACCATGACTACAGACGGTAACGGTTATGCAAAATCCAATGCACTTGTAGCAGGAACCTACTATGTAAAGGAAATTACCGCTCCGAAAGGATATGTATTGAGCGGCAAAGTCCATACGCTGACCGTCAAGGCAGGACAGACAACCGGGATCAGCGCAACGGACAAAGAGCAGCTTGGGGCAGTCACCATTTATAAAGAGGGGGAAGTCCTGACCGGATGGAATGGCAGCAACTTCACTTATGAGAAAAAGAAGCTGCCGGGGGCTGTTTTCAAAGTGACAGCAGGCGCAGACATTTATAAGGCAGACGGCACAAAAGTCTATAACAAAGGGGACCTGATCGCTGAAAACCTTGTAAGTGGAAGCGACGGGAAGGTGCTGTTATCAGACCTTCATCTTGGAACCTATATCGTTACAGAGACAAAGAGCATTGACGGATACACTATCAACACCACACCGCAGACAGTAAAAATCGAGTATAAGGATCAGACGGTGGAAGTGCAGTATGAAGAGGCAACCGTCCTGAATACCAGACAGAAAGCGGAAGTTTCCGTTACAAAGAAAGATTCCGAGACAACAAACCCGCTGGACGGCGGACAGTACACGCTTTATGCGGGAAATGACATCAAGAATTATGCAGGACAGGTCATTGTGACAAAGGGGACTGCATTACAGACCGTTACAACAGGGGAGGACGGCAGCGCCGCTTACACGGTAGACCTTCCAATCGCAAACAGCTATTATATTTCAGAGACACAGGCTCCTTACGCATATTACAGGAACAGTTCTGATATATACAGCTTCAATTTCAATTTTCTGCCAGAGACAACCGCAAAGGCGACATTTACACACACCTTTGCAAATGACAGGACAACAGCAAAAATCCACATCTACAAGGTAGATAAAGAGACAGGAAAAGCGGTTCCGCAGGGCGATGCAAAACTGGAGGGCGCTGTTTACGGCTTGTATGCCCGCAACGATATTGCGCACCCGGACGGGGCAACAGGCATTATCTTCCATGCGGGGGATCTTGTTGCGACACTGACAACGGATGAGGGCGGCAATGCGGAGGTAAACAACCTTTATCTCGGCAATTATTATGTAAAGGAAATCACACCGCCGGAGGGCTATCTCCTTGACGAAGAGGAACATGATGTTGTCTGCGATTATGAGGGCGATCTGGTAGCGGAAGTGTCAAGAAGCACAACATCGGCAGAGCAGGTCATCAAGCAGCCGTTCCAGCTTATCAAAGTATCCGACAACGGGGACGACACGGAGGCGCCTGTACTGTCCGGCGCAGGCTTTACCGCATACCTGAAATCTTCCTTATCCGTACTGGAAGATGGAAGTTATGATTTTGACAGCGCAGAAGCCGTAAAGATCGGCAGCAAGGGGGAAACTACCCTTTTCACGGATGCAAAGGGGCATATCGTGACACAGCCTATCCCTTACGGGACTTATGTGGTGGTTGAGACAGTCACGCCCCACAACATGGAAACAGTAAGACCTTTTGAAGTAAGGATTGTGGAGAACCACCCGGCAGAGCCGCAGGTTTGGCGTGTATTCATTGACCGTGAATTTACTGCAAAGCTGCGTGTGATCAAGAAGGACGCTGACACAAAGCAGACAGTCCTTATCCCGAATACGGAGTTTAAGATTTTCAACATTGACAAAAACGAATATGTCAAGATGGTTACAACTTATCCGTCAAAGGTTACGCACACTTCTTTCTTTACGGACAGTGACGGCGACTTAATCCTGCCTGACACATTGAAGATTGGAAATTACCGTATTGAGGAAGTAAAAGCGCCGCATGGATATGTGCTGAACACTAATTATGTGGAAGTAGCGGTTGATTCCGATACGTTCTATGAGACTGATCCCGACACCTATGATGCAATTATCACGGTGGAATATGAGGACGAACCCGTTACCGGGGAACTGACAGTGGAGAAAAAAGGCGAAATCCTTGACGGCTACAAGGGCGGATTATTTGCGGATTCTGAAGAAAAAGAGTTTGTTTATAAGGAAGGCTCCCTTGAAGGGGCAGAGTTTGAAGTCTATGCCGCCGAAGATATTTTTACAGCAGACATGCAGAAGGACGAGAATGGAAACAGGACAAAGTATTACAGAAAAGGCGATCTTGTTGCAACGCTTACAACCGGGAAAGATGGGAAAGCCAGTATTTCAGGACTTCCGCTCGGACAGTACCGTGTAGTGGAAACAGAAGCGCCTTATGGTTATGTGCTGAACGGGGAAGAGCAGCTTGTAACATTCGTTTATGTGGACGATAAAACCCCGGTGATCTATGAAAGCGTGACATTTACCAATGACAGACAGAAACTGGATATGTCAGTCATTAAGAAAGATGCAGAGGAAGATACACCAGTTGCGGGCGCAGTGTTCGGTCTGTTTGCCGCAGAGGACATTGAAAATGCCAATGGGGAAGTAATCATTGAAGCAGGCACACTCCTTGAAACTGCAACATCTGACGAAAACGGCAGGATCGCTTTCGTAAAGGATTACCCGTTTGCAGTTTATGAGGCAAAGGAACTGGAAGCGCCGAAAGGCTATGTTTCCAGTGGGGAAGTAATCACTTTTGAGACAGAGTATCAGGGACAGCATGAAGCAGTTGCAGAGTACAGCAGCGAATTTCTGAATGAGCCGACAGCCTTTGAATTTACAAAGGAGGACATTGCAAGCGGCGCAGAGCTTTCCGGTGCAATGCTTACAGTCATTGACAAGGACGGCAATGTGGTTGACAGATGGACTTCCGTGGCAGATGAGGCTCATGTGATCAAGAGACTTGCCGCAGGGGAGACTTATACGCTCCGTGAGGAATTTGCGCCTTACGGCTATCTGAAAGCAGAGGAAATCCAGTTTACGGTAGAAGATACCACTGACATTCAGAGTGTGGTTATGAAAGACGAAGTTCCAACAGGCGCAATCATCATCAACAAGGACGGCGAATTTGTAACTGATACTACCCTTATGAAAGGACACTGGTATGATTTCATTTTCAACTATTTCAAGGACAGCCTTGCAGGTGTTGAATTTGAAGTCTATGCAGCGGAGGACATTGTAAGCCCGGACGGTCTTGACACCGTATATTATGAGGCAGACGAACTTGTAGCAGCTATCACTACTGACGAGAAAGGCTATGCAGGCATTGACAATCTGCCGCTTGGAAAGTATTACCTTGTGGAGACAAAGACACTGGAAGGATTCGTTCTGGACGATACACCAATCGAAGCAGACCTTTCCTATATCGATCAGGATACCAAAGTGGTTTATGCAGGAATGAACATCAGCAATGAGAGACAGAAAGTGCAGATCACTGTGGTTAAGAAAGAGGCAGGAACGAAAGAAGTTCTTGAGGGAGCCGTATTCGGACTGTTTGCAAAAGAGGACATTGTGAACAAGGATGGCAAAGTCGTTGTAAAAGCCGGAACTGAAATTGAGCGTGGCGTGACCGGAAAGGACGGAAAGCTGACCTTTGTGTCTGACCTCCCGCTTGGAAAGTATTATGTGGAGGAAATGACAGCGCCAAAGGGATATGTGAAGTCCGGCAAGGTATTTGATGTGGATGCGTCATATCAGGGCGATGATAAGGAAGTAATCGAATTTGATGCAGAGTTTGAGAATAAGCCGATCAAAGTCCAGATTTCAAAGACTGACATCACGGGCGACAATGAGCTTGAGGGTGCAGTCCTTTCCGTCATTGATGCAGATGGCAACTTGGTTGAGAAGTGGACTTCCGGCAAAGAGCCGCACATGATTGAAAAGCTGCCTGCCGGAAAATATACCCTGCGTGAAGAAACAGCACCATTTGGGTATGTAATTGCACAGGACATTGAGTTTGAGGTAAAGGAGACTGATGAAATCCAAAAAGTGGCAATGAAGGACGAAGCAGCAGTTGGAAAAATCATCATCAGCAAGAAATCAGAGGACGGAAAGGCGCTTGCAGACGCAAAATTTGAAATCCGTGACAAGGACGGGAAAGTGATCGAGACGCTTACAACGGACAAGGATGGTCATGCTGAAAGCGGCGAACTTCCGATTGCAGCATTTAAGGATGGCAAGTATGAGGATACAGTCACTTATACCGTGGTGGAAGTGGAGGCTCCGAAAGGGTATCTCCTTGATTCCACACCGAAGGAAGTGAAGTTTGAATACAAGGACGGAAAAACGAGAGTGGTAGAGTACACCCTTGAAGTAACAAACAAGCCTACGGAACCGAAGCTCCCGCAGACCGGGGACAACATGAACCCGTGGGTATTTGCAGGGTTCGGGCTTGCGGCTGTTGCTGCCGGACTCGGCATCATCTTCTGGAAGAAGAAAAAAGATGGCGCAGAAGCGTAAGTAATGAATAACAATAGTGCATGAACCCGGCGGGGCGTGTAAGCAGGATCGGCTTATGTGTCCCGCCTTTTTTGCAGCATGGAAAGGAGGACACATGACAACAGGGGAAAGGATACGGTTTTACCGAAAGCAGAAAGGAATGACCTTAAAGGAACTTGGTGAGAAAGCAGGCTTTTTAAACTGCGGGGATGTGCGCATGGCACAGTACCAGAGCGGTGCAAGGGTTCCAAAGGCAGATACCCTTGAAAAGATTGCAGAGGCTCTTGATGTGCCTGTGGACGCTTTATGCTGCACTGCATCGGAATGTATGAAATGCAAAAGTTTCAGGCTGGAACAGTTGCAGGAATACAGGAGGGCAGGAAAGGAGGAGAGGATTTAATGATGGATTATGAGATTTTTAAAGATGTGGTAACAGAGAAATTTTTATCCTATATGCCAAAAGACTATCAGGGCATGGAGGTAAAGGTTGCGTCAGTGGAAAAGGTCAACCGTAAACTGGACGGGCTGAGCCTGCTGCTGCCGGACAGTGAGCGCATGATTTCCCCCACCATATATATCAATGACATTTATGAAGAATATTTAAGGACGGGGGACTTGCAGGAATCCTTGCAGAATGCAGCAGATGCATTGGACAGGGTGTTTAAGGAGGAACCAGTCCCGCCGCTGGATTTGCGCACGGCAAAGGACAATATCATATTCCAGCTTGTGAATACCGTGCAGAATGAGGATATGCTGAAAGAAATGCCGCACAGGGAGTTTCAGGATTTATCCATTATTTACCGATGGGTGGTAAACGTGGAGGACAAAGGCATTGCAAGCGTGGTAGTCCACAATGGACTGGCAAAGGAACTGGGGATGGATGAAGAACAGTTATTTAAGGCTGCTGCGGAAAACACCAGACGAATACTGCCTCCCGTGGTGCAGACTATGAATGAAGTCATGAGGGATATGTTTGTGGCTGACGGTATGCCGAAAGAACTGGCAGACCTGATGATCGGGGAGCAGGAGCCGGAAAGGACCATGTGGGTTATTTCAAATGAAAGAAAGATAGACGGTGCGGTTTCCATGCTTTATGAGGATAAGCTGCACAATCTGGCAGAGAGTGTGGGGACAGACCTGTATATCCTGCCATCTTCCGTACACGAAGTGATTGCCGTGTCTGTGGAAATGGGAGAACCGGAAGAACTTGCACAGATGGTTGCAGAGATAAACATGGATCAGGTGTCACTGGAAGAGCGGCTTTCCAATCAGGTGTACCACTATGACAAAGACCTGCGGAAAATCACGCTTGCCACCGACACGCCAAACAAGAGACTTGACGGAGTTGTGGCAGAACAGGGGCTTGTCTATGAAGCGAAACAGTCCAGATAGGAGGATTGCTGTTATATGGAAGAAATAGCAAAAGAACTGACAGTAAAGGAGCTTTTGGAACTGGTGCAGCGGCAGGAGGGGGAATTTATTATTCGTATTGAGCCGGGAGGGGAGAAAACAAATGCAGGTGCAGGAACAGGAACCCTTTAAACTGGAAGTCGTATCGGTAAGGCTGGTAAAGGATGCGCCCCTGTTTTCAGACCATAAGATCACAAGCCCGCAAGATGCCGTAAAGGTAGTGGGGGATTTTCTGTGTGAAATGGACAGGGAGGTGGTGTGTGTCATCAACCTGAAATCAGACGGAACCCCTATTAACTGTAACATTGTGAGCATAGGCGCAATTAACCAGACCATTGCAGAACCGAGGGAGTTTTTTAAGTCAAGCATTTTATCCAATGCAGCGGGGATGATCATGGTGCATAACCACCCAAGCGGTGAGCTTGTGCCTTCCAGACAGGACGTTTTAATAACACACAGGATTTTAGAATTGACGGAACTTATGGGGATAAGGCTTGCTGACCATGTGATTGTAGGCGGAGACAACAGCCAGTATTTTAGTTTCAGTGAAAAAAAGCTGTTACAGTATCCCTCATTTTCTTTTACTGCGGATTATAATGAACTGGATTTTGGGAAAACGGCAATGGTGGCAGAAAAAGGGAAAGCAAGGTGAGGCGATGGAAGAAAGGAGAAGTTTTACGGCAGAGGAACTTGCGCTTGCAAAGAGCGTTGACTTAACGGCAGTAGCGGCAAGCCTCGGCTACACCGTGAAAAAGATAGGCAGATACCACACCCTGAAAGAAATGGATTCGATACGGATTTACAACCGCACGAACTGGTTCCGGTGGTCAAGGGAACATGAAAGGGGAAACAACGGCGGCTCGCAGATAGATTTCCTGCGTGTCTTTGCAGGAATGGAAGTCAAGGACGCTGTTTTCTGGCTGCTTGATTTTTCCGGATACCGGAGGGACGGGGACTGGGAAAAAAAGAGCGCCAGTGTGTATGTGGAAAAAAAGGAAGGCAGGCATTCCACGGAAGAAAAGAAAAAGCCGTTTGTACTCCCTGCCCGTGCAAAGAACAATGACTATCTGTATTCGTACCTGACAGGGGACAGGGCTCTTGACAGGCATACAGTGGATTATTTTGTAAGCTGCGGATTGATTTATGAAGAGCGCAGCCACCACAACATTGTCTTTAAAGGGAACGATGTGCAGGGCAAAACCCGCTTTGCAAGCATGAGGGGAGTGTTTGACCGGGAAGGGAAACCGTTCAAGTGTGATGTGGCGGGCAATGACAAGAATTACGGGTTTAATATCTGGTATGGAAAAAGCGATGAAGTCATGGTATTTGAAGCACCGATAGACCTGATGAGCTATGTGGAGATCCGTGGGGATTATGAGACAAACAAGGTGGCTCTTGGGATGCTTTCCGATGCTCCGCTTGCCACATTCTTAGAGGAACACCCAAAAGTCAGGAAGATTTCTTTCTGTCTGGACAATGACGGACCGGGCAGGAAAGCGGCAGATGCACTCATGGAAAAATACTACGGGCTGGATTATGAGGTGGAGGACTGCCCGCCGCCAAAGCCTTTCAAGGACTATAACCAGTGGCTTCAGGAAGCGAAAAAATGCCTGTGTGCAGCCACGCCAAAACGGGAAATGGCACGGTAAGGTTGATTGCAAAAAGTGAGTTCATTTTCCAAAAAAGAACTGAAAAAGCACAATCATTCTGCAAAAATGATTGCAAAAAGCACAATCACTGAAAAAGGGCGGAAGGACTGGCGTGGAAGTTCCCAGAAAAAAGAACTTAAAAAGTGCTATCAGAACAGGAAAATGATAGCAAAAAGTGAAATCAAAATAGAAATATACTATCATATTTTAAGTTCACTATATGTATCAGCGGGGTTTTAGGGGCAGCCCCCTAACCAGAGGCATGAGGCGTCTCTCATGCGTATCTGGCAAATTCCTATCGGAATTTGGACTGGGGCGGGAAACAGTGGCTTTGTATCATACGGATAAGGAGGTGGTTGCAGATGGAAGTCATTGACATTCAGAAAGAGGTGCTTGAGGAAGTAGACCTGTTGGGCAGGAAAGGGTATTTCACGGAGCTGCGTGTGGATAAGGAAACAGTGCCGGAGGGGATGCACTGCTATGAGCTGCGGTATGGTGATGACGACGGTTTTCCAGTGTCCGTGGAGGAAAGTGTCAGGGTAAATTACTTTGGCGCTGTAGTTCTTGCGGAAGAACTGGAACTGGGGGAAGAAAAAGCACTGCAATTCGGTTATGAGGATTTCGGATATACAGGCGAGCAGATGTATCTTGCACAGGTACAGGGCAGACAGCGTGATGCAGAAGGATATGAAGCAATACCGACAGGGGCAGAACTTATAAAGTTCATGGAAGAAAACGGCATATCCTTTCAAATGAATGAGAAAGAAGCAGATCTGATCTGCGGCTATATGGACGGTCATGGTTATGTAGTCGGTCAAAAGGACGGGCAGCTCTGCCGTGGGGATCTGTGTGCAGAAACAGACAGGACAGTATGGGAAGAAACAACTATAGATGATCTTGTAGATTCTGTGACAGAGTGGAATTATGAGCTTTTGCAGGATGCAAAATCATCTATGGACAATCCAGATAATTTTTCGGATTTTGTGTTCCAGCACAGCCGCTATGAGGAGTTATGTGCAGACGAAAAGATACTGGATGCCGTGTTTGACAGGACAAAGTATGCAGAGCAGATAGAGCATATGGCACAGATGTTTGCGGAACAGTTAATTCAGAGTCTACAGTCAAAGGGGGATATTGACGGGGCGGTAAAGGAACTGGTACAGGGTATAAAGGAACAGCCTGAACAGAAGAAAGGGAGGGCAAGGTAAATGGCGGACAGCATACATTCCGTAAGGAAAACGCTGCGGCTTATGCCGTGTGAGGCAAAGGCGCTTTCGGATAAGGCGGGTGCGGCGGGGATGTGCGAAGCTGATTACCTGCGCCTGCTGATTACACAGAAACCGAATGACTATCCTGAAATCCGTATCCTTTTAAAAGACCTGATTAATGAAGTCAATGCAATCGGGAACAACATCAACCAGATCACAAGGAACTATAATTCAAAGCTGTACCGCACGGAGGACAGGGAGCTTTTAAGCGCTTATATGAAAAAACTCAACATGACCGTAAGGGAGGCGGCGGATAAGATAGGGAAGCTATAGGGAGGGAAGCTGTTTGACAGAAGTACAGGAGGCAAGGCTGCGTGAAAATGGATATTTTCTCTATCAGGGATGCCATTTCAAGCCGGTGCGTCAGTTCACAAAGGCAGAGGGGGACTTTTATGATATAACAAGGCGGCTCAGGCGTGATGTTGAACTGGGCATGATGGAGACAGATTATTACGGGAAACAGAAACACCCATACTCACATGAGGAATTTTATGCGGCATCTACAGATAAGGAAGCGGATATTTTCTTCTGTCTTGAAACAATGAAACAGTATGTCCCATGTACGCATGAAATGCAGGAGTATGTCATGCAACCAGAAAAGAAACAGGACAGGGGGAAAATAAGGTAAAGGCGGCGGGGAAGATTGGCGATCAGCAAGATACTTTATATCGGGGACTGTGGTGCCGGGTATGCAGGGAAACATTTAAAACAGGCGCTTGACTATATTACGGTGCCTGAAAAAACAGGCGGCGGGCGTTTTGTGGGTTCCTTAAACTGCCAGCAGGAACAGGTGTATGAGCAGATGCGGCAGACAAAGGAACAGTTTGGAAAGACGGACCAGAGGCAGGGCTACCACCTTATCATATCCTTTGTGGAAGGGGAAGTGGATGCGGACACTGCCTTTGAAGTGATTGGAAAGTTTGCAAAAGAATATCTTGGAAAAGATTATGAGGCGCTGTATGCGGTGCATGACAACACGGATCATATCCACGGTCATATCATCTTTAACAGCGTCAGTTTCCGTGATGGTAAAAAGTACCGCTATCAGAAAGGGGACTGGGCAAAGGAGATACAGCCCATCACGAACCGCCTGTGCGAAGAATACGGGCTTTCCACGATTGAAATATCGGAGGACAGGGCGAAGAAGTCCGAGAATTACAAAGAATGGAACGATTTCAGGGACGGGAAATTTGTGTGGGCGGACATGATAAAGCGTGACATTGATGCAGCAATCATACAGTCGGCAACCTATGAGTCCTTTTTATCCGTGCTTTCCGATATGGGGTACGGGATCAAGAATGCATACCGTACAGAAGGAAAGTACCTTGCAATCAAGCCTATGGGCATGAGCAGGTTCCGGCGCTGCAGGTCGCTTGGGGAAAATTACACGGAGGAACGCATACGGGAACGGATCGGACAGGAAAGCCTTTCTTCCTATAAAAAGATACAGGCGGTGCAGGAGACAAGGATTGTGCGGTGCCGGGTAAAGCGCTATAAAAAGGCGAAAATGTCCGGCATACAGAAACGCTATTTTGCAAGGCTCTACAAAACAGGACTTTTAAAGAAACGCCCGTACAGCAAGGCTTGGCAGTACCGTGACGACATCAGGAAGATGCAGAAGCTTCAGGAAGATTATCTTTTCCTTACAAGGCATGATGCCTCCACGGTGGGGGATATAAGGCAGGCGGCATTACAGATGGCGGACAGGAAGAAAGAGACTTCAAGGGAAAAGAGCCGCATATTCAGGGAACGTGCAAGAATGAAGCCGCTTTTTGATATTGCGGATCAGTTGGAAGGACTGCAGGAGTGTGAAAATTGTTTCCAGCGGGGGGAGAACCTGTTTGAAAAAGAGCATATGCGTTATATGGAACTGTCGGCAAGGCTTGCAAAGGAAGGGTACACGGCGGGGCGGCTTGCGGAATTTAAGGAACATTATCGGAGTGAGATTGCACGGATAAGGGAAAAAGAAAAGTCTGTGGCGAAAGAGGAACGGATCGCCGCCCGTATCCTTGCGGAGATTACGGCAGGGGAGAGGGCAGGAAAACCGGAACCGGATAAGGAACAGGAAAAGCAGCGGGGACAAAAGGAAAAAAGCAGGTAGGACATGGCAGCCGGGAACGGCTGTTTTGTTTTGCCCAAAGCGGGCAGGACAGGAGTTTCATGTGCGCCTGCACATAAATCCGCATGGATAGCGGGAAAGGGGGTTTTTAATGCAGGAACGGACGGTGCTTAGCGGCATGGACCTGAAAGCATATCTTGGCAGGTTAAAACAGAACCCGAAGTATACGGAGGAAATCTTAAAACTGATAGAAGATGACCTGCGTTTCGGTCTGACAAAGGAGGAAACAGAGGAATACAGCAGCGGCAGGTACGATTACAGGCAGATGCGTGTGTATTCAAAGTGCTTGCGGAACAATTACAGCAAAGAAGAAAAAGCTGCAATCCTGAAAGAAGGGTTAAGCGGCGAGCAGATGGCGGTTGCGCTGGAATTTTATGAAAAAGGCGTCCCGATGGAAACTATAAGCGGGGTGCTTGCCAGTGCAGAAAATACGGCGTACACCATGAAACGTCTCTTTTCACAGGTGCTAAGCAAGGCAAAAGAGGCAGAACCGGCAGGCGGTCAGGATATGGCATACGCAAAGGAGCTTATGGAACAGATCCGTGAGGTGGTGGAGAAAATTTCATGGCAGGAAAAACGCTATGACGCCTTAAATGAGAAGCTTAAAGAGATTGGAACGGCGGGGCAGGATGCACAGGTTCAGGGCAATCTTATCGCACAGCTTTCCGAAAAGGACAGAATGCTGGAAAAGCAGCAGAACGAGCTGAACGAGGCAAGGGTGGCGTCTGTAAAACTGCGCGGGGAGATGGAAGAAATGAGAAAGGAGATGAAAGCGTTGGAGGAACAGCTAAAAAAGGCAGAAAAGGCAGAAGCGGCAGCACCAAAAGAACCGGAAAAGGAAGAAAAGCCGGAAAAACAGACAGAGGGCAGTGCGCCCGGTGTGCCGGAATCAGCGCTTTACCCCGGAATCGAATACCATGCTGCAGTAGTGGATAAAGACGGCAATATTGTCCGGTTTGTCCCGGTGGAGCGCATGGAGAGGAAAGACCGGGGAAGTGTGATGAGTTCCATGTTCTCACGGCTGTTCTTTAAAAAGAAAATGGACATCGTAAAGCTCCTTGCGGAAAAGGACCTTTCGCCGGAACAGCTTGTGCAGATAAGGTGTGCCATTGAAAAGGGGCTGTCAGAGAAGCAGTTGCTTGTGCTGATCAACAACAAAATCCCGGCGGTGCAGATGGAGGAGATCATAAACATCGCTGTCTATGAAAATAAGATGAAGGAGGGGCAGTAATGGGGCTGATTGCAGTAACAGAAACGGCGGAACTGTTCCGGCAGAAAAATATATCCATGACAGAGAGGGACAAGGAGTTTGTGGTACAGTTTGCTTTTCGGACAAATGACAGGGAACTGACAAACAAGCTGATTGACGAGCTTACGGAGGCAGGTGCGGACAGGGATGCCATATGCAGGAAATACCAGACACTCACAGGCTTTACGCCGGACTGGGTACAGCGGATTGAAAACCTGCTCATTTCGCTTGAAATGTACCGTGTGCAGGAAGAACAGGCAGTAAAGACCTTATCGGAACTGCTGTCTGCCTGCGGCATTTCCATGAGTGAGGATGAGATCAGGCGGACGGATACCGTACAGATGCAGGCGAGAGTTAAGAGAGAGGCAAGTTTATAGGAGGTGTCGGCTGAATGGAGCAGGAAATGGAAGCTGCCGGGGAAAACAGCGTGGCAGCATGGTATCGTGAGGAATTTAAAAAACCTTTGGAAGAAATTTATGAGGATATTTTCTTCCGGATGGACAACTTTGAAGGAGAGGAATGGTACGGCGATATAGAGATTTATGCCGGAATCGGAGTGTGCCAGCCCGAACCGGAACATTTGGAAACCGTCCAGAAGGCATTGAAGATCCTGGGGTATGAAACGCATGTCATTAACCGTGATGGAAAGAGATACCTTTTACCCGGTGAGTATTGTGATAGGGAAAAGCTGATAGTCCGTTCTGAAAAATCATTGAAGGAAACAAAACAATATAAGGAACGGGAAGGGGCAGGGGAAGAAAATTATGAAATCACCTGTATTTTAATAAAAGGAAGTCCGGAAAAACCGGAGGATGTGATTGCTTATGCAGAGCAGGCAGATGAATATCTCATATTGTACCCGTTGGAAAAGTCGCAGGAAGCAGAACGTTCATTTGGGTTTCACTTTGACAGTGAGGTGTTTTTCCCACTGGAAAAGGGTTATGACATTATTTTTATGACAGCCGAACGGCACTATGATATTTGGACGATGCTTGGGGAGTATGAGGAAGAAAAAGTTCTGCATGGGCAGGGGTTTGGGAAGTATCTGGAATACTGCAAAGAGAATATGATTACGACAGATTATTTGCAAAAGGAAACTTCCTATTTTGGTGCAGATTTAGAATCCCTTTACAGGCAGAAACTGAAAAGGGCAGAGATTAACAAAGGTGCAAGATAATTAGGAGGTGGTAAATATGGCGGAAGAGATACAGGAGGCAGTCCAGATTATCCGTGTCGGCTATGACGGGATAGAGATTGCGATGAAAGTCTGCGGCGGCACCATAGCGGGGATGAAAAAGGCGCTGGATTTTCTGATTGCGGTCATGGACCATGAGAAAACATTGGGAAAAACAGACATGCGCAGGCTTCTTATGAAAGGCGGGGACTTGCAGGTGTTCCAGTTCCCCACGGAGGACAGGGCAAAAGTGGAGAAGATGGCGAAAAAATACGGACTTCTTTATTCCGTCCTGCCCGACATCAACAAGGCAGACGGCATGAGCGAAATCATCTTCCACACGGAGGCAGTCCCACGGGTGAACATGATGATACAGAAATTAAAATCCGGCAGGATCGCCACGTTTGACGATTACCTGAAAAACGGTGATGAAAAGGAAATGGATAAAGTGCTGTCCTTTCTTAAAGAGCAGAAAAAGGGAAACGATAACCTCCACACTGAGGAAGCGGCAAGGGCGGGCGAGGCGCTCGAAGGGCTGATTGAAAAAGTCGGCAGCTATGCGATGGAGAAAAAAAGCATCAGTGTGGAGGAAGTAAAGGAGAATTTCAGCCTTGAAAACGAACAGGCGGAAAACGTCGTGGGGCAGCTTGAGCGGATCGGCGCCATTTCCAAAGAGGAAAATGGAAAGCATAAGGTGCTGATGGACAAGGAGCGGTTTTTAAGCAGCATGAAAGGCTACCGTGAACTTGCGCAGCGTGTGCAGGCAGTAGCCGCCGCACAAAACCCTGACCTTACGGACATCACCATTACAAAGAAACTGATAACGGAGGAAAATGACCATGCCATAAAGACAAGGATACCGGGGACATGGGGCGAAAACGCTCAGTATGTATGGATCAACAAGGATAAGGCAATGGAAATCCATGAGGGCAAGACCATACTGACCTTTCTTGACCGTGACAAGGATTACAAGATTTATTCCGCAGACAACCGGGTAGTCGCAACCATGAAAGGGAAGGAACTGTATGAAGGGCATTATGACAGCGTAGGTGCGGAAGTGCGGAAACGCTATGCAGACGTGGAACGGAAGGCAAAGGAAAAAGAGAATATGAGGAAGAAAAAGCCTGCACCGAAAAAAGCGCCTGCGCCCTCAAAGAGGTAGCAGCCTATGGTGCAGAACAAGAAAAAAGTGTCTGTATGGTTCGTCGTATTGGGGGCGGTGCTGTGCGCCTATGCGGGCTATCTCTTAAACGGCGCATGGGAGCCGGGAATGGAAATGAATGCCTTTCTGGAGTCCTTCAACCGTGTGTGCGCCGAACCATTTGCAGATTATTATAATGAAACAACCTTAAAAGCGGTAGTGATAGCCTTAATTGTCTATGCTACCGCCCTTTTAATGTATGTCACAAGCCAGCGGAATTTCATGCCGGGAAAGGAATTTGGAACGGCAAGGTTTGAATCTCCGCAGATGGCAAACAAGATACTGGCTGACAAGGACGAGAATTTCAACCGTATCCTGAGCCAGAACGTGAAGATGTCATTAAACTTCCGTCGGCTGAAACTCAACGGCAACATTTTAATCTGCGGCGGTTCCGGTGCAGGAAAGACCTTTTATGAGGTAAAGCCGAACCTGATGCAGATGCCGCATAACTGTTCCTTTATCTGTACCGATCCCAAAGGGGAAATCTTACGGAGCTGCGGGGAGATGTTAAAAAACAACGGTTACAGCGTAAAGGTCATAAACCTTCTGGAAATGGAAAAGTCGGACTGTTACAATCCCTTTTCCTATATCCGTGAGGAAACGGATGTGGTGAAGCTGATTACGAACCTTATCAGCAATACCACGCCAAAGGGCGCAACACCCTCCGATCCGTTTTGGGAGAAGGCGGAGGGGCTGTTCTTACAGGCAATCTTCTATTATGTGTGGCTGGAAGAACCGCCCGCAAGGAGGAATTTTGAGACAGTCTTACAGCTTCTGGGGGAGGCGGAAGTGACAGAACAGAATAAACCGTCAAGACTGGACGTGCGCATGAAATTCCTTGAGGAAACATCAAAGCTCGGTGCGGCGCACCCTGCGGTGAAACAGTACAACAAATGTATGCGTGGTGCGGGCGATACCGTCCGTTCCATTATCATCAGTGCCAACTCCCGTCTTGCGTTTCTCGAAAACAAGCAGGTATTAAGGCTTTTGTCAAGAGATGACCTTGACCTTGCGGAACTTGGGATTGGCGTGAACGGGGACGGGGAGACGAAAACGGCGCTGTTCTGCGTCATACCGGATTCTGACAAGTCCTATAACTTCATCATCGGAATGCTTTACACGCAGATTTTTCAAGAGCTTTACTATCAGGCGGACTTCAACTGCGGCGGGCGGCTTCCGATCCATGTCACCTTCATGCTCGACGAATTTGCAAACGTCGCACTGCCGGATGATTACTGCTCCCTTCTGTCAACCATGAGGTCCAGAGAAATTTCCAGTATCATCATTATCCAGAATTTTGCCCAGTTAAAGGCGCTTTTCAAGGATACATGGGAAACCATTCCGGGCAACTGCGACACGTTCATCTATCTTGGCGGCAATGAGCAGAGTACGCACAAGTATGTTTCGGAACTGCTTGGCAAAGGCACGATTGACAAGAAATCAAGCGGCGAGACAAAGGGCAGGCAGGGAAGCTCAAGCCGTAATTATGACGTGCTTGGCAGGGAGCTTTTCACGCCGGACGAAGTGCGGAAACTGGACAATAAAAAGTGCATTATCTTTATCCGTGGTTTTGATCCGATTATGGACAACAAATTCATACCGTTCGGACACCCGGCATTTAACCAGACCGCCGACGGGAAAGGGGAGCCATATGTCCATGTCCCAAACAGCGTAAAAGGCGGGCAGGCACAGTCTTATCAGCTTTTGACGCCAAAGGCGCTTTCCTATTATGAGGGGCTGAAAAAGAAAGGCGAGAATGTCTACATTGACAAAATCGACTATAAGGACTTTGAGCTTCTCACGGACGCTGGCATGAAGAAACGCTTCATCAGCATGGAGGAACAGGAACAGAAAGAACAGCTTAACAGGGAACAGGACAATGAACTCATGTACGCACCAGAGGAACCGGAGGCAGCGGAGCCGGGGCAGGCGGCAGGGAAAACGGAACAAAAACAGGCTGTGGCAAAAGCGGCTGCACCGGAACAGGCGGCAGCGGGGCGCAGGATTGAAGGCGAGGATACCATTATGAACCGTATGGCACAGTGGAAGTATTCCAAAGAGCAGAAAGACGAGCTGCATAAGATGATTGCGCTCGGTATGCCCACAAAGACCATACTGGCGGTATTCTACCCGGAAACGGATGTCATAAAGATGCGTGAGATCAGAAAGACATTCCAGACAGTAAGGCATTCAGAAAATTAGGGGCAGTCCCCAATGGAAAGGCGGTGGTTAAAGCAGCAGCGCATCGGGGAAAGCCCGATTAAACAGTATTCCGGGGAAAACCCGTTTTGATAGAGCAGCCAGTAACAATTAAAAACCAATATGAAAAGGAGATTATTTTTATGCGTAGAACAGAGATTATTTCAGAGACAATGGCAGCAGGCACACAGGCAGCAGAGGCAAAGGCAGGAAAGGGCAGGTTATCAGGGGCAAAAAAAGCAGTGACGGCATTCTGCGGTGCGGCATACTTTGCAGTCAATGGACTGCCTATGACGGTGTTTGCGACAGGCGGCGGAACAGGTGCGATCACACAGCCGCTTGACAACTTAAAAACGCTCGTGATTGCGGTCATCGGTGCGGTGGGTGTCATTATTCTTGCAAAGAACGTCATGGAATTTGCACAGGCATACCAGCAGCAGGATTCCTCAACCATGAACTCGGCGCTCAAGGGCATTGTAGCCGGGGTTATGATGGCAGGCATTTCTACGGTCCTTTCCTTCCTCGGCTTCTAAGCGGCAAAAGACATTACAGGCTGTAAATACAGGCTGTCCATGCAGCCGGAAGAACGTACAGCGTGTGCGTTCTTCCGCAATGCAAAGGTCTGTACAGATATGAGAAAGAGGTGAGGACTAAGTGGATATTTTTAAACTGGGGGAAAAGATACTGGACCTTCTGGAAATGGTGTTTGGTTTCTGGAACAACCAGGTAAGCCTTGTGTTTGCCCTGTTGGGGCAGTCCCCGGTAAGTTTTAAGGGCGGCGGTCCGTGGGGGCTGGTGGAAGGCATACAGCCCATCTTCGTTGCGGTGGGTTCTTCCCTTGTGGTGCTGTTTTTCGTGATAGGGTTCTGTTCGGAGAGCGTGGACGTGCGGGAGGAAATGCGCTTTGAGGTGATCCTGCGTATGCTGATACGGCTCGGACTTTCGGAATGGCTTGTAGCAAACAACGTCACGATCATGAAGGCATTCTTCAATACAATCGGGAACCTTGTAAACGCACTGTCGGCGGGGAATTACACGACGCTTACCATTGACAGCACACAGGCACAGGTCATAAAAGATTTAGGTTTTGGAGAGGGGCTTATCATGCTGATACTGGCGGCGCTTTTGAGCGTCATTGTCATTATCTGTGGTTTCTTTATGATATACACGGTGTATTTCCGTTTTTTAAAGATTATGGTAATTGTACCAATCGGTTCAATCGCTTTTTCCACGCTGGCGGGCAACCGGAACGTGGCAAATACGGCAAGCACCTATGCCAAATATTTCTTATCCGTTGTGTTTGAGGCGGTCACGATGGCGCTGGCAATCATGCTGTGCAATGCGTTTATCAGTGCGGGGCTTCCGTCCTTTACAGGAAGTTACTCGGACTGGGCAAAGACGCTGATCTATCTGTGTGAGATGACCTTTACGATTGCCCTTACCGTGGGGAGCGTGAAAGGGGCGCAGTCGCTTACCAGCAAGGCATTAGGATTATAGCTTATTGATACGAGGGGGTGTGGGATGGAAATAAGACCATTGACAGAAGCAGAACAGAAATACACTTACAGGCAGAGTATGCAGATACGGGGGCAGACAGGGAGTATCGGAATCTTACAGGGCGGATATGGGGCAGACCATGAGTTTCATTCTGATTTTCAGGAATTAAGCAGCCGCCTGAATACGGATGAATTTGCGGCGGAGCTGCAGGAAGTCCTGTGTACGGGGGAAAACAGCATCTTACAAAATCTGGATATCATGCAGGAATTTATGATGCAGCATACCCGGAACGGGTTTTCGGGAAAAGAGTACGGTTTCCGTGTGGAAACGGAAAAACATGCATACCTTGTGCGCTGCAATCCTGAAAAGGAGGGCGGCAATATTGAAGTCCACTGTTATGTGAAGAAATGGCTGGACCATCATATCGGGGAGGCAGAGAAAGGAATCCGGTTTATCAACAGCAGGTATAAGGAACTGTTCCGTATTGCAGACGGGGAAAAAATCACGGTTATGGACGCAATGGGAGAGAAGTCGGAGCGTGTCTGCCGCTATATTGATGAATACCACACGGAAGTGGGCAGCAGCCTGTTCCATATCTGCCAGTTTGCGGAAATCATGGAACAAAACGGCTCAAAATATACACCAGTTGAACCGGAAACAAGACAGCCGGAGGAAAAGGAACATGGGCAGGAAGAAAAAACGGAGGGGACACTGGAACTGAAAACCCATTTTGGCACTACGGAGAATGTAACGCTGACAGTCAACACTTACGCTGACAACAGCAGCCTTTATGTGGGAATGACAACAATGGAGGACGGGTTCCCGGAGCCTTACGGCGATGTGACGGTGAACCTGCTTGCTGCCGTCCCTCCCTACTGTGCCTTTGTGGATACCAACAATATGCCGGAGCTTGAGGATTTCCTCGCCAAAAACGGGATTGCGGAGTTTACCGGGATGATGCAGCAGAGCGGCTACTGTAATTATCCCCTTTATCTGTTTGATACGGAAAAAATGCGTGGACTCTGCCCGGACGGGATGGCGGCATATGAGCAGGAAAACGGGCTAAACAGGAAACAGGAGAAAAAAGAAAAGAGCAGATAGGAAGTGAACAATGGAGGAATTGACACACATCAGCCTGTTTACAGGGATTGGAGGACTGGACATTGCGGCAGAGGCGGCGGGGTTCAGGACCATCGCCCAGTGTGAACAGGGAAAGTTTCAAAATGATGTTCTGGAAAAATACTGGA
>Ga0137308_101615_pt1 | contig 20284 bp, 31 predicted proteins | sample Inofrocosms_June_FD_97181 | JGI IMG/M metagenome (GOLD analysis project Ga0137308, IMG submission 97181) | Mouse cecal microbial communities from Vienna, Austria - N-Acetylneuraminic and N-Acetylglucosamine D2O microcosms_June | ecosystem: Host-associated > Mammals > Digestive system > Large... | reverse complement strand
TCTCATCATCATCGCCCTAAACTTGCTTGTACAGTAATATATAGTCATAGAACCCGAACCGCTCCATCCGTTAGCTTTGTGTTTCGTACCTGTCTGCCCTAATACTTTTATCTCGCCTTTTTCCTTTTCCACGCTGACCTCTATATTTTTCACATAGAAAAGTTCCTCAACGTTTCCGTCTATTGTAGCGATACATCGCCCCATAGCTCCGTTCACAACGCTCTCAACAGCCAATGTAGCCATAAAATATCATCTCCTATTCCACTATACAAGTCATATAGAGTTTTTCCATCGCGCCGACAGGCTCTATATACTCGTTTACGATAACGTCGCCTTTCTCAGTTCCCTTTTCGACAGTTATATCCTCCGTATTGAAATTCTCAATCGCCTGTATCGCCTCAAGCTTATTATGATAATTTATAAGCTCAGACTTAAAAATATCCCTGCCTGTGGCGTTGTTCTGTACCTTGCCAAGATAATAATTATCAAAAATCCTCGCCGTGTCGTTCGCCGCAGCGTCAAGAACCCTTATAACCTGATTGCTGGAAAAGTCACCGTTTTTATCGGCGGTAACACCCGTAAAAGAATTAATGTCTTTTAATACCTTGTACTCGCCCTTATCACCGTAAAAAACAAACTCGCCTTTTCCGATAAACTCTTTTAGCTCTGACTTTTTATAAGCCGCCAAAACACTGAGCTCCCCGTCATATCTCACGTTTGTCAAACTCTCATTTACTTCCGCTCCCGCCGTTTTTCCGGCCGCCCAATAAACAAGCCCCGTCCTGCCGATAACGTCATTAACGGGCTTAACCTCGTTTTTAACGGAAATAACCCCCTCAAAATCGGCTTTGGCGTAATCGTGAAGCACACAAGTAACCTTGTACCCCTCGTCATCTCTAAGTCTTTTTACAAAGCTCGTAAACAATCCTTTTGTAACATCGTCGTTCCCGTCATATAAAACCGTTGTAAAATCCGCCCCCTCAATCTGGTCAAGAAACTCCGCGTAATCATTTCCCGTAACTTCCTCGTCCGTTCCCCCCGTTAAATTAGTCCCCGCTGCCGCCGTAATTTTTGTGCCGCCAAATGTCACAAAGTCATTAGGGACAAGCTCTGAAACGTCCGTAACCGTCTGACTGTCAACCTCGGTAAAATCACTTCCTAACAGTGTTTTAACCACAAAGCCGTTTTCCTTGTCAATATCCGACTCAATGACAATTTTTATATCATTGCCCCTGATACCGCCGCAAACGGCCGTTACCGTCAAGCTATCGTCACCTGTACCGATTGTCGCCGCCGCTTTCGCCCCTGTACCTAGCCTGAATAATTTTACCTCACTCGCCCCCTTAAAGACCTCACGCAAGGGAAGTATTTTATCATCTGTATAAGAGTAACCCAAAACAGACAGACAAGACTTTTGGAAATCTTCCGCCGTTAAAGATATAACCTCATTCTCTTTGCCCCAGGAACCGATAAAGGGCACCGCGACAATACCCCTTTCTCCAATAGAGCCTAACGCCCTCGCCTTAGACACAAAATTTATGTACGCCCCCGGCAAAACCTTATTTTGTGTGGTAAACACACCTCCTCCCGCCGCCATATTATCTCACCTTGCCTTTCAAATAATTATCAATAAGTTTATTAACCTCTGACTTTGTATAGCTTTTTCCCTTTTCCAAAACTGTTTCAAGTAAATCTCTGTGAGATTTATAACTTTTACTTGAAAGAAACGCTTGTTTTGAAAAACTCAATTCTTTTATATCGGCAGCGTTTGCTTTTTCCTCTGAAAAGTTTTCCGCCACATCGTTAACTTTTTCCTCTGAAACATTTTTTCTCGCCATTACTTATTGCCTCCCTTTTGTTTTAAAGCGTTCATTCTCACATCATCATTCCTAATCAAATATCTCGCCGTAACGTCAAATATAAAATGGTAAATCCCATCGCCTTTCTCGCCTCTCGTGTTTTGAGTTCTGTATACAGCCTCATCCGTCTCAATAGTCTCAAACTCAGAATACATATTTTTAAGCCAGTTGTTGTATTCCATATTTTCCTTTTCCTTACACACATAAGAAACGTCAAAAGTCAAATCCAGCCGTCTCATACCGCCTATGCCGTATTTTGTGTTTGAGCTTATAACCATTACGAAGATTTTACCGAAAGCGTTAGACGTTACAGCGTCAACCTCAATTTTTTTATCAGGGTAAAGCTTTTTTATTTTTCTCGCTATTCCCTTTGAGATTATGTTTGTATACAAAATCAAAGCCCCTTTCTTGAGTATCTTTTTATATAGTAATTGATTTTTCTCTCAAACCTTTCTCTTTGAGTGAGTTTTATTTTCTCACACGCCCGTTTAAAAACCCATTTCCCGCTTACCGTTCCTGTCGGTACGGCTCTTTTAAATATTCTCCCATTTTTACAGCGTGTTTCTTTTATCGTGTACGACCCGACTATCATACCTTTTTTAGATGTTGGGTCATACACAAAAACCCGTCCCCGCCAATATCCGGGCACAAAATGACTTCTGAATCCCTTTTCAATATATCCGGCGTAATTGGCGTAGTTGCCGATACCAACCGTTATTTTTCCATTTGAGATTTGAGCCGTGTTGTCGCTGTGAAAACTTCGCTCATAGGTCTTGCTGGCGTAAATTTTTTCATCATCTGTAATCCTTACAGCTTCTCTCACAAATTTATTTCCCTCAAAAACAGCCATTTTAGCTAAATATCTTGGAAAATCCTTTTTTATATCCTCTATATTCTTCTTATATTGTTTAATGTTTTTGAGGTCAATTCTCATTCTCATTGTTATCACTTCCCACAGCGCCGTCCTCAGCGACGGCTACTTCCTGATGAGCAGCGTAGACGGCGGCGCGTCCGGCGTTTGTGTACTCGGCTTTCCGTCCGTACCTTGTGACAATAATTTTGTCACCCGCCAAAATCTCAATCTCCGGCGGCATAAACACTTTAGCGGTATAATTAAAAAAGGCCGCCGTATCGGTGGTCTCAATCGGGTTTTTCCCCATTACCAAAGCGCAGGGTACATTTTTGTAAACAGTCTCTTCCCCGTGTTCGTTCACAAAATCGACTTCTCTCTCGACATTCCTGACAACATCGCAAATATCGGTATATGTCGCCTCAATAGCGTCTCTTTCCGCCTTAACGTTTCCAAACATAAAACCGCCCCCTACCGCTTTAATTTTCTAAAGCTGTTAAGCTCGGGCCTGTATTTACTCAAAAAGTCGCTCTGAACAGTCTCACTCACTGAAACGGAAGCGAAAGATGTTGAAACGTCACCCCTTTTAACAGAAGTAACCTCCCTCGGTTTATCCTCGCTTCCGTAACCCTCCGCCCTCCACAAATCAGCCGCTATTCTCACAACCGTGTTTTCAAGACCTTTCGGAACGGTCTCGATGTGGCAGTAATTTTTAACCTTATCAGCCGCCAAATCAAGCACAAACTGTAAAATCTCCGTTTCCCCGCCCGTGGGATTGCTTTTTCCCAAAATCAGCAAAAATTTTTTAAACATAAAATCACTTATCCTATCTTGTGTTTAAAAGCCACTACTCTAATCTGCTTAGGCTCATATACAGGTTTCCAATTTGTTGGGTCAGCAAGTTCCAGTCTTGACGGACCTTCCGTTTTCTCAACATTGGCGTTTGTAAAGCTTATACCTCTGGGGTGCAAAATATATGTTTTACGATTAATGAGATAATCAACACCCGACCCCTTTTGTTTATCCCTGTCCGTTTCAGTCGCCACAAATCCCACCGGAGAGCCATTTCCTAAAGCTATAGCTCCCTGTCCGAATAAATAAGTTGTGTAAACCCCGTTCTCAACAGGACATCCATCATCAATAATAACTCTTTTGCCCTGATATGTGTCAAAAGAAACATCCACAGACTGACGTTCCACATCGCTGAAATTCTTCTTTTTTAAATAGCTCCATGTGGCGGAGTGCATAACAACCGCCGTAAGCTGGCCTTGAGCGTCGCCCAAAAGCTGCTGAGCGTCAATAAAGCTGTTTACGCTCCAATTCGCCGCGTCTCCCGTCTCTCCTGAAATATCAAGTAAATTGCTCAATAGCCTTGTCTCTTTTGTGCCTGTGTCAACATCTTCCACTGTCCCGAAAATGCCTTTAAGAATAGCGATAAGTTCCTTCTGCGTATCTCTAGCCCAAAAGTTAGCCGCAAGACACGCTATAGCACCCATTGGGTCAGTACCCGCCAAAGCCGCTGAAAGGTCCGTGGCACTCCACATTTTAGCCCGTCTTATAACGCACGCCATATCTTTGTTTGAGGTGATTTTATTGTCTTCCAAATCCACATTTTCAATAATCTGCTCCGACTCACCAGTTAAATCCTCAAAAAACGGCATATTTATAATTGGGGCTGCCTGGCTCGCCAGTTTGTCAAACTCGCTGTTGTTTGCCACTATTCCGCTCTGTACAAGAGCCGATAACTCCATACTTTTGTTAATCACATAAGGATTAAACAATTCCGGCACAATAACGTCCGTTAATTTTGTTCCAGCCATAAATTAAAACCTCCTTAAACACTCATTCCCGCAATCGCCGCCAATTCTTTGGCCAAAGCGGGATTTTCCTTAAATAACTCGCCTTGTTTTGTTAAATTAAATGTTTCTTTCGCGAAAGGATTTGCCGCCGTGTCATTACCCCCTTTTGCCGGTCTGTAAATGGTTCTTTTACCGTCCAGCCCAAAAATATACGGCATACTCTCTTTATAAGACGACACCGATTCCTCGACCCCTATAGGCGTTCCTTTATCGTCAAAGCTGAATTTATCAATCCCGCCGTGCTTATAAATCAAATAATCCGAATCGGTAACACCCATTTGATTAAGTTTTTCTTTAAGGGCAAACTCTTTTGTTTTCAGCAGGTCATTTGCCTTTAACGTTTCAATCTCCTTTTCATAGCCTTTTATTTTCGCCTGTAAATCCTCATTGTCCTTATTGGATTTTTCTAAATCCTTAATTGTTCCGTTCGCCGTCTTTAACTGCTCGTTTATTGAGTTAAACTCAGACTTCGGAACAGCGTGTTTAGGAAACTCGCCGCTGATTTCTCTCATAATTCCGTCAATATCAATTTTTTCGTCTTTAATTTCCGCTTTTTCAATGATTTTTCTTAGCCACTCCATAAATAAATACCTCCATAGATTTTTTATTCCGGCTCTTCCGGTAGGGAGTTTACGGAAACACCGCACAAAATATAATAAAAATAATTTTTCAAATTTAAAATTCTCGCTATCGTGTCATTTCTTTGAAAAATAACACTAACGCTTAATTTTTTTTGAAAAATTATTTTTATTTTTGACTTTCAGCGGTATTTCCTTAGTTGTTCTTTATTCTCCGCAACCTCTAAAAAGGAGTAATATATAAATATTTTTTCACGCAAAAAAAGCGTCTGATTTTTCAAACGCCCTCTTTACAAAATATTTATTTGTGGTATAATATAATTACAAAGGGTAATTGCCACAAAGTGTGGTTAGCCTGTCACAAAGCTATAACAGCTCCGAACCGACCAAAGCAGGGGGCTGTTATTTTTTTGCGTTTATTAACGTCACAACGAACATACCAAATGTAAAACATAACATCAGAGCCTCGTATGTAGACATAGCGCAAGCACCTCCAATCTTTTCAAATTGGAAGCTCACCTCCTTCCTAAAAAGGAATAGGAGGCTAACACACCCTGTTCAATTACCCCATATTCAAATTTTATCACAATTTGTCATTTATTACAACAATAAAGAATTTTATTTTTTGATTATACTTTTAAAATCTCCGATAACCCCTCTTTTAAGTTTTTTATCATATCAGAGACATCCGCCGCTTCATTATTTATATTAATTTTAGGAACTACATCTTTGATTTTTTTCAGTTCATCAGCAAACTGTTTTATGTAATCATTTAATTCCTTAACCGCATCGCCCGAAATATCCGCTTTCACGTCAATAACCTCATAGCATCTGTTAAATTCCTCCTCACAACAAACTTCTATACGGCTGTCATTTGAGATAATCAAAAATTCGCCGAACCCAGCGTAATATTTACACAAACCATCGGAAACAATTATTCCGCTTTCACTTATCTGAATAACCCTTACTTTTGTTTCTTTGAGTTTTTCCCAAAAAGCCTCTGTATTATCAATTTTTAAGAATGTTTTCTCACTGTTCTTTTCCCTGCATTTCATTTTTTATTCCTCCTTGTTTTCTTTCGCGTTAATAACTTTTAAATTTTTCATATGGACATGCAATATAGCCTCTTGATTCATTGTATCTATTACAATGTTGCCGCAATGTTTTGATAAATCCATATCATTTATAAAAACACCGTTTATAACACCAAGCTTATTATAAATTAATGTAACATCCGCCATAAGCTCATCAACATCTGATTCTTTCATTTTTTTGTTTAAATCATTCAAGTAAACATCTACGTCAAAATTTTTATCATAAGGCGTAAACTCTGTATGCCCTACTGTTAAATCATTACTCATAATAAATAACCTCCTTGTTTTATTCAATAAAAAAGCGCCCCGCATTTTGGACGCTTATTTCTTTTTAAAAAATGGCTCTAAATCAATTTCCGCATCAATATATAATGCTCCAACATAATAATCATTTAATACTTTTATTTCTTTATCTCTATAATAATAAATTTGAATTTTAGAATCATCTACATCAACAAGTAATTTTTCTTTTTTTAATCCTTTTATGTTTTTTTCTAATGCCTCACATTGTTTAAAAAATATTTCCTCATCAGGAACAGTGCAAATACTATAATGAAACATATTAAATCACTCCAAACCCAAACTTCGATTCACTTCTTTATTAGTTTTAGTTGCTGTTTTATAAATATCTTCTATCGCCTCTTTTCTTGATAACTTTTTATCTGCCATTTTACTTACTATCAGTTCCTCAAAACTTTTATTCGGTTTATCTATATCAAGCCTTTTTCTTTCCTCCTGGTCCGCCATAAGTTCCCTTGTCTGCGTCCTGTATTTATTTCTCAAATCACAAGCCTGTCTCGCCTGCGCCTCAATCGGTTTACTTTTGTCAATTATATTCGGGATATTCTCATCATGGGTTTTATACCAAATTCTCGCTTCCTTATTGCTTAAAGACGCTTTTAATCCCCTCATCCGCGAATAATCAAGACTGTTAAGGCGTTCCTGCTTATTATTTTTAAAGTTATTCCATTCCTCAGTTCTATTATACTTCAAATCTTGAAATTCCTCAAATGTTTTCGGAAAGTCCTCTTTAAAAATATTTTTATATTTCTCAAACTGCTTTTCATCAGAGGCTTTATTTTTATGCATTTTGATTTCATTCTCAACAGCGTCTTTTCCGCGTCTTGCTACTTCTCCGTCATACCATTCTTTCCACGTCTGTCTATCATCAGGCGGTTCAATGCCTGAATTTATGTAATCCTCTTTTTCGTGAGGGTCGTACTCAACAGTGATACACCTGCAATGATTGTGCATAGGCGGAGCGTTTACACCCTCTTTCCTATCTTTTACGTTAAACACTTTCATATCCAACACTGCGCACTCGCTACAGACTGTCAATTCATGTTCCGACCAAAATTGATACCGCTCTATTCCCGCCGCCTCATACGCCCTGAAATTAGCTTCCTCATGAAAATGTGTTGTTTCCGATTCCACAAGATTATACGCCGCTTTAAAACTCTGTCCCGTCTTATCAGCCATTTCCTTAGCCATTTGAGGCAAGCCCGTTCCGCTTTGAAGCCCCCTTGATAAAATATCCCTTAAATTAAAAATAAGGTTTTCTTTGTTTTTCCAAAGCCTGTCAGAGAAATGATTTCCACACCACGGATATGAGATAACGTCTTTTACCATTTTCTCACTGAAATATTTTTGAGTAAATCCCATGTCTATGTCAAAACGCTCCGCTAAATCCTCCGCTTTGCCCATAAATGATTTTTCAAACACTTTAGCGAAATCTTTACTCATCGCTGTTACCGCTCCAAAATACAAGCCGTTTACAGCTCCCTCAATCTGTGTACTCACCGCCTCAAGCCTTGTAATACGGCTCCTGTACGCTCTCGCGTCTACTCTCGCTTTAAGCTCCGCCGCCCTTATAGGGTCCGCTTCTGTCTCATATTCCCTTACATATTCGTCAAGAGATTTTTTCCATTCCCTGTATTCGCTTTTGTTAAGTTCTATCATCGCCTCGTCAAATGTAAGACCGTTTTCAGAAGCATATCTGCTGTAAAAATCATTTATCTGTTTTCTTATGTCATTAGAGGCGTTCTCATAAAACTCAAACATCTTTTTATTTAGCTCATTTCCTGTTAAATAGGCTTCTTTCTCTCGTTTTAACGCTCTGTTAGTCCAGTAATTATTGCTTGTTTTCCTTTTCGGCTTTTCCTTCTTCATCTGACTTCACCGCCTCTAAAGCGCCTGTATTAAAATTATTATCGAAAAGACCTTCTCCAAATTCCCCCATCGCCTCTTGCTTTTCTTCTTTTATTTGTTCATATTCCGATTCGGCATTTTCCACAAATGGGTGATTTTTAAGTATTGACATTTTAGATATTACTCCTGAACTTTTTGTGCAAATATCCGCAAGTTCCAAATCGTTTGTCACCGCCGTCCTTGTCCACGTCTGAATAATTTGCTCCGGCTCAAATCCCCATTGCCCGCAAATCATTCTTATAAGCCTTCCGAACCCAAGCTTAAACTCCGTTTCCGCAAGCCCTGCCTTTAAATCCAAAAGAGAATATAAAAACTTCAAGGCCACTCCTGATGAGTTTCCAAAATTCTGCGGATCGGGATCTACTCCCTGTCCCTGCTCAAAAATAGCTTTCCGGCACAGGATAAGCATTTCTTTTCTCGCCTCAACAGGAATTTCTATATTTAATGTTGTAAGACTGCCGCCCTCAGTATTGTCAATATTAACCGTCTTATATTTTTTTAATTCCTGTAAAAACTTCTCTCCGCTTTCCCCGCCGTACCCGCTTAAAACAAATATAACTTCCTGTATGTCCTCCAAATCGTCAACAAAACCGCTGAATACTTTGTCATAAGTATCAATAAGCGGCTTTACATTCCACAAATCACCCGAATAATTATTGTTATTAAAAAACGGGATAAAAGGAACCTCACCGAAACCGTGGCTAAGGACATTTTTATATTCCGCTAACCCGCCCGCTCCGTTCACAACCGCAAACATGTCAAATTCTTTGAGGCTTTTATATATAGCCTCATCCGCGTCCGACATTTTATAACTATAAGCGTAGCATTCCTCTTTATTCCAATATTGGCAAACCTTAAACCTATCCCCGCTTTCATCTGTATGAGGATATATCCTTAAAACCGCCTCAAGCTCATTATCAAGGTCATCAGACCATATTGGAATAACCTGCGCTGAGTCAACAACACCATATTTTAAAATACCGTTATCATCTTTCCAAATATGCAGCCATCCAACCCCGCTGTTGGCGGCACTGACGCATAAATCCTTGCAGATTTTAGCGTACTTGTCCCCTAAAAACTTAACTATTTTTTGATTGATTTCATCGCTGCCCGCATCAAACAAAGGCGGCGCCGTAAACATATACCCCGCTTTCTGATTCACGAGAAGCCCGTAAAAATTAGTTGATATTCTGTTATCGGCGTTTCTTAAAGGGTTTTCGCCGTTATCATCCTCATCACAAGTTCTCTTTTTATATAAAACGTCGTTTTTATTCCGGTAATACCTTTCAGCGGTTTCAGCTTTGCGGGTAAACTCAATATGTCCGGCCGAGTATTTTTTTATAAGCTTTCTCATAACCTCTATTTCCACTTTTAAAACCCTTTTATTTTAAAATTTTTATACCGGACGGCCTCATCATTGACTCCAAACCGTAACGCATAGCGTCTATCCCATGATTAAAGGAATCGACAGGCTTATTTATGTACTCGCCTGTTTTCTTATCCTTTTCCCAAGTGTAATTCTCAAATTCCTCAATCAATCCGGCACATCTCTCATCAACAATTATTTTATTTTGCGAAAGCCAGCCGATACCGTGTATAATACTGTCTGGTCCTTTTACGGAAGCCCTTATTCTGTGAATACCGTTTTTACGTATTTCGGCTATAGATTTTTGCTCAGCCGAATCAGCCGTAATAACCTCTTTGCTCAGTCCAAGACTTTTAAGTGTCTCGGCGATTTCATCATTCAGCATACCCTTTTTGAAATACTCGCCAGTTACATAAATTGTTTTATTCACTTTGTCATATCTTCCCCATATAATCGCTGTCGGGTCGTTCGTATATCCGAAATCCATACCGGCAAACAACGGTAAATCTCTCAGCCGCTCACCATTTATAATCTGTTTATGTATAATCGGGAATACAAGTTTATCAAGCGCGGCAAACTCACCGAGACAATATATTTTATAATAGGCGGGGTTTGTGTTTTTCAAATCCTCAAGCATTTTTCTGTAATCATCGTTTAAAAACTTATTGTCCCTATATGACGACTGAATAATTTTAGCTTTCTTATCAGTATTTAAAAACCAATGACTATAAACCCAATTCGCTTTACTCACAGGGTTAAACATAATAAATATTTGAGGGTGTTTCTCATTAAGCGGTCTAAGTCTTATATCAAGCTGGGTAAAGTCATCCTCGGTAAGCTCGGAAGCCTCCTCAATCACAATATCCGTAATATCGGCGATTGACTTGATTTTCTCACTGTCATCAAGGCCTTTAAACAAAAAAACACTCCCGTTAAACATTGAGAGCGTCATATCCGTTTTGTTTTCCTTATAACCTATGCCCGTTTTAGACAGAATACTTTTAAAAACAGCGTATATTGAGTGTCTTAAAGTATTCCCGACTTTCCTTATAACAAGAACTCTCCGCCTGTTAAACAGCGCCTTTAAAACCACTTTCTGAACGGCTCCGTATGATTTACCCGAACCGCCCCCGCCGTAATAAATATTATACCTCTTCTCATAATCATTAATATCGTCAAACACCCAGTCATTAAAATATTTTTTACTTAAAATACTTTTCTTTACTATTCTAAAATCATTTATCACTATCACCGCTTTCAACATCAAACCAATTTTCTTTAATGTCCAAAGTTTGTATATTCCGCTGTTTGTCAATAAACAACCCAAACCGTTTGCCTAATAACTCAGCCGCTTTCAATTTTTCCTTTTCATCAGGGGATTTATTTACTTTAACCGCAGATGAGCAGCCGTCTCCCGTTCCCTCAACAACCACTATTTCCGCTGTGCTTTCCCCTCGCATTACCGATGTCAGGTATTCTATAACTTCCCTTGCGTCCGCCGTGTTTTTTGAATGGATTTCCTCGAGTTTCTCATCAATGTAGGCTTTGATGTTAGTATTTGTTAGTAATTTACTTCCGTTTACTCTCGCTGACTCATCTTTCTTACAATTCTTATAAACCGCTTTATACGCTCTTGTGGCGTTTAAATCAATTAAATATTCCTCGCAAAATCTCTGTTGTTTCTCAGTAAGTTCCCTCATCACCTCACCCCGTTAGTCTGTTTTATTAAATTTATCTCAAAAACTCACATATCTTAGCTGCCCATTATAAAATCCCCTCTCTTCTTTTCAAGCAAAAAAGACCCGCTGTATTAACAGCAAGCCTTTTTCGCTGAAAGGAGAAGTACATAGATAAACGCAAGAATTAACCTGTTCCGGCGTTTCGGGAATTGAACCCGATAAACTAAACCTATACGCCCATACCGGCCGAAGCCTAAGCTCCGGCCTAACATATTTCATAAGAGGTTAAACAGGTGCCGTCGATTTGTCTTACCTTTCGACACTAATATCTTAACATAATTTTTATTAGAAAAATTTGCATTATTTTTGCATATTTTTTGCACATTTTTTGCATTATTTTTGCGCGTTTTTCAATTATAGAAATTTAACCACCTCATAACCTCATTTATAACCTTATCTTTTTTTCTATAAACCGTAACCCTGTCCATACTACAATCTATAGCCGCTTTCAGCGTTCCCTTATTATATTTATAAAGCGACTCTAAAATATTTATATATTCCAAACCCATACTATTTAGTATGTATTCCATATCGGCGTTATCCGCCTCAATACTGTTTATCTCCTCCTCAATAAGAAGTATCTCTCCCTTTACCTCCTCTAAATTCCTCTCCAAAATCATAAAAGCCTTATCCACTGCTTTTTCCTGCGGCGACGTCTTAGTTCCCGCCGTACCGCTAACCCCTCCGTAACTCACCGCCGTAAAATTATCCTCTAATTTTATAGCCGAGTTTTCTATTTTTCTCTCAATATCCTCTTTTCTCCGTGTGTATATCTGAAGTTTATGTTTTAATCTCCCTATAGTTTTAAGGCCGTCATAATACTTTTTTATTTTCTTTTCCGTTTCCTTAAAAGTAAAACTCATACTTGCGCCCCTCCCTGAAATATGTTATAGTATTATATTATAAAGTCTAAAATTCAATAATTTTTAAGCTCAAAAATATAATTACGGTTCAAGATTTTATTTTTGAGTGTAAAAAATTATTAAATTTTACTGATTAATATAATGATACCTGATGTTACTATTTTCATATTTTGGAAAGGGGCGCAAGCCCCTTTTCTACTTTATATTAATTAAAAATTCTAAATTTGCCATCTTATCTCCTCCTATGTAATCTAAAAATAAATATACCCGCAAACATTACCACAACCATCATAAAATCCGTCTCAGCCATTACCGCCGCTTCCCGCCTGCCTCACGAAATCATCATACATCGCCGTTATCTGATACTCCTTTCCCTGTAAAAGGGCAAACCTCCCGTATTTCTCAACAACCGTGTAGCTTTTACCGTTATAAATAACATTTCCTCCGACCCTCATGCCTTTTTTTACTCTGTCAAGCTTATCCTTATACAAATCCGACCGCTTTTTAAGCCTCAATACGTTTACCTGATTATCAGCCCGCTTATTACATTTATTTTGACGCCAGATAAAGAGCCTCACAGACTCCTCTTTCCTGCCGTATTTTTTCGCTATTTCCCCAACCTTGTATCCTTTTTTGTAATCCTCTAAAACCTTGCCTCCTATCACTTTAAAACTTTGCCTTTTTCCATTAGCTTTAATCCCAAACTTTTTCATACTCCTATAAACCGTCATCTTTGAGACTCCCATTCTCTCAGCCGCCTCCCTTTCCGTCAATCCCTCCTTTAACAGGCTCTCAATAAGTTTTTTCCTTTCCTCCGCTTCCTCTTTCGTCATCATCATAAACTATTATCCTTTCTTCCGTATTAATCCTTTTCATCAAAAAGTGAACACTGTGGATTTTCTATTTCCTGAATATAATATTTTCCGTCTTCTGAATTAAGTTTGTATTTCCCCTCAATTTTACCAATAAGTCCTTCTCTCATCTGTATAACCGACGTTACCTTATGTTCAAATTTAGGATTAATATATTCTTTTGTCCCGCCTCCAAAAATGGAGCTGTCTAACTCTAAAAGCTCGTGGCTAAGCACTATTTTAAGTTTTAAGTTTATTTCTCCCCCATCGCTTCCTTTGCTCTGCATTGTGTTCAGCGTTTTTCTCAGCATAATATTAAAATCCTGTCTTAACCCCGTAAATATATCGTCTGTTATTAAAAGCTCATGTGTTTTCATTTCCGCTGTCCTCCTGTAATATAAGACATACTTTCGGTGTATCTCCGTAATACTTCTCTACCGATAATGATATTATCTGCTTATCATCCGCGTACGCTATACCGTTTAAACTGTCCAGTATTATTTTAGCTATATTGTCGCAATCAGGCTTTTTGGCGGGTCTGATTAAGTTTAATAACATTTCGGCCTTTTTGCCCTTTCCCGTACTTTTGGGAATATCAAAATAAACCTTTATACACGCCTTAATCTGTCCCGTTAAATTCGGCTGTCCGTATTTCTCCTGAAAAATCAGTTTTACGTAATTCTCATAAGAGACTGTTTTTTTAGGAGTATACGTAAATCCTTTCCCAAATTTAGGCCTTTGCTTTCCCATAGGCTTTCCAGGTATCTCAATTTTAAAGTCCATCTCATTCCTCCGTATCCGTGTCTTTGTAATCCCCCGAGAAATAATCCTCAAAAGATTTTTCGACATATCATATCTCCTCGCCGCCTCGTCAGGATTTGTCTCACAATCCGTCAAGCGCCTTATCTCTCCTTTACATTCTCTGACCTTACACATACCGTTAATGTTAGCCATACAGCGGCAATTAACTTTTTTCATTGCCGCCGCTCTCCCAATATTTTTTACTCATAATTTGCTTTGCCCTGTGTAAAGTTTTTTTATCAAACCAACCGAAATGACATTCATTAACAGGAATTTCAAGAAGTTCCGCTAATATTCTATAAGCCATATCCCTGGTAATATTTTTATTTTTTTGCCATACAGGGTCAAATAAAGAATGGCATTCCTTTTTCAATTCTCTCAATTCTTTATCCGCCAGCCTGCCCAATGGAATTTTCGTACCAGTATGAACACCAACATAAGAATTACACTCTGTACATTTATAACACATTCCGTTTCCATATTGCCGTCCATAAATTTCAGCGTTTGAAGTAAAAATTACCGATGAATTACAATAGGGGCAAACTATAGGCACCGGATAGCGGTCAATATTTTTAATCACATCTATCCAACCTTTCTGTTTTTATTTTTACTGAAATTAAGCTCATAATTAATCATTTTTTCTGAAAATATATTTACAACTTCTTCAGCTTCCTTAGTCACAACACAGTTATTAGCTCAGCCGCGCTAAGACGCTTCTCCTTTCCGCTCTAAAGTAAAATATGATTTATCGGTATTATCATCTCTTATCTTTGATTACACATTAAAAACTATTATTTCTTATTCCCTCGGTCAAGAGCCTCCGCTTTCAGCTTATTAAGCCTCTCAAAATCCCAGTCCCTCTGCTCGTAATTGATAAATTTATTCGGTTTATCTAACATATTTGTTCTTCCGCTTTTCCCGCTTATTTCCCCCGCTGTCAAGTTACGGATTATACCAAGCGCGTAATTCTCTTTCTTGTCGTGGAGAGCGGGATTATTAATATAAATATTAAGACCGTAAATAACCTTTTGAGTCTCGTATTTTTCCCACTTACCGTAAATTCTCAGCTTAACGCCGTCAGCTATTCCGCCGCCTCTTCTCGTGTATTTAAGCACGTCAAAAAAACTGTCGATAACCTTTAGCTGTTCGGCGTTATATCTTCGCCTTTTCGCGCTTATACTCTCCGTCAATGTGTTACTCTGGGCTGGCTCCGCGTCCCCAAATTCATTCTTGACTGTTTTAACGCAACGGCAAAAAGGCTTGCCTTTTTGGTTATATTCTTCGTCAGAAGAATATAACTTTTTAATATTATTATTGTTATTATTAGTGTCCGGTTTTTCCGTAACCGGTTTTTCCGTAACCGGTTTTTCCGTAACCGGTGTTTTCGTAACCGGTGTTTTCGTAACCGGTATATGATTTATCTTATATAAATTTTTTGAAAACTTTCCTTTTTCTTTAACCTGGGATTTTTCCACATATCCATAGTTTATTAATTGTTTTATACATACGTCCAGCGTATCGCCGCATATACATAAATCATTTAAAATTAACCGCCTTGACGGATAACACTCATTTTTGCTCCCCGCGCAGCACGATAGATAAGCGTATACCGCTTTCGCCTTGACGGAAAGATTCCTGTCTCTCATCACAGACTGATAAACCATACCATAACCGCATTTTTTATTTTCATTATCCATATCTCACCTCTGGCATATATTTTAGAAGTGTATTTCTATTCTAAAACGGCAAATCATCGTCAGAAACGTTTTCCGCCTTGTAAAAGGTATCTCCCGTATTCCCGCTTCCCGCCTGTCCGCTCTCAAAAGCCTTTTTACTCTCGGCGAAATATGTCTCCTCTACAATAACATCCGTACTTATCCGTTTATCTCCGTTTTTATCTTTATAACCGCTTACCCTCAGCCTGCCTATAAGGGAAATCATCATACCTTTTTTGAAATATTTACTTATAAATTCCCCCGTCTTCCCAAAGGCGGCGCAGTTTATAAAATCAGCGTCGGGCTCCCCCTCTTTTTTATATTTTCTTCTCACGGCCACCCCAAATCTGACGACCGCTACAGGTTCCGCCCCCTGTGTGTATCTTGTCTCCGAATCGGCGGTAAGCCTTCCCATTAAAATCACCTTATTCATTTTTTTCCTCCTCATACTTAATACCGTACACGTGATACAGCTCGCTGAATTTCCTAAACCCTATCGTATGAGCCTACGTATGATGTTTTCTGCACAAACATATTTTCCTATGATTTCTGTCGTCTGTCTTTCCTCTTTCATTTCCCATACCTATAGCGTCAGCGTGGTGTATCTCCCCGTCTTTTCCGCATAACACACATCTTTTATTCTTTAACCCGCTGTACAGAGCTTTTCCTATGTCGTCCGTACGGCTTATAAGATTATCCGTAAGGGGTATTCCCCACTCAAGGGCGAAATCAAGTATAAAGCTTATAAACTCCCCAGCCGTTGACATACCGCAGTCTGATAATGAGAAATACCCATTTCCGGTTTTAAGCATATACTCATGCTTTAAACGCTCTTTCGCCTCCTCCGGGACATATCCCGTATAATCGGCTATGTCCCTTATCGTGGCGTACGCCTTTCTTCTCTGCTCCGCCGTCACGCTTCTCCCGTCGTCAATTCTAAGCTCGCCTCTTAAAACTCTCTCCCCGCTGAATTTCCTTATCTCGTCCTTAAGACTTTCCCTCGGAACAAGAACCCTGAATACCGTTCCCTTTTCCGTTTCCCGTTCCACGCATACCTTAACCTCTCTTATCATTACGCCGCCTCTGTTTTCGCCTCAGGCTTTAAAATAAACGCCCTTATGTAACTTTCTTTCGTGTTCCTCTTGTTTAAATTCAGTATTGATAATCCTGTTATTTGCTTTTTATCATAGGCTATTTTCTCAACAATGAATTTATCATAGCATTTATTTCCGCTTATATTGCATTTCTCAGCCGGAACCCATATGAAAGGAGCTGTATACAGCTCTCTTCCTATTCCCCAGTTAAAGCACGCCCGTTTAAAACTGTCAGAAGCCTGTCCTTTCTCTTTTTCCGTATAGCTTTCCGTTCCCACGTCCTGTTTCCATACCCAGCGGTCACCTCCCTTATCATCACGAAAATTTATCCCGACATTACAAAATAAACTCCCGTTTATAAGCTCATGTCTCCTCTGCCAGTTCTCGCACCCCACCGTCTCATCTAATATGTTCATATCGCACCGAGCGTCCTTATAAAGCAATAATGTCACCCCTTTTTCTTTCACAGAGGCTATTCTCACATCAATCTCGCCCGCTTCCAAAGTTCTGAATTCTAACATTTTATCACCTTTCCTAAAAGTTCTTAAAAAATAACATTGACAAATAACAAATTTTATGATATTTTAAAAAAAACAGTTTATGAGAGTTAAATACTTTTATCAGCCCCTTTACAAATAATTATTAACGTTATTTCAGATATGACTGTTAAGATGTGTATTTATTTTGTAAACCGCCTGATACGGTTCACGGATTTATTATCGTGGTTTAAATCCACAGACGCCCCTTTCGGGGCGTTTCGCCGTTTACGGCTCATCAGTATGGCTTTTTCCACGCTTTAAAATATTTTTAACTCCCCTATTGGCTTACCGCCTCTTTATAGCTTACACATCTCTCGCAAAACGGCTCGCCGTTTATGTCATAGTACATATCGCCCTCATATATCTCCTCATCACAGGCGGAACATTTGAATACCGCCCCGCCCATACAGCTCATACACCCTGTACATTCCCCTCCGGATATACAATACAGTGCCATTTTACCCGCCTCCAATCTATACAAAAACAACCTTTTGATCATCTGGAATATTTTCACGTTTTACCGCTGTATTCTCAATTCCAATAAGTTCTTCTTTTCCTTCTTCCGAATCCGGCTCCAAAAGCTTTTGAAGCTTCTCATTCTGCTCTTTAAACGCTCTCATCTCAGTCACGGCGCAATTATAATCAAGCTGAAACTTCCGCGCCTCCTTGTTTATGGCTTTACATATTTTCCTTAACGTATCCACGTCATCAACCGTATCTATTAATTTCTCAATTTCCATTTGCTTTTCCTCCTAAAATATGATATTATAAATTTGATTTAATATTTCTTATCCCCCTTTGACGGTTTCCTCCGTTTACTTTTGGGGGATTTTTTATTTTTCCCCGAACCTTACTTTTAAAAGCTCCGCAAACGCTAAGTATTCCTTTCCATACTGATTATCCCCGTGAGTTTTCTTGACTTTTTTCTCAAACTCTTCTATACTTCCATAAAAGCACCCGCACTTAACTCTTACGCCATCAGCGGTTCTAAACGCTGTTGTGGTATCATCCCTGCTTCCTATTGGGCTTATGGTTATATAATCTGACATTGATTTTATTACAGCGTTTCCGCAGACTTCCGCTTGGCCACAAACTTCCGCTTCGTCACAAACTATCGCTTCACCATAAACTTTCGCTTCGCCATAAACTATCGCTTCACCATAAACTTCCGCTTTGTCATAAACTTCCGCTTGGCCACAAACTCTTGCTTCACCATAAACTTTCGCTTGGCCACAAACTTCCGCTTCGTCACAAACTATCGCTTCGTCACAAACTATCGCTTGGCCACAAACTTTCGCTTCGCCATAAACTTCCGCTTCGCCCTCATGACTCAAATTTTCCTCTTTCTCTATCCAGCCTCCTAAATCTCCCGCTTCAACATCACCGAAATCCTTTAACGCTCTTATTCGGCTTAATGTTCTGCCGTACCATTTAAGTGTCTCGCCCGTAAAATCATATTTTTTCATAGCCTTTCCTCCTCTCCTTTTTATTCCATTTAATATAATACTTCCTGCCGCCAGCCTTTTTTACCGCTTTAGGCCTCTCTAACATATCTATAAGCCAGCCAATCACTCCAACTATCGACAAGGTACCTAAAATTAAACATACAAGTTCCATTTTTTCTACTCCTTAATCTCTGATTATCTTTTTCTTCCCGCTTTATAAATTTATCTCCGCAAGCTTTATAGCCTGTTCCATTACATTTTTAAACACATACTCCAAAACAGCGTATCTTCTGTGTTCCGGCTCCAAAGACTCAATAACCGCTCTTACCCCAGCTATGGAGGCTTTTTCTAATTCCTCCCTTTCAACCACAACTTTTCCAGCGAAATAAACGGTATGTTTACCATCAGGCTCACTATATTCCTTAGTTGAGAAAACACCTATTTTACCGGATATTTTTCCTACAGTCTCCTTTTCACTTCTGTCAGACGCCGCAACTTTCGCTAACTTTCCGCACAAATCAGCAATCTCATTATGTAACTCAATTATTTCCTTTTCCGCTTTCGCCTCCGATTCCAGCCGTTTATTTACCTCACCTACATAATCTTTAGCCTGCTTTGGACACGAATTTTTAGCTAATATTAAAAATGATACTACTTGGAATAAAATCAAAAACTTTACTTTTAAAGTTGGTTCATATTCTTTTGACGCAATAACAAAAATTTCGATAGGCATAGTAACTCAGCTTATAAAAGAACATCTAATGTAATTATTTTCTATGAAAGAACTCTAAAATCAATCTTATTCCCGCTTTAATTTGGAGTTCTTTCACTTTTTCCAAACCAAGTTCAATATTATACTCATTCAAAATATGATATAATACTCCTGTAAGTGCGGAACGATATAAAAATTGTTTTACTAAACTTATAATTAACGCTACTGTCAAAATTGCTATCAATATAGTCATTTCCTCACCCCCTACACCGCCGCCACTTCCGTCTTGTCCTATTCTTTCGGCTTTAGACTTTCCCACCAAGCAGCTACTTTTATTTTTTATCTTCCAATTTCCACCAACTCATGATAAAATAATTCTTACCGATACTGCCATATCGGAATAAATATGAAAGGTGGTGAAAAATTTGAGTATTGAAAATAGTTTCAAGTTTAATGCATTTTGTCCGCTTCTTAAAAAGAAAATTGATTTTCGTGTAGATTATGAATACTTTAATCTTGTCGGTGATACAAGTACTCACTCAACAAAAATGGGATTTGACTGTATTCATTTAAAGGAATGTGGACTTGAAGATACTATTGACTGCCCTCTTTTCCGTAAGGCACCAGAGGGTATAAATTAATTGCAAAACTGCATTTAAGCCCTGCCTCACCGCAGATTTTTTTATATATACTGCTCCATATTTCAATTTC
>Ga0137308_101614_pt1 | contig 20300 bp, 14 predicted proteins | sample Inofrocosms_June_FD_97181 | JGI IMG/M metagenome (GOLD analysis project Ga0137308, IMG submission 97181) | Mouse cecal microbial communities from Vienna, Austria - N-Acetylneuraminic and N-Acetylglucosamine D2O microcosms_June | ecosystem: Host-associated > Mammals > Digestive system > Large... | reverse complement strand
AGGTTTTACTATAATGAACCTAAAAATATGAATATGGAGGTCAATGAGATGAATGGAAAACCTGTGATTGGAATTACCATGGGAGATCCGGCCGGATGCGGGCCGGAGATTACGGTAAAGGCATTACATAATCCAGAGGTTTATGAGGCGTGCAATCCGGTTGTGGTCGGGGACGCGAAGGTACTTCGGGACTCTGTCCGGATATTGGAGGAGGTGGGATATTTAAAGAAAAATGAACTGGAAATCCATCAGATCTCAGATGTAAAGGATGCGAAATATCAGTACGGGGTGATTGATGTTTTCCATCTGGAGCTGGTTGACATGGATCAGTTTGAATATGGAAAGCTCTCCGGTATGTGCGGGGAATCGGCATTCCAGTGCGTAGTCAAGGTTATTGAACTGGCCATGAAGGATGAAGTGGACGCAACGGTTACGAATGCGCTGAATAAAGAGGCCATCAATATGGCAGGGCATCATTACGCCGGACATACGGAGATCTATGCGAAATATACTGGGACAAAAAACTATGCCATGATGCTGGCGCACGAAGATCTGAGGGTTGTGCATGTATCCACCCACGTTTCCCTGAAAGAAGCCTGCGAACGGGTTAAAAAGGAACGTGTGCTGGATACGATCCGTCTGGCAAATGAAGCATGCAGGGATTTGGGCATTGAAAAGCCGAAAATCGCAGTGGCGGGGCTGAACCCACATGCAGGGGAAGACGGGATGTTCGGCCGGGAGGAGATTGACGAGATCATTCCGGCGATTGAAGCGGCCAAAGCGGAAGGGATCTGTGTGGAAGGACCGATCCCGCCGGATACGGTTTTTTCAAAGGCAAGAGGGGGCTGGTACGATATTGTGGTGGTTATGTACCATGACCAGGGGCATATTCCGCTGAAGGTGGTCGGATTTGTCTACCATAAGGAAGAAAAAAAATGGGGAGCGGTTGCCGGCGTCAATATTACGCTGGGGCTTCCGATCATCCGTGTTTCCGTGGATCACGGGACAGCTTTCGGACACGCCGGGCAGGGGGTTCAGAATGAACTCAGCCTGCAAAATTCACTGGATGACGCAATTCGCATGGCAAAGAGCCGGATTCGTAAAAAACAAGAGAGAAGTGGGAGATAAATATGGTGGAACTAGCGGTTATAGCAGACGATTTTACCGGGGCGTTAGACACAGGAATAAAATTTGCAAAAGCTGGTATGAAAACACAGGTTATGCTCCATTCCGATTTTCATTTTTCAGAGGTGAACAGTGCGTGCGAGGTATTGGTCATTGATACGGAGACGAGACATTTAAAACCGGAAAGTGCTTATCAGATTGTATATACGCTGGTGAAACGATGCCGGGCCGGCCATATTTCCAGATTCTACAAAAAGACAGATTCTGCCCTGCGGGGATGTATCGGAAAAGAACTGACGGCGCTCTGCGACGCTCTGGGGGAAAGTGTAGAATTTATTCCCGCACTGCCGGAGGAGAACCGAATTACGGAAAATGGAATCCAATATGTCAACCAGGTTCCGGTGGCGCAGAGCATTTTTGGAAAAGATCCGTTTGAACCGGTCAGGCATTCCAGAATTGCAGATATCATACATGAGGAAAGCGAGATTGAGGTTGTCAGTATCAAACGGATGGAACAGGCGGAAGATTTGGACACACATTGCATCCGCGTCTATGATGCCTCGACGGAGCAGGACATCCTGGACAGGGGAATCGCGCTGAGAAAAAAAGGCTGTCTCAGGGTTATGGCGGGGTGCTCCGGATTTGCGGCATATCTTCCTGAGATCCTGGGAGTTTCCAGGGAGCGGGAGAAACAGCTCTGCAAAACAAGAAGTCTGTTTATCTTATGCGGCAGCGTGAATAAAATCACGGAAAAACAACTGATCTGCGCACAGAAGCAGGGATTCCAGAGGATCTGCCTGAATATCCGACAAAAGCTTCAGCCGGATTACTTTGAATCTGAGGAAGGAAAAGAGTTTTTACGCTTTTTCAAAAAGAGCTGCAGGAGGAAACGTCCGGTGATTCTGGATGTGATCTCAGAGAATGCGATTGAAGAAGCGCTGTATTTTGCAGGTAAATCCAAAATTCATCTGGAAGAGGTCAGAAGCAGGATTGCAAAACGTTTGGGTGAGCTTGTGAATTACTGGCTTACATTTGACTTGAAGGACACGCTTGTGATTACGGGCGGCGATACGGTCTATGCATTTTTATCGGGAAACAACTGCTCGGAGATCGAGCCTGTGTGCGAGGTGATACCCGGCGTAGTGCTGTTTCATGTGAAAATTGGGGAAAGGAAGCTCCAGGTCATCTCAAAATCAGGAGGATTTGGAAATGAACAGGTATTTTTAGAAGTCGCAAAGGAAATATTAATACATAAGGAGGCGCATGATATTGAAGAAAAATTATCATGATGATTCGTGGCTGAGAGAGAATTGCTGGGGAAAATATGGAAAACATGACGAACAGGGCGCAATGAATGAGTTAAACAGCCAATCGGTTCTAAAAGCAATCTCCCTGATCCAAAAAGGAAAGATCTATGATCTGGAAACAGAACGCTTCAAGGGAATGAATATCTGGGACGGGCACTGCGCATTTGATATTCTGTCCTATTCTTCGCCGGCCGGACGGGAAGCTATGAAGAACTCGGAGCGCATGGCGGATGAAGTCAACTGGTATAAAGACGGAAACTGGCTGGATGAGGAGCACAACGCGCCGGAGTACCACATGGGATTAAATACGGAAATGATGATTGCGCCGATGCATATTGGGACTCACATTGACGCACTCTGCCACTGGACAACGGGAGAGGATGCCCATTGGTATAACGGCTACACCTCGGGGCAGTATGGAACCACCTTTGGCCCGGTCAGGTGTGATGCGTCAAAGATTCCGCCCATGATCATGAGAGGGGTCATGCTTGACATTGCAGGCTATAAACAGATGGAATCGCTTCCAGATCACTATCTGATCACTGCCGAGGACTGTGAGGGCTGCGCAAAATGGGAAGGCGTGGAATTAAAGCCCGGGGATGCCGTATTCCTGCGCAACGGAGAGACCTGGCCAAAAGGACGCTGCGGGGATGCAGGGGTCGGTATCAGCGCGGCCAGATATCTGGTAGAAGAGGGCGGCGCGATCCTGGTGGGAGACGATATGTCTTGTATTGACGGGTTCCGTGAGGATGGCTCTTCCTCCGTCGCGCATCATCCCCAGCCGGTTCATCATTATCTGCTGATCCAGCAGGGAGTGCATATAATGGAATTTGTCCAGTTGAATGAACTGGCAAAAGATCAGGTCTATGAATTTTGTTTTATCTGTACGCCTTCAAAAATCCGGAATGCAACCGGAATGTTTGTCCGCCCCATCGCCGTGGTGTAAAACTGCCCCGCAGCTTGCTGCGGGGTGATTTTACATGAGGGATTTGCAGAATGGGAATCCGGCAGCGGCAGTATTCTATGAAGGAGACTGGTGTATGAAAACAATCAATGTGCTGGCAATTCTTCCCTATGAAGGAATGAAAGAAATCATTATCAACGCGGCAAAAGAATTTGAAGAGATATCACTGTATGCCTATGTAGGAGACCTGGAAGAAGGCGTACGGATCGTAAAAGAACGATCTGACGACCAGGAGTATGACCTGATCATTTCAAGAGGCGGTACTGCGGAGTTGCTGAAAAAGGAACTGAAGGATCGGACCATCCTTGAGATCCAGACATCTTTTGAGGATGTATTTCATGCCGTACTGCTTGCAAGAAATTATCAGGAAAAGTTCGCCATTGTAAGCTTCCCTGTCATTGCGCAAAGGGCAAAGGAACTGTGTGTGCTGCTGCGGTATGATATCGAGGTCCATACGATCCGTTCGGAGCAGGAGGCGGTCGAGCTTCTTAAGAAGCTGCAGAAGGCGGGATATACTATGGTGGTTGGAGATATGATCACTGCGCTGGTGGCAAAACGGTTTGGAATGAACCCGGTATTGATCATGTCGGGAAGAGAAAGCATTGATATGACGCTGCGCCAGGCACAGCAGCTTGCCATTATGAAAAAGAAGATTTCCGGCGAATGTGAAATTTTAAAAAGTATGCAGCAGACACTGCCCGTACATTTTACGGTTTTGGATGAACAGGGGAATGTGGTGGAATCAAACGTGAAGAATACGGAGGAAAATGACAGGTATCTTGCGTTTGTCCAGGAAAACATAGAACTGTTTAAGAAAAAAAGCGATTTTTATCTGGAACGCAGATTCGGAAAAACGATTTTTATCATTCATTCCGCCAGACGTGAAATGGACGGGGAAACGTTGTTTTTTGTGTACGGACGCAGTGTATATATGGAGGTTCCGGAGAAGAAAGGAGGAATCTTCCTGGCAGAAGAGGCGGAAAGCGAGGGCTATGTATTTGAGAGTTCCTTCGGCGTGATCAATTCCGTCGGACAGGCCAGAGAGGCAATCCTGCAGTGCTGTGATTCGAGACTGCCGGTGCTGATCTTAGGGGAACCCGGAACAGGCAAGGACGCGGCGGCGAGCAGCATATACCATATGGGATATAACCGGGGCGGAGCGTATTTTATCATTGACTGCGAGCTGGTGACGGGTAAGGAATGGAATCAGTTTTTTGAAAAACCGACATCTCCGCTGCTGGATGTAAACTGTACGATTTATTTTAAAAATATTCAGGCGCTTTCCTCTGTAACGGAGAAAAAGCTGCGCGACCTGATCGAATATACAAACCTCTGCAAGCGAAATCAGATCATATTTTCCGCAGTGGTCAGGCGGGGGGAGGAAAAGTGTTTGATGGCGGAATATATCCTGAACAGGGTGAAGTGTTTCCTGCTGCAGGCGCTGCCGATCCAGCAGAGGAAGAAGGATGTAAAAAGTCTTTCTGTAATCTATCTGAACGCGCTGAATGTGGAACTGGGGAAGCAGATCATCGGCTTTGAACCGGAAGCGGAGGAAGAATTGATGAATTACCACTGGCCGGGCAATGTAACCCAGTTAAAACGTGTGCTTCGGGAGGCAGTCATGCGGACGAAGGAATGCTATATTACCAGAAACAATATCTGTATGTGCATTCGGAACGAGATTTTTCTGGCGCCGGATGAAAATGTGTACAATATTAATCTGGAACAGTCTCTTTACGACATCACTTATGAGATTGTATGCATGGTGATGAAGCAGGAGAATATGAACCAGAAAAGGACTGCGGAACGGCTGAAGGTGAGCCGCACTACAATCTGGCGAATCCTGAAAGAACATGAGACAGACCTGCAGCCGAAAGGTGTTTAAATATGAAACACGAACGGGAATGGGATTCGTTGAATTAAAAAATAGCGAATTATATAATGAAAGTACAATAAATAAAGGAGGACGGAGGTATGGAAGAAAAAAGGATGCAGGGTATTTTAAAGGCCAAGCCTGAAATCGGTGCCGAGTACAGGACTGATTTGCCGATACCTGCGGTAGGAGAAAGAGATATTCTGGTAAGGGTAAAGGCGGCGGCAATCTGCGGGACAGATCAGCATATATACAAATGGACCCAATATGCACAGGATCGTCTCACGCTTCCGATGGTGTTCGGGCACGAATTTGCGGGAGACGTGGTTTGCGCAGGAGAAAAAGTCACCGAGGTGAAGGCGGGGGACCGCGTAGCCGGAGAAACACATATCCCATGCAATCACTGCTATATGTGTGAGACAGACAACCGCCATATCTGCGAAAACATGAAGATCATCGGAGTACACGCACCTGGAGCATTTGCAGATTATATCAGTTTTCCGGTTGACTGCGCATATAAGATCAGCGACGAAATTGATTATCAGACCGCTTCCATGCTGGAGCCTATGGGGGTAGGCGTGCATGGGGTGGACAAGGGAGACGTCCGGGGGAAGGATGTTGTGATTTACGGCTGCGGACCTATCGGGCTGATGGCGGTCGGAGCGGCCAGGGTATTCGGCGCGGAGACGATCACGGCCATTGATGTCTTTGATAACAAGCTGGAGGCTGCCGGAAAGATGGGAGCAGATTATCTTCTCAATTCCAAGACAGAGGATGCGGCGGCAAAGGTGATAGAACGGACCGGACACGGTGCGGACGTGGTGATTGACTATACGGGAAACGCCTTTGCGATCAAAAGCGGGTTCGACATGCTCCGCAAGGGCGGACGATTTGTGATGGTGGGCCTGCCGAATGGAGTGACCGCGCTGGATCTCAGCGAGAGCGTGATCTATAAGGAAGCCACGGTGATCGGCGTTACGGGAAGAGAAATGTACAAGACATGGGAACAGTGTGAAAAGGTCTTGAAAGATCCCGGATTCCATATGGAAGCTGCCGTAGGAGGAGTATTTGCGCTGTCTGACTATGAGAAGGCTTTTCAGAAAATATTTGAAGGGGTTCCGGGGAAAATGATCTTGATTCCGTAAGGATGAAATGGAATATAGAAACATGAACAGGAGATGATCGAATGAAGGCAGCGGTTGTTACAAAGCCATATCAGGTAGAGATAGAAGAAAGAGAGATTCCGGAGATCGGGCAGGAAGAGGTGCTGATCAAAGTGGAAAGGGCCGGCATCTGCGGTTCGGATCTGCATTTATATAAAGGCACCCACGCATTTCGGAAGCCGCCTGCAGTTTTGGGGCATGAGATTTCAGGAACTGTATGCAGAGCAGGCGCAAAAGTTACAAAGTTTAAGGTGGGGGACCGTGTAACAGTGGAACCGCAGGTGGGCTGTGGGAACTGTGAATTTTGCAAGAGCGGGCATGTGAATCTGTGCGTCGGAAAAAGGGTTCCCGGTACGCCGTCATGGACAGGAACCTTTGTAGAATATTTTAATGCGCCGGAGCAGGCGGTATATAAATTGAACGATCAGATTTCTTTTGAAGTGGGGGCGCTGGTGGAACCCCTGGCGGTCGCTGTGCAGGCACTTGACCAGATAACAGGTACATCAAAAAACTCCATGGCGATTCTGGGCAGCGGGACCATCGGCCTTTTGGTACTGGCGGCGGCAAAGCACCGGGGATATCAGGATATATACTGTACGGATACTGCTCCATTTAATCGTGAACTGGCTTTGCAACTGGGAGCGAAGGCGGCGTACGACCCTTTGAAAACAGATGTGGCAGAGCAGATCAAAAAGGAAACCAGCGGGAAAGGTGTGGATGCATGCGTGATCGCCGCAGGCGCGCCAAATATTGTGGATCAGGCTTCCGCAGTCACGAAAAAGCTAGGTGAGGTCGTGCTGGTTTCCATGATCACCAAAGAGATACCGGTGTATACGTACAGCTTTGTGTTCAATGAGCAGAAGCTGCTGGGAACGATGACATATACGACAGAAGCATTCGAAGAAGCCGCCAGGCTAATCAATGAAGGGCTGGATGTGGGCGCTGTGATCACCCATAACCTTCCGCTGGAAGAAACGGGAAGGGGACTGGAGATCCTGGATAAAAAGACAGAGAATGCAGGTAAAATTCTAGTACATTTATAGAATAAATACATCGTATATAAAGTCTCAACAGAACGGAAAACAGAATAGGAGTTACAAATAGTGAAGAATGAACAATTAAACGAAAAAATACCTGATTTTTGTTTTCGCCTGCAGGACATTACGAAAAAATTTGAATCTACGGTTGCGCTGACGCATATGAGCCTGGAAGTAAGGCTGGGGGAGATCATTGGGCTGATCGGTCCCAATGGAGCCGGAAAATCTACGCTTATGGGAGTATTTACAGGAGTCGTGCCGGCAACAGAGGGGCGCATTGAAGCAGGCGGACAAGTATATTCGGGAGAGAAATATTCGACAACGATCGCAAGGCTCTGCGGGATTGCCTGCTGCTATCAGGAATTTTCGGTCTGTGCAAATCTGGCTGTTTATGAAAATTTTGCAATCACCGTTATGGATCATAAGCCGTTTGGAGAAAGAGGCTGGAGGAAAAAGATGATCCGGCAGTCCCAGGCGATTTTGGACGAGGTATTTCCGGACAACCAGATCAATGTGCGCAGCAAGGTGGCCGGACTGTCCATCGAGCAGAAGCAGATGGTAGAAATCTGCTGCGCCATGGCAACCAATGGACTGAAGGTGCTGATCCTGGACGAACCTACCTCTTCCCTTACGAATGACCGGATTGAGCAGTTCCACCGCGCAATCCGCGGGCTGAAAGAAAAACAGATTTCTGTAATCTATATTTCCCATAAGCTGGAGGAGATCATCCGGATCTCAACCCGCATACTGGTTATGAAAAACGGAGAAAAGACATGGGAAGGCGAGACTAAAAATGTGACTGCCGAAGAACTGGTGAACCTGATGGGGGGAAGTATTGCCATCCGCAGGGAGGCGGAAAAAAACAGGATAGAGGAAGAACATCTTGTGGATGTGAAAGATTTAAGTAATGATGTGCTGCATCATGTGAATATGCATGTCTGTAAGGGAGAGGTAGTCGGAATCTCAGGCCTGGGAGGCTCCGGACAAAGAGAACTTCTGAATGAGATTTACCGCGCGGCGAAGGGCGGCAGGAGTCAACATGTCTCAATCAGCGGAGACGCCTCCTTTGTGAGCGGGGACAGGCAGAAGGAAGGGATCTTTAAGCTGTGGAGCATCGCAGACAATACGATCATTTCCAGCCTGAAATTGCTGACCGGGCGGAAGCTGCTCGACGAAAAGCAGTGTGATGATATGGCTCAGAGGTGGTATGACAAGCTGAAATTCAAGGCTGCTGGAAAGGAGGATCTGATTACCAATCTGTCCGGTGGCAATCAGCAGAAAGCCATTATCGGACGCGGGATTGCCTCGGAAGCGGATCTGATTATTTTTGACGACCCGACCAGGGGCGTGGATGCCGGAACCAAGAAGGAGATCTACAGTATAATTGAGGAAATCAGCGGGTTGGGAAAGAGCGTGATCTGGTACAGCACGGAAGACAATGAGATGTTGGAATGCAGCCGTGTGTATGTGATGAGAAACGGGACCATTGCCGCGGAGCTGGAAGGCGATGAGATCTCGGTGGACGCGGTGGTGGCTACATCCTTTCAGGATATGGAGCAGGGAGGAGAGCGCAGGGAAACGAAGGGAAAAGAGAGCATGGGGAAAAGAATGCTGTCTGTGCTGACATCCGGTTCCGGGATTTCCGTGCTTGTCCTGATCGCGATCTGGCTGATTATGGGAATGTTTAATTCCAATGTCAATACGCGGATGGGAATGACCTATATGATCGGCACGGCACTGCCGCTGGTGTTTGTTTCCATCGGACAGATGTTTATTGTGGAATCAGGGGATATCAATCTGGGGATCGGAAACGCAATGGGGCTTGTCAGTGTAATATCGGCAACGATCCTGGCCGAAAATATCGGAATGGGGCTGCTGGCAATCCTGGGCGTATGGATTCTCTATTCGGCAGTTGCCGTATTGATCCATAAACGGAATATGCCGTCTATCGTGGTCAGTCTGGGGATGATGAGCATCTGGCTTGGAATCGCGCTTTTGCTTCTTCCGACACCCGGCGGAAGGGCACCGGAATGGCTGAGCGCCATTTTCACTATCCGGACGCCGGTGCTGCCGGTTCAGGTTTATATGTGTGTGATTGCGGCTGCCGCAGGCTACTGGCTTGTGTTTCGGTTTAAATACGGGATGGTGCTCAGAGGGATCGGAGATAATCCGGGCGCCATATCCAAAAGAGGCTGGTCGTATTTTACGGCCCATGTCGTTACATATGCAATTTCAGGATTCTTTGTGATCCTGGCAGGAATGGCTATGACCTATGTGAGTAAGGGGGCAGACGCAAATGCCGCATTTTCGTATCAGATGATGAGCATCGCGACGATTCTGCTGGGAGGCTGCGCCTTTTCCGGAGGAATTGTGGAGCCCGTCGGCGTGGTTGCAGGGGCGCTTTCCATCTCCCTGATCTCTTCCATGCTGACCTTTATGCAGATCAACAGTAATTACAGAACCGGCGTCATCGGGGTGATTCTGCTGATCGTGCTTATCTGCGGCGCTACGCTGAAAAGGAGGAAGGTCAATTGAACAAATTCAGCAAATGGACTTCAAAAAATACCTGGATCTGGTCGTTTGCAGGCTCAATCCTGATATTCCTGGTTGTCTGCCTGATCAGTGACGGAGGATTTTCCTTTAAGACATTGTTTTTGAATATTACCCTGGCATCTTTTGCGTTTTTGCTGGGCATAGCGGAAATGCTTGTCATCACAAGCGGAGACGGGGCGATTGACCTTTCGATCCCTTATACCGTTACACTATGCGCCTATATTTCCGCTTCGTGGCTGCGGGGCGGCAGGGCCATACCGGGAATATTCCTGATTCTGGGACTGTGCATATTGATCGGGCTGGTCAACGGAGTGGTGAATGTATATCTGCGCGTCCATGCAATGATCGGGACGCTTGCGGTCGGCTACATATTATTTACGGTGATCCTGCTTTATTCTAAAAATGCGACTGTACAGCCAAGCCCGGTGCTGTCAAAATTTGCTCAGATGCAGTTCGGCGGATTTTCCGTGATTACGATCCTCTGCCTGCTGTTCTTGGCAATTATGATCGTGGTCATGTATAAAACCGCATTTGGAAAGAAGCTGCACGCACTGGGGCAGGGGCACCATATCGCGTATCTGGCAGGGATCAACGTATCCAAAGTGCTGATCACCGTATTTATTCTCAGTTCACTGATTGCGGGGGTGACGGGAATCCTGCTGGGCGCTTATGTAAACGGTTCCTTCCAGACGATGGGAGACAACTATCAGATGAAAGCAATCGCGGCCGCCCTGGTAGGGGGAACCCTGGTTTCCGGAGGCAAATCCAGTGTCCTTGGGACATTTGGCGGAGCGGTGCTGCTGACTCTGCTGGGGACAATGATTACGATTACCGGATTGTCAGCGGGATGGCAGAGCATCATTGAGGGCGCGGTAATTATCCTGATCCTGGTTGCGGCAGAGCCGGGAACGAAGAAACGGAAGGCAGGGTAAGGGCTCGATGGGATTTCAAGTGATCTGTGGAGAGCGGATGAAAGGAAGAGCTTCCTGTCAGAGATTGATTTTGAGTCATATACAAGAGAGGAGAAAATAGAATGTTGAAGAAAAAAATGTTAAGTATACTTGTTGCGTTCGCCATGCTGGGAGGAATGCTGGCCGGATGCGGAAACGCCGGAAATCAGAGCGGCAGCGGAGACGAGGGAAATCAGAGCGCGGAGGCGGAAACGCCGGAAGAATCAAAAGAAACAGAAGGGCAGGAGGAAGGGACATCCGAAGCCGGAAGCCAGAAAAAGGGGCAGGGCTATAAGATCGGATTTACGGACAATTATGACGGCAATACGCTGCACCAGCAGCAGGAAAAATATTTTGAAGACCTGGCAAATGAGATGAAGGAGGACGGCATTATTTCGGAATTTTATATGACCGTGGCTAATAAGGATGTGGCAACCCAGGTTTCCCAGATCCAGAACTTCATCATGATGGGCTGTGACGCGATCATCATAGATCCCACTTCTTCTTCCGGCCTGGACGGGGCGATCCAGGAAGCGAAGGATGCGGGAGTTACGGTTATGATCTTTAACGACGGCCCGGTGACATCCGACCAGTGTTATCAATTGAATGTAGACTGTGAATATAATTTCGGCTATCTTACGGAATGGGCCTGCGAACAGTTGGATTATAAAGGGAATGTCCTGCTGGTGAGGGGCATTGCCGGAACCTCTTATGATGAGCTGGCATATAAGGGAGCAAAGGACGTGCTGGATCAATATGAGGGCATGAATGTGGTAGGCGAGGTTTACGGTGAGTGGACAAGTACGGTAACCCAGACCGAAGTAACGGCAATTCTTCCGACGCTTCCCAAGGTGGATCTGGTCGTGGGACAGAGCGGTGACGCATATGGAGCGGCGATGGCATTTGAATCTGCGGGACTGGATGTTCCGTTGATCACAGGAGGAAACAGAGGAGAATTTTTGAACTGGTGGATGAAGGCATATGAGAAAAACGGCTATGAGACGATTTCTGGGGTGGCAACTCCATGGTTCTCCGCCGCTGCGTTGTATTTGACAGTGGATATTCTGGATGGAGTGGAGGTCCCGCAGTTCATGTACTATCCGATGGATTTGATCACACAGGATACGCTTTTTGACTGGGAAGGAATCTCAGATTCGGAAGTGGCGACGACGGTGCATGACCTGGAATGGGTGCGTTCGGAACTGGAAACACAGGACGAAAAAGAAAATAAGCCGGAAATGGTGAAGTAAAAGAATTATTTGCTTAAGAGCAGGGATTTAGTCCATGGAAATCCTGTTTGAAAAATGTCTGTGGAGAAGCAGAAAAATGAATATTATGTGAGAAACATGAAAGGGAACGCCCATGCAGGACAGTAGATTTGCCGGTCATCTGCATGAGCGTTTTTTGTTCTGCGCTTCGGCGTGAGTGTACGTTAAGACGCACACTTTTGTTCGGCCGCAGTATGCAGTTTGCCGGCGGCTACTTTGCGGGGATGATCTCCAGCCAGTAGCCGTCGGGATCTTCGATAAAATAGACTCCCATGTCGGCGTTTTCGAAGCAGACGCAGCCCATCTCCCGGTGTTTGGCGAGGGCGGCGTCAAAATCGTCTACCGTGAAGGCCAGGTGGATCTCATTGTCGCCCAGCTCGTAGGGGCGGTTCATGTCACGGAGCCAGGTCAGCTCCAGCAGATGGGGCGTGGTCTGGTCGCCTAAAAAGGCGAGGGTGAAGCTGCCGTCGTCGGCGTCCTTGGTACGCTGTACGGTGAGCCCTAAGGCTTCCTTGTAGAAATCCAGGGACTTCTGCAGGTCGTATACGTTCAGATTGTTGTGGGCAAAAGTAAATTTCATGGTGTTGTCCTCCGTTTTTTTTATTCATTATAACAGAGGATGGGGAAAATTTCTATGGGGGAGGGAAAAAACACAGGGATTGCTTCAGAGAAAGTGGATCTGACGGGGCCTGTTTTTATTGTCTGTATAATGGGGTTAAAACCCTCGCCTTAAGGCGAAACCTTTAGGTCAACCCCATAACCTCAAGTTTAGAAAAAAGTAAAAATAGAAATACTAAACGTGAGGTGAAGAATATGGAGAATTATAGAAAATCGTCACATTGCACGTATGATATCAAGTATCATCTTGTATGGATAACCAAATATAGGAAACCAGTGATTGCAGGGAAAATAGCAGTTCGGACAAGAGAACTGATCCGAACCATATGCCAAAGAAATGAAGTGGAAATCTTGGCAGGGCATGTTGGAACCGATCACATCCACATGTTAGTGTCGGTTCCGCCGCATTTGTCAGCAAGCAAACTGGTACAGTATATTAAAGGGGCAACATCAAGGAAACTGCAAATGGAATATAAAGAATTGAACAAAGAATTCTGGGGGCAGCATTTGTGGGCAAGAGGATACTTTGTAGCAAGTAGTGGGAATGTGACAGATGAAATTATCAAAGAGTATATCCAAAATCAAGATTTACAAGAGAAAACAAAAACGGACAACTTTGAGATAAGTTAAGTAAAAAGGGAAATAAGTAAAGTGGCGACAACTTTAGGCTGCTTCAGCAGCAAACCGAACCTACCGGCTTTAGCCGGTAGTGGTTCAGATCAACATATACGGAAGGACTGCCAATGGCAGGGCTTGTGTGCGTTTTTGGAACAGCTTTGCGCTTTGCAAAGAAATAAGATGTTTCGAGACGGAGATTTTTTGACGGAGGGTGTAATATATATTGGTAAACAGCTTCTTATTGCCTACTATATAAATGGGTTACTTCATTTAAGAAATAGAGCATTCTCGGAGACTCTTTGTACCCATATTTGTGAGATGACTTTTTGCCAGAAGTGCCCAAATTTATGAGGCGTACGTTGATTAAATTTGGGCGCTCCCGGCGAAAAATCAGCTATAAAGATGGGTGCAAGGGAGTTTCCGAGAGTGCTCAAATAAGGAGGCGGGTACAGATGAAAAAATATGGCTACATACGTGTGTCAACGAAGGACCAGAATCCGGAGCGTCAGTTTATCGCGCTGCAGGAATATGACATTCCGAAGGAAAATATCTACCTGGACCAGATGTCGGGGCGGGATTTTCTGCGGCCCCAGTATCAGCGGCTGATGAAAGCGCTGAGGAAGGGGGATCTGCTGGTGGTCAAGAGCATTGACCGGCTGGGGCGCAATTACGGTGAGATCCTGGAGCAGTGGAGAAATATTACCAAGGAGACCGGGGCGCATATCCGGGTGATCGATATGCCGCTGCTGAATACGGATTCGGTCCAGGGAGACCTGACGGGGGTATTTATTTCAGATCTGGTGCTACAAATTCTGGCTTATGTGGCGGAGACAGAACGGGCATTTATCAAGCAGCGTCAGGCGGAAGGGATTGCGGCGGCGAAGGCGAAGGGAGTCCGGTTTGGCTGCCGGAGGATGGAAAACCCCCATAATTTTCGGGAATATTTTGAAATGTGGGAGCAGGGGGAGATCTCCTCGCGGAATGCGGCAAGCGCCCTGAATATGAGTCATTCGACATTTTATCGGAGGTGCAGAGAAGAGATGGAAACGGGGGGAGGGGCGGCAAAAGGAACAATAGGACTGTAACAAATAGTAGACTTTTTGAAACGGCTGGTTTATAATGTTTACATACATAAAAAGATTATAAAATCAGATACAAGAAATGTATTTTAGAAGTGTTTCTTATTGTCTACTTTGCGAAACGGTTAATGGAAATGTTAAAGCATGGAAGAAGTCTATTTTATTGTTTTATCATATGAAAAACGGGCATCTTTTTTGGTTCATACGGTTTCACAAGCCAGTTGTACCAGAAAAAGATGTCTTTCTTTTTGGAAATTAATTTCCAGGGTGAAAAAGTGGCGGAGATTTTTTCAGACAGGCAGAAGGATGGTTTTGAGCATGAGAGGGAAGACACAGCTCCATGAGACGGAGACATTGAGGGCAGGGCCGGACAAAAGGATGGCAGAGATGAGCGAGTTGGATTATCTTACGGGCATTTTGAAGAAAAGCGCTGCGGAATCCCAAATGATATCCGCAATGAACAGGAATCGGAAAGGAGCGCTTGTGCTCTGCGATGTCAACCGCCTGAGTCAGATCAATGATCAGTATGGACATCCGGCCGGTGATGCATGTCTGAAAGAGGTTGCGCAGATTCTTGCGTATATGATCCGCGAGGAGGACATTTTGGGCAGATGCGGCGGCGATGATTTTTTTATATTTATGCCGAACTGTGAGGAGACACGGCAGACCGAGGAAATCTGCGAGCGCATCGAGAACCGTTTCCGTTTGAACGGAGGAAAAGGGAAACATAAGATTGCTTTATCCGTGACTGCGATATCGATTCTGCGGCAGCCGGGAGATACTTGCAAGAGCCTGCTGGAACGGGCGGACGAAGAGCTGCGGAGACGAAAGTCGGATACAGGAGGAACGAAGAGCAGAGGGCAGGATCACTATAGAAAGGATGCCAGACGGATTCGAAAAGACCTGATCGAACAGATTCGGAAGCCGGGGGCGTATTGTCAGGATTATGAAACGTTTAAGGGAATCTATCGTTTTCTGGAACGGGGGATTATCCGAAGCGGGCAGAAAGCATGCGTCATTTTGATCAGCGTAGTGGACGGGCAGGGGAGAAGCCTTCTGCCGGGGGAGAAGGATACCCAGATGGAACGTCTGGGGGAGGACATCCATTCCACGCTTCGGATCGGTGACGTATATACTCGTTATTCCAGCAGCCAGTACCTTGTCCTTGTCATTGATACTACAGAAGGGCAGGGGGACCGGATTGCGGATCGGATCCGGGGAAAATTTCAGGAAGGCAGTCAGGAAAATGAGATTCTGGTCCATCATTGCTATGCGCTTCAGCCGGCCAGGATCGTAGAATTGATGGAACAGGATCATTCGTATGCGGATCCGGAGAAATGGAAAAGGAGAAGCAAGGCGTGACGGAGAAAAAGCTATCGGTGAAGATGTTCGGCGGGTTTACTGCCAGCTATGGGGAGGAGGTGCTGACCTTCGGCAGGCAGAGAGATTCCAAGTTCGGACAGTTGTTTCAAATCCTGATGACCCGGCCCGGACAGGGCTTCAGCAAAAATGAGATTGCGGAAAGCCTCTATAAATGGGAGGAGGTTGAGGATTCCAATGCCACCCTGAATAATACCATTTTCCGCCTGCGCAAATATCTGGCAGCTTCGCCCCTGCCGCCCGGAGATTACCTTTTTCTGCGCATGGGTGTCCTGTATATTGCCGGAGAGATCGAGATGGAGTCCGATGTCTGGAGCTTTGAAACTATGGCGAGGGCGTTCGAGACGGAGCAGGATAAACGGAAAAAAGTGGAATTATGTGAAAAGGCCTGTGAACTATATCAGGGGGAATTTTTGCCTCAGCTGTCGAATGAACAGTGGGTCATCGAGAAAAGCAAGTATTATCACAAGCTGTATATTTTTATGATGGAATATCTGTTTGACTATCTGAAAGGGGAGGGCGATTACCAGAGCATCGAAAGGCTGGCGGCCTGCGCGTCGGAAATCTATCCCTATGAAGGCTGGGAAACCTGGCGGATCGACAGTCTGGTCGCATTAAACCATTATCAGGAAGCGGAGGCACTGTATCAGCAGACCGCGGCGCATCTGCAGGAGTCGGGAGGATTTTTATCGAAAAAGCAGCAGGTTCAGTTTAGAAAAATTGGAAGAAAATTGCGGAGGCCGGAGGAGACAGAGGAAAATATAGGAAAATATCTTGTAGAAGCAGCGCAGGGATTGGGGGCTTATTCCTGTACACTTCCGGGATTTTCGGATTGTTATCATATGCTGAAGCGGGTGATCAAACGGGGGGCGGTTCAATTCAGTCTGATGTTGTGTACGATCCTGGACGGAAACGGGCATCCCGCGGAGAATCGGGGGTATTGTGATAAGCAGGGGGAGAAGCTGCGCGAATCCTTCCGGGCACATCTGCGGCAGGGGGATATTTATGCAAGGTACAGCGAGAATCAGTATTTGCTGCTGTGTGTGGGGGCGGAGAAAGAGCATATAGGGGAGATCGGGGCACGGATTGATATGGATTTTCGGAAGCGGTGCGGAGGGAGAGGGGGAGTGAGCTGCCGGTTGTTGGATGATGGGGGGATGTGGTGATGGTGATGAGATGTTAGAGAGGGATGGATCTTTGAGTATAAAGGGCGGTAAAAAATGCGTAAAATGTGTGAAATGAAAGAGGTTGTGAAAGAGTGCCTTTGATATACTGTATCTGGGTAACACTATGGGAATAAGGGAAAATGTGATTCCGAAGAGAAGAAAGGTAGGCTGAAATGAAGAAAAAAGAAGCCATGAAAGTGATTGCGGCAGCAGGAATTGCCATCGGGGGCATGGGGATGTTCCAGGATGGCAATGTGGTATATGCTGCAGAGCTTGATCAGAATGGAGAGGGAGGGTCAGATGAACTCATCTTTTCCGCAGCGGAAAAGACGGAGACATCGGAGACGCAGACGGAAGAGTCCACTTCTGAAACTGCAGAACCTTACTCAGAAGAAATCAATGAAGATTTATTGTATACGGAGCAAGATCCTGAGTACATACAGGATGAAGATGTAATAGACAGTACGGTACCTGAAACTGACACGGTATATGAGGACAGTGCGGTATCAGCGGACAGTACTGATTCTGTAGTTGGAACGGAGTCAACGGATGAATACGATTCACAGGATCAGACTGTGCCGGTGAATCCGGTGAGCCCTGTGGAATCAACGGAAGATACATATTCGCCTGTGAACAGCGGTACTGAGACTTCCGAAGCTTCTGCATCTGATTCGGAGGCGGCAGTTATTGATTCCGAAGCGGTAGATTCGAATTTGGGATCGGTGGAACATGATTCTACGACAACAGCTTCTACTTCGGAGGCATCAGCATCCGACTCCGAGGAGCCGGAATCTGAGTCTGACGCATCGGTATCAGAATCGGAGGCATCTGCAGTGGAATCAGAAGAATCGGCGTCGGATTCTGAGGTGTCTGCAGTTGGATCCGAAGCAGAAGATGAGTTGCCGATTGATGTAAGTGACCTGTTCACACAGGAAGAGTTTGCTGTATTTACAAGCGCTATGCGGAAAGCAGCGCGTGGGGAAGAGCTGACAGACGAAGAACAAGCATTACTTGACAGGTACAATTCGCAAAGTGCGGTTCAGTCAGAGGCGGAAAGTACTTTGCTGTCAGAGTCTGCATCGGGCAGTGAGATGTTCTCAGAGGCGTATAGCACTGTAGTATCTGAGTCAGAGGTGAATAGTACAGCTCTTTCAGAGACGTACAGCACATTGTTGTCAGAGTCTGTATCGAATAGTATGATTTTGTCCGAGGCAAACAGTACTTTGTTGTCAGAATCTACGTTTGCAAGCCAATCTCTGTCGGATCGGTACAGCACGATTGCGTCGGAATCGGTGAGTGCTAGTACAGTGGCATCAGAAAAGACATCTGGAGCTATTTCGCAGTCGGAGAGTATGTCTACTGTTGTGAATGAGAGTATGTCTACCTCTCAGTCTACTGTGGAAAGTACGAATTCGGCTACATCTGAGGCTGTTTCGGATGCGCAGAGTGAGTATGATAGTTTGCTGGATAAGTATAATGATAGTGAACAGAGACTTCAAAGGTTAGAAGCATTAAAGAAACTGATTGACGCACAACAAAAGATTGTCGATGATAAGCGTAATGAAGCGTTAAAACGTAACGATAAATCGCTTGATAAGGTTGGGTATTATCCGGAAGCGTCTAAATTGGCAGAACTTCTGATACAATATAAGATGCTAACAGATGCACAAGTGAATAATTATACGGATGTTACATTCTCTGAGGAATGGGAGGGGAATGGGAATGGCGTTGATGGATCTCATGTAACAGCGACATATAAGGATGCAGATGGAAAAATTCATATAAGATATTTTGATTATGTTACGGCAGATAAAGATGGGAATCCAATAGCAAATAGAAATGGTTTTGGATCATCATGGGGAACATTTTCCACTCCGAATCGTGATAATGCAGATAAAGTAGCCAATATTTATATTGTAGAACTTGAGAAAGATGCGAATGGTAACATTATACTAAATTCACGAGATAGTTTCAAAGGCGGTGAGAAGTATTTTAGCCAGCAAGATTTTAGAGAGGGTAAGGATAAATACCAACAGGAGTATGAATCAGAATTTAAGTCTGTATCACAAAATCTTAGCGAAAAGAAGAGTGATAGTATAAGCCAAAGCGAATTGCTTTCATCGGAATCTCAAGCAGTAAGTACGGAAGCCAGTGACAGTGCGTCAGCTAGCCTGAGCGACTCGAAGTATCAGAGTACGTCCATGTCAGAAAATGCAAGTACATATGAAAGTGATAGCACATTTCTGTCAGACAGCGCAAGTACTTCCGTATCAGACTACTTAAGTAGGAGTCTATCTATGTCAGAAAGTGGAAGTACGCTGGATTCAACATCCTTAAGTGAGAGCGTAACTACGTCAGAAAGTGTAAGCAGCTTTGTATCAGAATCACAAAATGCAAGTACGCTTTTGTCGGAAAGTGAAAGGGATTTTAATTCGACGTATATAAGTGAGAGCGAGCGGCTATCAGAAAACCAGAGGGTATCTGAATCGACATATTTAAGTGAGAGTGCATCATTGAGTGGTTCTAAGAGTGGGAGTCAGTCGCTGAGCGGAAGCGAAAGTCAATCCTTAAGTGGAAGCGAGAGCCAATCGCTGAGTGGAAGTGAGAGCTTGTCGCTGAGTGGAAGTGAAAGCCAGTCGTTGAGCGGAAGCGAGAGCTTGTCGTTGAGTGGAAGTGAGAGCCAGTCGTTGAGCGGAAGTGAGAGCCAGTCATTGAGCGGAAGCGAGAGCTTGTCGCTGAGTGGAAGTGAGAGCCAGTCGTTGAGCGGAAGTGAAAGCCAGTCGCTGAGTGGGAGTGAAAGCTTGTCGCTGAGCGGAAGCGAGAGTTTATCGTTAAGTGGAAGCGAGAGCTTGTCACTGAGTGGAAGCGAAAGCCAGTCGTTGAGTGGAAGTGAGAGTCAGTCCTTAAGCGGAAGTGAAAGCCAGTCGTTGAGCGGAAGCGAGAGCTTGTCGCTGAGTGGAAGTGAGAGCTTATCGCTGAGTGGAAGTGAGAGCCAGTCGTTGAGCGGAAGCGAGAGCTTGTCGCTGAGCGGAAGCGAAAGCCAGTCATTGAGCGGAAGTGAGAGCTTGTCGCTGAGTGGAAGTGAAAGCCAGTCGTTGAGCGGAAGCGAGAGCTTGTCGCTGAGTGGAAGTGAAAGCCAGTCCTTAAGCGGAAGTGAGAGTCAGTCCTTAAGCGGAAGCGAGAGCTTGTCGTTGAGTGG
>Ga0137308_101613_pt1 | contig 20316 bp, 18 predicted proteins | sample Inofrocosms_June_FD_97181 | JGI IMG/M metagenome (GOLD analysis project Ga0137308, IMG submission 97181) | Mouse cecal microbial communities from Vienna, Austria - N-Acetylneuraminic and N-Acetylglucosamine D2O microcosms_June | ecosystem: Host-associated > Mammals > Digestive system > Large... | reverse complement strand
CCTCATAAGTCTGGAAAATCAGACTACTGACAGCCAGAAAACCGGACTTATGACGGCCGGAAAACTGGCCTCTAACAACTATAATATAAACAAAACAATAGAGAACCAAACAAAGGGAGTGAATGGGGGACGCACTGTCTGCGGCAGATACAATAATATTTTCCTCTCCGAAGAAGAATTATCGGAACTGGAGAGTGAATACCCCGGCAGGCTGCAAAGGTTTATAGAGGAAATGAGCCGTTACCTTGCCGCAACCGGGAAGAGTTACCACAACTATGCCGCCGCCATACGGATATGGGCGGACAATGACAGGAAGGGAAACGCCGCACAGGGCATCCCCGATTACGAATATAAGGAGGGTGAGAGCCTATGATTTTAGACGATACCAGGGGAACGATGGTTCCGATGGATGCAGAGCCGGAAAACGGCGATTACACAGGGGAGGACGGGCTTTTATACTGTGGAGCCTGCCATACGCCGAAAGAAGCCTATTTCCCGGAAGGAAAGACGCTTTTCGGGCGTGACCGCCACCCATCCGAATGTGAATGCCGGAGAAAGGAACGGGAAAAGCGGGAATCGGAAGAACGGCAGAGGGAGCATGAAGTTACGGTGGAACGGCTGAAGGACAGCGGATTCACAGACGGCAGCATGAAGAGATGGACATTTGACAATGACAACGGGAGAAATCCACAGATGAGATTTGCACACATCTATGTGGAGCATTGGGAGGAAATGCGGGAAGAGAGCCGGGGGTATCTCCTTTGGGGGAATGTGGGTACAGGAAAGACCTACCTTGCCGGATGTATCGCAAATGCGCTGATGGAGCGGGAAATCCCGGTACGGATGACGAACTTCGCTGCTATTCTAAACGACCTGACAGGCACATTAAATGGGAGGAATGCTTATATAGAGCGTTTATGCAGCTTCCCACTCCTGATACTGGATGATTTTGGGATGGAAAGGGGAACGGAATACGGCTTAGAACAGGTCTACAACGTGATAGACAGCCGTTACAGTAGCTGCAGGCCATTGATTGTCACTACGAACCTGACGTTATCGGAATTGCAAAATCCGGCAGACAGGGCGCATCAGAGAATTTATGACAGAGTGCTTGCCATGTGTACGCCAGTCTGCTGTTCCGGGATAAATTTCCGTAAGGAGCAGGCACAAAAGAACATGGAATATCTGAAAGAAATGTTGAAATAGTAGAAAGGTAGATAGGTAATATCAATTTACGCCAAATTATATGTTGAAAAATGAATGAAAAGTATTGGACTATTTTAGGTAAAATTTTCATAGTTATGGAGAAAGAGACAAGCTAGTAAGCAGGAGGTGGTTTCGCTATCGCTAAAAAAACAAAGCTTCATTTTCGTTTTCATAATCCAAATTCAGCGGTGGAAACCGCTAATTACATAGCAAAAATATTTATTGAAGTCAATCAGGTTAAAATTGATCAGGTGTTACAAGAAACCGCAGAAAAAATGGAGATACAAGGTGAAGAGAATCGGAGTCTTTCATGCTGAAAGACTCCATTTTATCATGAAAAGAACGATAAATATATATATGAGATTTTTTCTCAAATTTATATTGCAAAATATGGGATGGCGTGTATAATAGAATAAAGAATGGAGGTAGCAGCTATGTTGTGTCAATTTACAGTTAAGAATTATAAAAGCATACGGGATGAGATAACATTCGATATGCAGGCAGCCGCGATTTCAGAACATGATAATAAAGTTATTAAAGATATAGATGGGGAATTGTTTTTGCCAATTTCTGCGATTTATGGTCCTAATGGAGGCGGAAAATCTAATGTTTTAGAAGCATTGCATACATTAGATTCCAAGGTGTTAAGACCGCTCTGCGCTACTTGTGATAAAGCTGATTGCGATTATAAAGCCCGTAAAATTCCGGTAGAACCATTTGCATTTTCTGAACGGGCGAAAGATGAACCTACGGAATTTGAATTGTTTTTTAGAACAGAAAAAGCGGAGTATCGTTATATCCTTCATGTGAAAGAGGATGAAGTTGTTTATGAAAGTCTTGACCGAGTGAAAATGGATACTGGAAGGCGTTCGGCGCTTTTCAGAAGAGATACAGATTCAACAGAATTAAAAGGGTTTTTTGGAAGATTAAAGATAAGCGAGGATCTTTCAGCAACCTTGCCGTTGATTTCTTATCTTGGAATTACCTACAAGAAAAACGAGGTGGTAAAGGATGTATTGAACTGGTTTGAAGATGCTATTGATTTTTTGAATTACGGAAATCCCTATCAGGAACTGAGAACAGCAATAGCAAAGTCCGAAGATATAAAACATTTAGTATTGAATATGATAAAAGAGATGGATTTGGATATCGAAGATTTTAGAATTGAAGAAAAGGATAATGACCGCATTGAGGTTTTTACAAAGCATACTGTAGATGGGTATAGTGCAGAAATCACATTGTCGGAAGAATCCAGTGGTACAAGAAAATTGTTCGGGTTACTTCCGTTTATTGCAAAAAGTCTGATTTATGGAACTACGCTGGTCATAGATGAGCTGGACGCAAAGATTCATCCAGTATTACTTCAATATGTAATTAAGCTGTTTACAGATATGAGTATAAACAAGAAGGGCGGGCAGTTAATTTTTACTTCACATGATCTGTCTACCATGAATAACGAAGTATTCAGGAGAGACGAAATCTGGTTTGTGGCAAAGGGAAGGGGGCAGAATTCAGGATTATATTCTTTGGTTGAATTTAAAAATGATAAGGGAGAATCTGTTCGTAAGGACGCAAAGTATGATAAACAGTATTTGGAAGGTAAATATGGTGCAGATCCTTATCTGAAAAAGATTATAGATTGGAGTGATGTAGGTGCCTAAAAAAGCAGGAATGGAGGCATGGAAGAAAAAACGCCGTCAAGAACATCTGGAGAAGAAAAAGTACCGCTATTATATATTCTGTGAGGGCGAACAGACGGAACCCCAATACTTTGTAGGCTTTAAGCGATTGATTGAAGAGAATCCTATTTATAAAGATATGGTGCTGATAGAAATAGAGCCTTGTGCTGCAGAGACAATGCGCGTAATTGGTATGGCTGAGAGGTACGTGAAAAAGAATAAGATACAAAAGGGGCAGATTTGGTGTGTGTATGATAAAGACAGCTTCCCGGCAGATGATTTCAACGGTGTGGTTTTGCGTGCTGAGCGATTGAATAAAGAGAATCCTGAATTACAGTATCATACGGCGTGGAGCAATGAGTGTATTGAGTTTTGGTTTCTTTTGCATTTCGCTTATTATACATCGAATAATCATAGAAGGGAGTATATTTCTTTTTTGAATGATAAATTCAGAGAGTTTGGGATTGGGAAATATCAGAAAAATATGAAGAATATTTTTGATATTTTGATGGAGAAAGGAAACCCTAAGTTGGCAATACGGTATGCAAAACGGATTATAAAAGATGGACAAGGTAAGACACCGACAGAAATTGCGCCGGGAACGAAAGTGTATGAGTTAGTAGAGGAAATAGCAAAGTATTTTGATGATAAGACACAAGAGCTATTTAGATGAAAATCAATTCATACTATCTTAAATAGTTTATAATTATGCTCTTTTTCCCCGACACATTTTTTGAATCAGGTTGCTATGAATGATCCTACTGGTGTTTATAAATTCTTCTTTTTGGTGAAATGATATATTGTAGCAACTTTTTTATATTCAAGGATATTTTGTAGAGGATAAATTATATGGTTTTTTTATATTTCAGAGATTTGATTCCAACTTTTGTTGCAAGTGTTTTGTTTTCAGCGTTGGCAATGGCGCATCGCATATTGATTCCTACTAAATATAGTTCTTTCTTACAATTCAAACAAGAAGAAAATGAAATAAAAACTGCACAAAGTACAGTGATAAGAATTATATATTTGATTTTAGGAACACTTTTTTTATATAAAATTGGACATTTTACAGAGATACAAATTGCAACAGGTATTTTTATATCATGTTTTCTAAATATATGGCCAGTAGTAATTGAGCATCATTTGTTGAAAATAGCTAAAACTAAAACGGAATGGTTGCTTTTATTAGGATACTTTAGTTTTATTATATTTTCAATATTAGTAGAATTTATAACAACAAGATTATTGTTGCCAATTTTATCAGGAGATGAAAGTATATATTGGCTTGATAATCAGGCAATTTCTTTATTTGTTTCTTTAGTTGTTGTGGCAATTCCTATACCTGTAGAAACTATTATTGCGAAATTTACACATGTTGTTATTGTACAAAGGATTGATACATTTAAGGAAGAAGTCTATATATGTGAAAAACAGTTAAATATGGATTATATTAGTATTAATAACAATAAATATAAAATTGACGATATAGCAAAGGATAATGATATAAATATTAAATTGATAGAGACAGTTATAAAATTAGAATGTTTCTATCGAGGTCGTTTATATTATCGTTTCGTTGAAAATATATTGACAAAATATTTCTGCAAATATGCTATAAAGAAAGATATCTCTGTAGGAATAGCTCAAATAAAGATTTCTACTGCTCAAAAAATATTACATCAAAATCCATATTTGTTTATTAGAAAATTATGTAATGATGAAACAAATATAGAATTATGTGGTAAGTATATTAAAAGCCTTATGGATGAGTATTTCTATTTAAAAAGTGTACAAGACTATTCTGTAAATAATCTTTTTATAGATATATATGATTATATTGCTTGTCAGTATTTAGGTGGAGAGCCTGAGAATAAAGAAAAAACAATTTTGGTTTATAGTGCAGTTTTGCGAAGTGTTTTATCGGACTCACCTTTATATTATATCGGTTCTGATGGTACAGAAAGATTTCGAGTTACTATATTTGGTACTGAGAAACTTTCATATGAAAGGTATAAGGAATTAAAAGAGCAAGTAATAATTAATGGTAAAATATGTAATGAGATATTTGTGAATTCTGAGGAATTTAATATAAAAATAGATATTATTTGTAGATATGCATATCAATTGGAAGAGATTAGAAAAATTGCAGAAACACATAAACTGTCCGTAGCATTAGAATGAAATTTTGCTTACATAAAGAACTTGTCGTTAAACAGATAAATATTTTGTTAAAATATGGGTGAATACAAATAAATAATATTACAGAGAGGTTATTTTAGTATGAACATAGCCGCATACTGCCGTGTATCCACGGACAAAGAAGACCAACTAAACAGTCTTGAAGCTCAAAAAGCTTTTTTTGCTGAATACACTACCCGCACAGGCGATACCCTTGTAAGATTATATGCAGACGAGGGTATTTCCGGAACTAAAATTAAAAACCGAAAAGAATTCTTGCGTATGATGTCCGACGCTGAGCATGGTTTGTTCGATATGGTAGTGGTAAAGGATATCTCCCGTTTTGCTCGTAATACGGTAGATCTACTTCAAAATATTCGCAAGTTGAAATCTCTGGGCATTGAAACCCAATTCCTTACGGCCAACATGACCAGCATGGGAAACAGTGAGTTTGTCCTGACCATCTTTGGCGCGTTAGCACAGGAAGAAAGCGCCAATACCTCCAAGCGTGTGAAGTTCGGCAAGAAGATGAATGCAGAAAAAGGGCGAGTTCCTAATATCGTTTACGGCTATAATAAGACCATAGGCGATTATTTCAATCTGGAAATCAATCAGGAAGAAGCGAATATTATCTGTCAGATCTATCAGTGGTACACAAAAGAAGGCTATGGAGCCGCCAAGATTTCCAATATGTTAAATGAACGTGGACTAAAAACAAAGCGCAACTGCCAGTGGAGCCAAAACGCTATCTGTCGTATCCTTACAAACGAACTATATACAGGGAAAATCATCAACGGCAAGCAGGAAGTGGCGGATTTTCTGACCGGCAGGCGTACCGACAAGGACGAGACAGACTGGATGGTTGTAGAACGGCCAGACTTACGTATCATTGAACCGGAAGTATACGAAAAAGCACAGCAGATACTACAGTCCAGAAACAAAGCATTTAACATCAAGCACGAACGCCAGAGCAATAAATATCTTTTTTCCACCATCATCAAGTGTAAGGAGTGCGGCTGGTCGTTTAGGCGTACTGTCCGTACTTATAAAAATACCTATGTGCGTTGGGTATGTTCCGGGCATAACGGAAGAGGTGCCGATAGCTGCCCTAATGCTGTGACTGTCGATGAAGAAGAGCTGATTCAGGCATTACAAGATTATTTTGCAGAAATGCTGAAACAAAAAAAGAACGTAATCCAGAATGTTGTCCGCGAATTCCAACGTATCTATAAGGCAAAAGATGAAAACATAGAATACGAAAAAGAATTAAACCAGCAGCTTGCCAAATTACAGAAAACCCGCCAGAAATTTATGGATATGTATACAGACGACCTGATCTCCCGCGAAGAGTTGAATATAAAGATCGGCGGTATGCGAAAGGAAATCGAGCGTCTTGAAAACGAACTGAAAATGGTTTCCTACCATCTGACAAAAGAAGAGCAATTAGAGCATATTCTTGGCAATACCTTCAAAGCAGTAGAAGATATCACAGACGTACATCAGATGACCAATGAACAACTCAAACAGATTATCCAGAAAATTGAAGTGGACAAAGAAGGCAATGTGGATATTTTCTTACGCTTGTTTGGAGATTTGGGACTGGAAGAAGTTGTATTGATTGAGAATACATCAAATACGACTGAGAATGAGCCAAATGCAATTGGGGATTCGCCTAATATGAATGAAAATATGCCCAATATGGTGGGAAACATGCCAAATAGAGTAGAAAACAAAAGCGTTCTAAATAATAACAACCATACATAAAGACGTAACAGAACGTCTTCTCCAGGTCAACCCGTCTCTTGCAGCAGAGGCAAGAAAGATATTAGATCTCAATAAGTCAGAGCGCCACATACGCGGTGGACTTGCTACCCGGGAGAAATATCTTCATCAACATGCATGATCTCACAAGAGGATGACTATCGATGAGAGCAGATAAGGCATGCAGGGAATGCAGCAGGAAGATAATAGGAGTGTACACAGAGCTTTATCAGGCGTCAGCGGAAAAGAAGGAAGAGATCATCGGACGGGCGGAAAGGTATCTGGACGAGACTCCAATGAATCTGTCTGCCCCGCGTATCGTGGCAGGGGTGTTGGATGTCTTGAAAGAAGAAACGGGGTTCAGAGATTCATATGAGAAAATCAAGAAGGACTATGAACTGCTTCCGCTTGGTATGGAGAAGCAGATATACGAGAATATCCGAAGCTCGAAGGATCCGTTTATAGTTGCTCTTCAACCTCGATTCAGAGAAGATGGCGAATCTGCAGGGAGGTCCGGTTCTGAATGATGCAACTGGAGGGGATGCGAGACTGGTCGGCCTTGATCGGATTACTTCAATCGTACCGAATGGAACAAGCATCCCCAGAACAGAGTATGATCAGATATTGGAGGAAGCCAGAGCGTGTATAGATAGAGCGGTTTCAGGCAGACTGGCTGTCCCCGGCATTGATGAATGAACAGCGCTAATGGCAAAGCTTCCGCTTCCCAAACTTCACAGAGAATGTACTTCCCCCGCCCTTCGTATCCTCCACATGAAGATCGAGGTTCTGTATCCCGGCAAGGGCGGCGGCAATCGACAGGCCAAGGCCGAAGTGTTCTTTCTTACTTCTGGAGCGGTCACTTCGGTAGAACCGGTCGAAGATCCTGGCCTTCTCTTCGTCAGTAATTCCCGGGCCGTGATCGATCACACGGACAATGAGGCAGCCGGAGGAGACTTCCGCCTGCAGGATGATCTGGCGTTTATTTTGCGTGCAGGCGCAAGCGTCCTCATTGGCATGACTCTCGTCCGTCAAAGCATAAGCTATGGCATTATCTAATAAAATAGTAAATATCTGTTGGCACAAATCAGGATCCGCAGATACCGGGGGAAGAGGAGCATCCGGCAGCAGAAGTGATAGTGTCCCACCCTTGGAGAATAAAATCGGCTCATACATTTCCAACAGATTCAACAGCAGTTCATCAATCTCGAATTCCCGTTCCCTTACGGCCCACTCCTTCTGGTCTGTCATTGCCAGCAGCAGGAGATTCTTGATCAGGGTGCTTCCGCGGCGGCATTCCTTCTGAATGACGGACAGGCCATGGCTGTGTTCCAGAGGATTAGAGAGGGCGGCTTCAGCGGTTGCCTGGATAACCGCGAAGGGGGAGCGCAATTCGTGGGAGACGGCGGCAACGAATTCCTGCTGCTTCTGATAAGTCTCTTCCAAGGGCATAAGAGAGCGGCCGACGAACCATCGCCCGGATAGGAAGAGCAGCAGGATTCCGCCCAAGTTTATCAGCAGATAGACATAGCCTGTCTCCAGAAGCTTGTTCTGGCTGCCGGAGATATCCTGGAGCAGAATTAGTTTCTTATATCCGGAGGTGGTCCGAAGAATCAGGACATTTCCAAGATAAGTGTCCCGTTCCTTTCCGTTGATCCGAAATATGGAGGATTGCAGCAGATTCGAGGAAATGGGGTGAGAATCGTCGTAGATGTTCTCTTTTCTCGCGGCGTCTTCTGCACGAGAGAAGAGAATGTCGCGTTTGGTACGGGATTTATAGACTCCGGGGAAGAAAAAGGGAGTATCATTTTCTTCTATGTAGATGAGGAGCCGATTGTTCTTCTCCATCTGTACCAGGAAGGAATCAGCAAACAGGGAATCTGTCTGAAGCTGGGCCGTCAGCGTGAAGAGTAATTCCTGGAAGGCTGATTGCTGCCGGTTTTCCTGGGAAGAGGCGTAGAATAAGAAGGCAGCGGACAGAATGAAGGTCATGATCAGTCCGGTGCTTAGAGTATACAGAATGACGAATTTTCTTCGAAGTCTAGGAAACATGATTTCCCTCCAGCCGATATCCTATGCCGTGCACAGTCTGAATGCATGCCCGGCTCTTTAGTGTCAACAGATGCTTTCTCAGGAAATAGATATAGGTATCCAGATTCCCATCTTCCACAGTTCCGTCAGGTCCCCAGACCCGGGAGTAGATCTGCTCTCTTGTCAGGGTCTTGTCCGGATTGCGCATGAAGAACTCCATAAGAAGAGCTTTTCTCTTAGAGAGAAGCTCTTCTTTATCCCGGCATGTTATAGTCCGGGTATTCGGGTCAAATCGGATATCCAGATAAGAAAGGCAGGTATGGTCTGAGAAATCTTTCGGACGCCGTGACAGCGCGCGGATACGCGCCAGCAGTTCTTCCACGGCGTAAGGCTTTACCAGATAATCGTCGGCGCCGCAGTCCAGTCCCTTGATGCGGTCGTCCAGGGAACCAAGGGCGGTAGTCAGGATCACAGGGGCGCTGATATGATTCTGGCGGATGGAGCGCAGGATGGACAGCCCGTCGATCTCCGGCATCATACGATCCAGGAGAATCAGGTCATAAGTGTCGGACATGGCGTGATAGAGCGCTTCGCTTCCGGTGTGGCAGCAGTCTGCAGTGTGATTCCTTGAGAGAAGCTGTGATTTCAGGGCATCGCATAATTCCCGGTCGTCTTCAATGATCAAAATGTGCATCTTTTATATGAAACCTCCTTTTGCAGCAGTATATCATTTTTCTTACAGTATAGCAAAAAATCTCAAAATAATCTTTAAAAATTTATGATGATTTTCAAAGATTTTTTGAGATAAAATGCGTATAGTAGCAAGTAGCACGAAGAAAGGAGACGAATGTCAATGAAAAGATTCAACCATGTGAAACGTCTGGCCGCAATTCTCTTATCGGCAGTGCTTACCATAGGAGTATTGTCAGGCTGTGGCAAGGGAGAGGATGGCAAAGGCAAAGAGGATTCTGTAAAAGGGCGTTATATAGAGGAGGATATAGAGCTTCCATTACAGGGAGGGGAGGAGATTTTAAACATATCGAAGTCAAAAGATGGGAATCTGTTATTGTATTCACAGACGGGAGGAGCACAGGTGTTCCGGTACGAGTACAGGGACAGCGAATGGGTACAGACAGCGCTTGACTGGATTGCCCCGCTTTTTGAAGGAAAGAACATATACTTGCAGGAGATATGGGAATCCGGAGACGGAATCCAGGTAGCGTTAGGTATGGGGGAAGACATGGCTGCGTACATCGTTAGGAGCAAAGACGGACAGACAGGGGAAGAACTGGAGCTTCCGTATCTGAGGCAGGAGGGAGAGTATGGATATCCTGCGATTACCAATCTGCAGATCGACAGTGAGGGGAATTACTGGATGAATGATTTCTATCAGGCTAAAGTGATAGCAGTCGACCCGGATTCATTGGAGATCTTGCAGGAGTTTGGCACTGCAAGGGGATTCTCTAATGGACAGCGAATGGTCATCGGCACTTCGGAGGGAGATATGGCGGTGAATACGGAGGAAGGTGTCTTCACCGTCTATGGATCGGACCTGAAGGAGAAGGAGAGCTTCAAGATTAATCAAGAGGAACTGCCCTGGATATGTGATGACGGAGAAAACTGGTATCTGCTTGCAGAAGATGGGATTACACGTGTGAAACCAGGCAATGAGACCAGTGAGGTGATCGTGGACGGCAGCATGGGTGAAATGAGTTCATCATTGAATTATGTGGCGGGATTTGTCACAGGGCAGAAGGATGACTTTTATGCGCTCTATCGTCAGGAGAAAGCAGGTACCTTCAACCTGGTTCACTATGCATATGATGCCGAAGCTCTGGCAGTGCCGGAGAATATCCTGAGAGTATTCGGGCTGTCGGAGAATACGACGATTCAAGATGCGATCCTTAGTTTCCAGAAATCACATCCTGACGTAAAGGTAGAATATACGGCTTCAGGAAAGGAAGACGGGATCACCATGGATGATATCCGCACGCTGAACACGGAGCTTCTCAGTGGAAACGGCGCAGATATACTCCTGCTTGACGGGCTGTCGGCAAAGACCTATATCGAGAAGGGGATTCTGTCTGACTTGTCCGGGATTGCCGAGGAGCTTCTGTCACAGGGATCCTACCTGGAGCCGATCATGAAAAATGTGGCGCAGCAAGGGGGCAAGGTCTATGCTATGCCGGTGAGATTCAGTGTGCCGATCATTTTCGGAGACGAGAATGCGAAAGAAGCAATCCTCTCCCTTGATAAGCTGACCGCATACGTGGATGCACATCCGGACGAGAGTATTCTGGGTATTGCGGAGAAGAGTTATATTAGAGATTTTCTGTTCCAGATGTACCAGGACGAGATTATCGGGCCGGATGGAAGAGTCGATCAGGAGAAGCTTGCGGCATTGCTTGAGACAGAGACGAAGCTCGCAGTCAGTTCGAAGTCGGAAGTATTTGAAGAGGCCGAGATGAATGAGATGGGAATGGATACGATGACAAGGGTTTTCCGGCAGGGAATGTTCAGCGGAGCAGGAAGCGAGGCGATCTTGAACTATCCCAACAGTATTTCCACGGATCGGATCAGTGGCATAACGAATATGATGATTCCGTATACGGTCATGCGGCAGTTGAATCTGTCGCCGGATACATTGAAAGAGTTCTATGTACCGACAGGGATCGTGGGGATCAATAAGAATACACAGCAGAAAGAACTGGCGGAAGAATTTGTCAAATATCTGTTCTCCCAAGAGATACAGGAGAAACAGTCAGATGACGGGCTGCCGGTACTGGAGACGGCGCTGGATAAGATAAAGAATGAGGTCAATACGGAACATGCGCAGAACTATTCTATAATGTCAAGTTGGAATATCGACGGGGAAGAGCCGATCGAGATCGAAGCAGGATATCCTACACTGGAAGAAGTGGAAGATCTGATCGCGAAATGCCATACGCTTAGCAGGCCGGCCGTGCAGGACTATGTGATCTGGAATATCTATCAGACGGAGGCGGACGCCTGCATTGGAGGAAGTACAGATGCGAAGACGGCGGCGAAGAATATCGCACAGAAGGTGGACACCTATCTTGCTGAATAAGAGAAGAACGCGGATGCGGGGATATATGTTCCTGCTTCCAAGTCTAATAGGAACGGGAGGATTCGTTTTGATTCCGTTCCTGGATGTAGTAAGGAGATCTTTTCTGCAGGCGGTGGGAAATGGTTTCGTAGGATTAGAGAATTACCGGACGGTGCTTGAGAACAAGGCATTTCGGCTTGCGGCGGGAAATACGGTCAGATTCATGCTCACCTGTCTTCCGCTTCTGATGATATTGTCTCTGTTCCTGGCAGTCCTGGTAAGGAAAGCAGTCAGGTTTCAGAGATGGATGAAGACAGGATTCCTGCTTCCAATGGCGATCCCGGCAGCATCCGTTGTGATATTTTTCAAACTGGTCTTTGACGAGAAGGGCTGGCTTGGGCGGCTGACAGGGGCATTGGGGATGGAAGCTGTGGACTGGCTGGCGTCGGACTGGGCGTTCCTGGTGCTGGTCGCCTGTTATATCTGGAAGAACCTTGGTTATGATATAATCCTCTGGCTTGCAGGGCTTGGGGCAATTCTCGGAGAGCAGTATGAGGCGGCAAGGGTACAGGGGGCAGGTGAATGGGCGTGTTTCTGGTATATCACACTGCCGCAGCTAAAAGAAACGGTATTTGTGACAGGGCTCTTGTCATTCGTCAATGCATTTCGGGTATTCCGGGAGGCGTATCTGTTAGCAGGGGATTACCCACACGAGAGCATCTATATGCTGCAGCATTTGTTCAATAACTGGTTCGTGAATCTGGATATCCAGAAGATGACGGCTGCGGCGGTTATGCTGGTGATTGTTACGGGAGCGGCGATCGTGCCCTTAAGCATAAGAAAAGGAGAAATGGATGAGAAATCATAGCTTTCGCCAGTGGGTGATTAGGGGGATCCTGTTGGCAGTATTTAGCATTATGGTATTTCCGCTGCTCATGCTGTTTGCCAATTCACTGATGGGGAAGCAGGAGCTTCTGGAAACCTTCGGTGCGGTACTGGCGGATTCAGGAGAATATGCCGGGATGCGTATCTTCCCGGCATACCCTACACTGCGGGCTTATGTCAGGCTGCTGTTGGATTCGCCGGAATATTTCACGGCATTCTGGAATTCTATGATTCAGACGGTCGGTGTGGTATTCGGCCAGCTTTTGGCGGCGGTGCCGGCAGCATGGGCGTTCGCACAATTTCATTTCCCGGGGAAACGTATACTTTGGCTTGTATATATGATCTTGATGATACTGCCCTTTCAGGTTACGATGGTCTCAGGGTATCTGGTTTTAAATGCGGCGGGGCTTATGGATACCCGCGCGGCAGTGATCTTGCCCGGAATCTTTTCTACGCTGCCAGTATTCATCTTGCGGAAAACATTTGCAGGAATCCCGGGAGAGATTCTGGAGGCTGCGAGGATCGACGGAGCAGGGGATCTGCGCATTTTCTTTGGAATCGGGATTCCCCTTGGAGTTCCGGGGATCTTCTCTGTTATGATCCTGAGCTTCCTGGAATACTGGAATGCAATCGAACAGCCAATGACATACCTGAAAACCAAGTCCTTATGGCCGCTGTCGTTGTATCTGCCGCAGATGGTCAACTCAGAGGCAGCGGCGGCATTTGCGGCATCCATCGTAACATTGCTGCCTGCAGTCCTTCTGTTCTTCTGGGGGCAGGATTATCTGGAACAGGGGATTGTGGCATCCGGAAGACTGTAGTAAGGAGGTACTGAGTAATGAATCGAAAATGGATACTTCGGATCTTCGGCGGGTTTCTGGCGGTAATGGCATTAGGAACGGTGATTTCCCGAGCCGCTGCGTCGGCGCTGGTAGCACAGGTAGAAACCGAGAAGGCAAAGCGGGGAAGATTATCTTATTCTTACGAAGGAGAGGGAACCGTGGTTCCGGTTCAGGAGAATCAGATATTCCTCTGGCCGGAGCAGCAGGTGGAATGGACAGCGAAACAGGGCAGTACAGTCAAGGCGGGCGAATGCTTGGTGCAATTCCGTTTGGAATACTTAAATCAATCGGTGGAGAAAAAACAGGCGGAGTTGACACAGTTAGAGCTTCAGACATCACAGCAACAGATATCGGCAAGAGAGCAGGCAAGAGTGCCTGCGACTACGGGGGCAGGGCAGACCCTTGCACAGGCACAGCAGCAATTGGAGCTTGCGACACAGAAAGAGGCGGCGGCACAGGCGGCTTACGAGCAGTTCCTTCAGTCGGCAGCAGAAGAAGAGACGGATCCATGGATGGAGCAAGAGCAGGAATTGGAAGCGGCGGTTCAAGAGGCGCAGGCCGGTGTGGAAGCGGCATCGCAGGCCCTTGCACAGGCGGAGAATGGATATGAGCTTGCCAGACAGGAGGATGCAGCCTGGGACATCAATGCGGCAAATGCGTCCAGGGCGGCGATGCTTGGGGCAGAGGCGGCAAGCGTCCAGATTGAAGCGGAGAGAAAAGAGCTTCAGAGACTTCGGTCGTATCAGGCAGCGGGAGGGAAGATCTGCGCAGAACGGGATTGTACGGTGCTGCAGGCAGGAGTGCAGGCGGGAGCGGTCACCAGCGGGAGCGAGGTATTCGTGACGGGCAGCGGCGGATTCAGACTGAAGGGCTGGGCGAAGCCAACGGATAGAGAGAAACTGAGAACAGGTCTGGAAACAGAGATCCAGCTTGGAGCCGGGAAGAAGAAAACCGTGAAGATCGAATCCATAGAAACGGATACGGGAGGCACCGGCAGCGGAGCCGGAGAAAATGCAGGAGATCCGGCATCCCAATCTCAGATCTATTGGACCTCACCGCTGCCGGAGAATGTGAAGGTGCAAAATGGAGACAGCTTCACCTGGAGCATTGAGGCACCGTCAGAGAAGGAATATGAACAGATCATTCCGCTTGAGGCACTCAGAGAGGATATGAATGAGGCTTATTGTCTGGTTCTTGCAGAAGAAGAGCAGATGCTTGGCACCGTACAGGTTGCCAGGAGGGTTCCGGTTACAGTATTGGAGAAGGATGCCAGGAGTGCGGCGGTCACTTCGGCGTTGACGTCAGACGACCAGGTGATCGCGTTATCGGAGAAATATGTGTCGGAAGGCGATCGGGTGCGATTAAGAGAATAATGACAAAGGAGATAGGAATTGAGAAAAATGCTGGTGAAACGTCAAAAGGTCTGGATGATATGCTTTGCTTTTCTGTATCTTGTAATAAATATTTGGATTCTGTGCAGGCTGAGGCTGCTGGAAGAATATACCGATCTCATCGCTTTATCCTGTCCGGAGGGAAGTATCACCGAATCAGCATTTGATCAGTGGAGGGAACATGCGGACAGCGGGAGATATTCTGAGGCGGCTGTGTGGAGGAAGACGGAAGAGCTTGAGGTCGTGGCGGAGGATACCGGGCGCAGCCGTAAGATGTTCTGTTACAGGATCAAAGGACAGCCGGGCGCGGTGTTCGGAAGAGGACTTACGGAAGGAAGATATTTTATAGAAGGAGAGACAGGCATATGTCTGTTGGAACAGGGAACGGCACGGCAGTTATTCGGAGCGGATCAGGTGTCAGGATTGACGGTGAAGATAGATGGAAATGATTTCCGTATTGCAGGTATTTTACAGGGAAATGAGCCGATCTGTATAATCCCGGCAGAAGAAGGAGAGACATTTGACGGGATAGCGGTACGAAAGAAAGATGCAGGTCAGTCTTCGAACAAGGCAGTCAGTTCCTTAGAATCGGCGCTGGGATGTACCGGAGGACAAGAGATTGACGGGAAGCTCTTCTATGTAACGGCCTGGCTTCTATATGCAGGGCTTGCCGCGGCTGCACTGTATCTTATGGGAAATGCGGCGGTGTCTCAGGCCGGAAGCCGCCTGGCGGACCGGATACCGCCTGAGCAAATGACAACGGCGGCCAGAACGGTCATCATGATTCTGGCAATTGGAGTCCTGGTATCAGGAGTAATGACAGCAGATCCGGGCAGTGATTATCTCCCCACGTACTGGTCGGATTTTGAATTCTTTGCACGGCTGTTTCATGATAAAAAAGAGCAGATAAGAAGTCTGTCTATGCATCTGGAATTCGCTTCCTGGATAAGTATGATCAAGGCCTGGAGACAGGCGGCAGCGGCAGGATTGTTGGCGGGCAGCATGGCTTTGGCGCTGTTTTTATCGGCAAGATGGAGGCAGAATATACATTCGACCTATGAATTGGAAGATATGGAATAAATTTCTTGTTCAGATTGTATATTTCTATTTTTGGAAAATTATGATATTATCATTCCGAAAAGGAGAGGTTGTTATGAGCAAAATAATTGTAGTATTTCAGAGTCCAGATGACATCCTGGAGTTTGTCCAGAAGGTCGAAAAGTATCCGTACAATATGGATATGAAACGCGGCAAGTATGTGGTAGATGCGAAATCTCTGCTGGGGCTGATGAATCTTGGCTTCCATCGTGAGATCGAGCTTGAAGTCCACGAGGAAGAATGTGAAGATCTTCGGAAGGATATTGAAGAATTTATAGCTGCGTAAAATGATACTTGTATAATGAGACTCCTCGTCGTATAATAAATGCGGTGAGGAGTCTTTCGTATGAATAAAAGAATAAAAATAGACAGGAGCGGTTATTTATTTGATAACAAGGCTCTTGTAACATTGATCATTCCGCTCATCGTTGAGCAGCTTCTTGCAGTGCTGGTCGGTATGGCGGATTCTATTATGATCGCAAGCGTCGGCGAGGCGGCGGTATCCGGCGTGTCGTTGGTGGATCAGGTCATGGTCCTGCTCATCAATATCTTTGCGGCTCTTGCGACAGGGGGAGCGGTTGTAGCCGGACAATATCTGGGGCACAGGAGAAGGGAAGCTGCGTGCGAATCGGCAACACAGCTTGTCTGGTTTATCACGGTCTGTGCGGTCGTGATCACCGTGGTTGTCTACGCGGGGAAATCCCTGATCCTTCATGGGGTGTTCGGGAAGATTGAGCCGGATGTTATGCGTCATGCAGACATTTACCTGATGATCGTAACCATGGCGATCCCGTTCATGGCGTTGTATAATTCGGGTGCGGCTATATTCCGTGCAATGGGGAATTCCAAGATCTCTATGCAGGTATCTATTATTATGAATATCATCAATGTGGCCGGCAACGCAATCCTGATTTACGGTTTCCACAGAGGAACAGAAGGTGTGGCGATTCCAACACTGGTGTCAAGGGTTGTAGCTGCGGTGATCATCATTGTACTTCTATGTGATGAGAAGCAGACCTTACATATCAGGCGTACCTGGCGGTATCGTGTGGACTGGTCACATGTGAAGAAGATACTGAGCGTGGGTGTTCCAAACGGTCTGGAGAACAGCATGTTTCAGCTTGGGAAGATATTGGTGCTGAGTCTGGTATCTACCTTTGGCACGTACGCGATCGCGGCAAATGCGGTCAGCAATGCGATCGCATTGTTCCAGATCCTTCCGGGAATGGCAATCAATCTTGCGGTTACAACGGTGATCGCAAGGTGTGTTGGCGCCGGAGATTACGATCAGGTAAGATACTATAATAAGAGGCTTCTGATCATCACGCACATTGGTGTGGCAGTCATGGTGTTCGGTGTGTTTGCCATACTTCCGCTGATACTTAAGGCATATCATCTGTCGGATGTCACGGCGGAGGTGACACGCCAGATCATATATTTCCACGGGCTTAGTGCGATCGTGATATGGCCGGCGTCATTTACCCTTCCATCGACCTTCCGGGCTTCGGGAGACGCGAAGGCGTGTATGATCATATCCATGGTATCCATGTGGATCTTCCGGATCGTATTCAGTTATATCCTTGGGAAATATCTGGGCCTGGGAGTGTTCGGTATCTGGGTGGCGATGGTTGTCGACTGGGCGTTTCGCGCGTTGTGTTTTATTATACGGTATTTCAGAGGTGGATGGAAGAAACAGGCGTTGGTATAACGTTGGAGGGACCATTGGAAGAAGCAGACATTGGTATGAGGGCAGAAAGGAAGGCTTATGAAGAGAGAATTAGTGATTGTACTGGATTTTGGCGGGCAGTATAACCAGCTCGTGGCAAGGCGTGTCCGTGAATGTAATGTATATTGTGAGATTTATTCATATAAGACGGATATCGAGAAGATTAAGGAAATGAATCCCAAGGGGATCATCCTGACCGGCGGACCGAACAGTTGTTATGCGCCGGACGCACCGATATACTCCAGAGAGTTGTTCGGGCTTGGGATACCGGTGTTGGGGCTCTGCTACGGTGCACAGCTCATGATGTTCGTGCTTGGCGGCAGTGTGGCGCGTGCAGAGGTCGGAGAGTACGGCAAGACAGAGGTATTGGTTGATAAGAGGGATTCTAAGATATTCGAGAATATTTCTGCTGAGACGGTCTGTTGGATGAGCCATGCTGATTCTATCGTAAAGGCGGCTCCTGGATTCGAGATTACCGCACATACGGCGGATTGCCCGGTGGCAGCGGCGGAGAATGCGGATGCCGGACTGTATGCGGTCCAATACCATCCGGAGGTGCTTCACACAGAAGAAGGTGCGAAGCTGTTGTCGAATTTCGTCCGGAATGTGTGCGGATGTGCCGGCGACTGGAGGATGGATTCTTTTGTAGAGGAATCCATTAGACAGATTAGAGAGAAAGTGGGAAACGGCAGAGTGTTGTGTGCGTTGTCCGGCGGAGTGGATTCTTCTGTGGCAGCAGTCTTACTCTCGAAAGCTGTCGGCGGCCAGCTCACCTGCGTGTTTGTAGATCACGGTCTTCTGCGCAAGGATGAAGGGGATGAAGTCGAGGCGGTATTCGGCCCCGACGGCTCTTATGACCTTAATTTTATTCGGGTGAATGCTCAGCAGAGATTCTATGATAGGTTGGCGGGGGTGTCTGAGCCTGAGAAGAAGCGCAAGATTATCGGAGAAGAGTTCATCCGTGTATTCGAGGAAGAGGCGAAGAAGATTGGTGCCGTAGACTTCCTGGTACAGGGAACAATTTACCCGGATGTGGTGGAGAGCGGTCTTGGCGGGGAGTCTGCTGTGATCAAATCCCATCATAACGTGGGCGGTCTGCCGGATTATGTGGACTTTAAAGAGATTATTGAGCCGCTCCGGGATTTGTTTAAGGATGAAGTCAGAAGAGCCGGTCTGGAACTTGGGATACCGGAGTATCTGGTATTCCGTCAGCCGTTCCCGGGACCGGGGCTTGGTGTAAGAATTGTCGGTGAGGTTACGGAGGAGAAGGTGCGGATTGTGCAGGACGCGGATGCGATTTATCGGGAGGAGATTGAGAATGCGGGGATTGCACAGGAGATTGGACAGTATTTTGCGGCGCTTACGAATATGCAGAGTGTTGGGGTGATGGGGGATGAACGGACCTATGATTATGCGGTGGCGCTTCGGGCTGTGAATACGATAGACTTTATGACGGCGGAAACGGCGGAGATACCATATGAGGTGCTTAAGAAGGTTATGGGGAGGATAATTAATGAGGTTAAGGGGGTTAATCGGGTGATGTATGATCTGACAAGTAAGCCACCGGGGACGATTGAGTTCGAATAAACAAAAATGCTTAGTAAATCCAGTGTTTATGCGGGTTTGCGGGCTTTGAAAAGGTCTTTTGATAACAAATTGATAACAGTCGTTTGAGTGCGATTATTCTTGCTGTCGAGTGGTTTAGAGGTGGGAGAATGATTTGCAAGAGGTTTAAATGACTGTAAAAAATCCATATTAGAAACGTCCTTAGCTGTGGGTAGGAACTCATGGCTAAGGGCGTTTTTTCATGCTTGTCAATCGGTTTTTAGTTTGTCCTTGAACGCTTCGGCTAGGGAATCGCTCAATTCCTTAGAGGGAATTTTCGCCCAATGCTGCGTAGTGTCAAACTTCGGGTAATTATACCGCCACTGGTCGTAATCTTCCCTGCTGATTTCCTCATCAGAGAGCTTGTCTGCTTGTTCTTTCCAAGCAGAGAGCATTTTCAGCAGTTCGGCGGCATCCTTATTTTTGTTTTTGTTGACTTTTAAGCAGATTTCACCGTCTGATTCACTGATGGTAAGACCGTAAATGTCCTCTAGGGTAAATAAGGTGTGCATAAGCCCGATGTAACTGTCAATGTCGGGTATGTCCAGAGCCTGCGGCGCAACGTCAAGAGCCTGTGCCAGTGCAGCCGTCAAGTCTGCCTTTGGCTTGCGTGAGCCAGTTTCATACTGTGCCAGACGCACGTCTGCGCTCCGTTCGGGAAAACCGACAAGCATACCAAGGTATTTCTGTGTCATGCCCCGCATGATGCGGAAAAAATGTATTCTTTCGCCAATCGCCATAATGTTTCACTCCTTGTTCGTATGTTTATAAGGAGTATAGCATATATGCTTAGAAAAAGTCAAGAATAAGCGAAACAAAAAAGTTTAATATTTTCTTGCAAACCTATTGA
>Ga0137308_101611_pt1 | contig 20381 bp, 14 predicted proteins | sample Inofrocosms_June_FD_97181 | JGI IMG/M metagenome (GOLD analysis project Ga0137308, IMG submission 97181) | Mouse cecal microbial communities from Vienna, Austria - N-Acetylneuraminic and N-Acetylglucosamine D2O microcosms_June | ecosystem: Host-associated > Mammals > Digestive system > Large... | reverse complement strand
TAGCAAATATAGGGAAGCGTCATATATTTATTATAAACAGAGAGCCGATTTGGGCTTTTAGAGGTAATAAATATGCAGATAGAAGTAATTCAAGGTATCTTGATTCCGTTTCTGGGGACGACTTTAGGGGCATCTTGCGTGTTGTTTATGAAAAATATGCTCAGTGATTCGTTACAAAGGGTTTTAAATGGGTTCGCAGCAGGCGTGATGGTGGCGGCGTCTATCTGGAGCCTGCTGACTCCGGCAGTGGAGCAGGCGGCGCCCATGGGACAGTGGGCGTTTGTGCCGGCTGTGTCCGGTTTTTGGTTCGGTGTCTTATTCTTGTTGGTAATGGATCGGGCAATCCCCCATCTGTATCAAGGGAATGGCAAGCCGAAGTCGTCATGGACGGCGAAGAAAGGAAACGCTATGCTGGTGCTCGCTGTGACGCTGCACAATATCCCCGAGGGGATGGCTGTAGGGGCGGTGTTCGCCGGCTGCCTGTCCGGGAACAGACAGATTAGCATGGCAGAGGCTGTGGCGCTTTCTGTGGGCATCGCTATCCAGAACTTCCCGGAAGGAGCGATTATTTCCATGCCGTTGCAGGCAGGAGGGATGAAGAAGCGGACGGCGTTCTTGTGCGGTGTGTTGTCTGGGGCCGTGGAGCCTGCCGCCGCGTTGCTTACGGTTCTGGCTTCGGGCATTATTGTCCCGGTGCTGCCGTATCTGCTGAGTTTTGCAGCGGGCGCGATGGTCTATGTCGTGGTGGAAGAATTGGTTCCTGAGATGTCGGTAGGGAAGCAGTCTAACGTTGGGACGGTGGTGTTTGCGCTGGGATTTACATTGATGATGGCATTGGATGTGGCGCTGGGCTAGTACACTAGATTACGAATACCTTTCCTTTTTTTGGGAATACTTTCATCAGCGATATGGAAGTATTATAATAGAGGTGGCATTATTATGACAGTAAGCTATTCCATCAATGGGAAATCAATTCAGCCCGAAGAACTGAAAGAGGTACAGATTACGAAGAAGGATTATATAGATTACGTCGAGGCAATCAAGCAGAGTGCAAGCAACAGTTATCGGGAGCAGGGTAAAGCGTCTGCTCCCCTTGCAGAAAGGACACAGGGCATAGGATGAAAACGGCAGCAATATACATAAGGGTGTCGACCGATTCACAGGCGGAGGAAGGATATTCAATCGACGCGCAGAAAGAGCAGCTCTCTGCATACTGTGTGTCGAAGGGTATCAAGAAATATGAATTCTATATAGACGGCGGCTGGTCGGGAAGCAACATTGAGCGTCCCGAGATGCAGAGGCTGATTGAAGACGTGAATGCGGACAAGATTTCGCATGTCATTGTCTATAAGCTTGACCGTCTGTCGCGTTCGCAGAAAGATACGTTGTATCTGATTGAGGACGTGTTTAATCCCCATGGCGTTGATTTCGTATCGCTCAACGAGAGCATGGATACGTCCACGCCCATGGGGCGCCTTATGTTGGGGATCCTGTCGGCATTTGCACAGTTAGAACGTGAAAACATCCGGCTCCGTACGCGGATGGGTATGAAAGAGCGCGTCAAGTCAGGATTGTGGATGGGTGGCGGCCGGGTGCCGTTCGGTTATGACTATGATAAAGACAAAGGCGTGCTTGTACCAAACCGCGACGCCGAGAAAGTCAGGCAGATTTACAAATTATATATCGAGGGGAAAGCGCCGCAGGAGATTGCTAATCTTTTGGGTTTAAAATATGACAGGCTGGTATATCAGATATTGACGCGCAAGAGTAATTATGGAATCATTGAATATAATGGGGAAGAATACCAGGGGCAGCACGAGCCGATTATCTCTAAGGAAATATATGACATAGCAATGCGCTGTATGCTCGAGCGCAAATTTGTGCGGGCAAACACGTCGGAACACCTTCTAACCGGGCTTTTGCACTGTGGGAAATGCGGCGCCAAAATGCGTTATCAGAAATGGGGGAATAAGGGATGCAAGTTAGTGTGCTACTCGCAACAGAAGTCTAAGACATATTTAATCAAAGATCCGAATTGTGAGCAGGAAAGGGTCTGGGCAGATGAGGTGGAGGGAGAAGTTATCAAGGCAATTTTTGCGTTTGCCAATAATTATAAGCCCAGCGAAACGGAATCGCTTGCGCCCGGCGATACGCTCTCTTTACTGTATGAGCAGCAGACAAGCCTCAATAAAAAGATCAAAAAGCTGTATAACGTCTATGCGGCCGGGGAGGATAATGATATTTTACTTGAGACCATTGAAGAGTTGAAAAAGAAACTCTCTTCGATCAATCAGCAGATAGAATTGAATGAGCAGGATGATATTGTTCTGGCGCGCAGAAAAGAGAAAACAGAGCTCTTATTGACGGTGAGAGAATTGTGGGATGCTATGGATGTGCGGCAGAAGAAACATATCGTCCGCAAGCTGGTTAATAAGGTAGTTATCACGGGTTCACATGTGCACATAGACTTTTCTCTATAATTTTTTCGATAAAGTATATTCATTGGCACTGCATAGGTAGAAAATTTGACGCCGATTTCCGGGTTGAAGTTGTCGATGGATTTGATTAGGCCGATGCAGCCGATTTGGAACAGGTCGTCCACATTTTCATTGCTGCCGGCAAAACGTTTGATGACGCTCAGGACAAGACGGAGATTCCCTTTGATATACGTTTCCCGCGCCTCCATGTCCCCGGCTTTGATGCGGGAAAAGAGGCCGTCTTTCTCTTCGTCCTTTAATACAGGGAGTTTTGATGTATTCACTCCGCAGATTTCTACTTTGTATGCCGCCATTATGTTACCTCCCTTTTTAAGTAGCAGTAATCTTACAATAAAATGATGCACGAAATTTACTACTTTTATTCATAGAAATTTCGTGCTATACTGTAGAAAATGAGATTCCCCCAAAAGAGGGGATTTTTGTGGATTTCAAAGCAGGAAATAGGAGATAGAGGTATGAAGGATGCAATTGATAAAAGAAATGAGAGGGAAAGTATTGCCAGAAGTATTGTAAAGCGCAGCAACGTTATCTACACAAGCAAAGAGGAGCTTGAACGAAGGGCGCAGGAAGAGAAGCATAAGCAGATGCAGCAAGAGCGGGAGGCCGCGGAGGAGGTTGTACAGAAGCTTAAAGATGAGCAGAACAAGAAGATGGCTATGGAAATCCAGAGGCTGATTGCTGACAGGGAGATGCTTGAGAGGCAGCTTGAGACCGGCATGGACGCCAGCGGCAAACACCGCATGAGTGGAGTGACCCAGGAGAGAGTGGAGGCGATTCTAAGTGAGAAGAGCAAGCAATTGCAGGATATTATCGCTGCGCACAGTGTTGACAGTGGGAAAACGGGCCAGGATATGGAGGAAGCATTACCATCAGATGATGAGGCAGATTCCCCCCAGACAGAAGAGGCAGATTAAGAAGTGGTTTTATCGTTTGCAAAGGCAGATATGGCAGAAGTTTTGTAAGGGCTGGCAGCAGGGAACGTGCGCCCTTTCAGGAAGGAGGCGCCTATGAGCAGGCAAGGGGATAAGCAGGAAGATGTAATACGCAGACAGGACGGGCAGGAACCAGGAAAACCAGCTCCTCTCAATGAGACCTGGTCCCAGGATGCCCAGGATGAACTGGAAGATTTCATTGAGCAGCAGGGAATTTATATTCGTCAGTGAGCACCTGTTTTTATAAGGAATTTCGGTGCAATTAGGAGAATTACGGTATAGCCATTCGTGGTTATGCCGTTTTTTCATCTTATAGGATTAGGGTGTCAAAAGCCCCTTCAGGGCTAAACCGATACAAATATGTGTGTTTGCAAGCGAGCTTGCAACACCACATATTGTTTTCGGTTGGCGCAAAGCGCCCTTTTGACAACTGAATCCTTATAGAAAATACCCTGTTACGCGAAAGTGTGAACATATTCGCGCTCCAGTACCTTTTGAACATTGCATAACCATCCTGTAAGAGAAATAATTGTAAACTCTGGAAGGAATATTGTAAATACAGAAAAAGAGGGCGATGCTATCATATTTACAAAGAAACAGAGCGATGTGTCAGTACACTGGGGGGAGTTGCTTTGGAAAAAAGGAGGAGCGCTATGAAAAAAAGAAGAGTAAAGCTGCTTAGTCTGTTATTAGCGGCAAGCATGGCGATGTCAGGCGTGATGCCGGTCATGGCTTCGGAAGTCTCAGAAAATTTTGATGTCCAGCAGGGGCGAGAAGGGCTTTTGCCAGAGAAAGGAATCGCAGAGGAAGAAGGTGAATTAACGGACAGCAGGCAGTTGGAATTTCCCGGGCTGGCAGCGGAGTACTGGACGACGAGAGGCAGCGGCAAAGATGTAGTGTTTGACCAGTTAATGTCGAAGAGCGTGGACTATTACATCCAGTATCGTGATATGGACGGTAAATTGAAAGAACAGACGGGGCGTGAGGATGCGGCGGGCGTCCGCTGGACGGGCAGAATAAAGGTGCCGGAAACAGGCAATTATACATTTCATTCAGATTCGGACAATGGGTTTCGGCTGTGGATTAATGGGGAACAGTTGATTGATTACTGGGATGGAAATTCCTGGAATGTGCCGCAGACCAGTAAGCAGGTTTCGTTGGAGGCGGGCAGATATTATGAATTCCGCGCCGATTATTTTGAGTATGAGGGCGGATCGAATGTTGTTCTCTTCTGGAGCAATGATCAGGGGATCACGCAGAAGACAGCCGTGCCGGGAACGGCGTTTTACCTGCCAGAAGATTTTGCAGGGATGTATATTGCAGAGCTTGACACCTCGAAGGCTAATTTGACCGAAGGGGCTGATTTTGATGGGCATGTGACAGTGAATGGCATAGGCTTTTCGGAGAACGCGAGCTTCGAGATTGTCAAAGGAAACGGGGCGTCCCTGCAAGGTTCGTCGCTGGAGGTAGTTTCTGTGTCAGAAACACAGGCGGAGGTGAATATTTCAGCGCTTCGGGCCGGTACTTATAAGATAAAAGCGGTCAGCGGCAGTACAAACGTGCTGTCTAAGAGTATGCTGATTGTACTGCCGGGCAATGTGGCCGGGCAGACCAGGGCGGAACGCCCAAGAGCCGACTGGGAAAGGACGGATTATGTCAATCTCAACGGTTGGTGGGATTTTTCGTTTGATCCAGGACAAGAGGGGCAGAGCAAAGGATGGCATCAGGAAGAAGCAGTGTTGGAGCAGAAAATTAACGTGCCTTTCTGTTGGGAATCGTCTTTGAGCGGTGTGGAGGACACCGATTATCTGGGACAGGCATGGTATCAGAAAAAAATAACGCCGGACGCCTCCTGGAGAGGACGAAAAATTTTCCTCAAATTTGGCGCTGTAGACTGGAAATGCAAGCTCTGGGTAAATGGCGAGGAAGCCGGCGAACACGTTGGCGGTTATAATGCCTTTGAGTTTGACGTGACAGAGTATATAAATCCTGGAGAGGAAAATACCATTACGCTTTGGGTAGAAGATTACGGAAGTTATGGAGACGACAGTTATCCGGCATTGATTGGCAAACAGGGCAGGAATGCTCCCTGCGGTTACATCCATACCAGCGGAATCTGGCAGACGGTAGGCATGGAAGCCAGGAGCGCCACTTATCTGGACAACGCCAAAGCAGCTGCGGATGTGGACAATTCCTCTGTCACATATACCCTGGATATCACTTCCGACGCGGCGCAGGAGCTGACGGTAGAGTATGATTTTGAGAGCAAGGTTTATGATATGGAGCAGGAAAAGGATGTCTCCACGGGTTCCGTGATCAAAGGTTCCCAGAATATTCAGGCCGCAGAAGGTAAAAGCACTGTAGATTTAAAGGCTATTACCGTTCAAAATCCCAAGCTGTGGAACTATAACGACCCCAACCTGTATTATGGGACATTGACGGTAAAGAATGCCCAGGGCACTGTGTTAGATACGGTAAACACTTATTTTGGCATGAGAAAGGTTGAACAGAAGTATTTTGATGAGAGCCTTGGTGTAAAATATATTTATATCAATAACGCACCTGTCTATATGTCAGGGCTATTGGATCAGGGCTTTTGGGAAGACGGTATTTATACGGCTCCCTCAGAGGAAGCGTTAAAGTACGATATTCTCAAGATGAAGGAAGCAGGTTTTAATATGATCCGTAAACATCTGAAAGTGGAAGACCCGCTCCAATATTATTGGTGTGACAAATTAGGAATGATGGTATGGCAGGATATGCCTCATGCCACGGCGATGGTTCCCGATAAAGCAGGGGACGCGGCTTTCGGGCGTCAGTATTACGAAGAATGTCTGGACGCCATGATGAATATGAATTATAACCATCCCTCCATTGTTGCCGTGATGCTGTTTAATGAGACATGGGGGCTTCAGAAAGCTTATTTCGATGGAAAGAGAGACGTAGTAGCGGCAGACGGAAAAAGTACCAAAACTTGGGTGGAAGAGCTTTTTTACAGAACGAAGGCAATCAATCCCAATCTGTTGGTTGAGGATATGAGTCCCTGTAATTTCGACCATGTACAGCCGACAGAGCTCAACACATATCATATGTATCCCAGCAGCTATGGGGAGACAGTGAACATGGTGGAGCGTTTTGTGGACAACGCCTATGTCGGTTCCAAAGAGGGCTTTAAATTTGGCGAGGTGCAGGATGGCGACCCATTGCTGAACAGTGAGTACGGCGGTGTAGGGGCATATGCAGGAGATTTTGACGTATCTTATTGCTTTAAGTATATGACGGATATCCAGAGGCGCTATGAGAAGCAGAGCGGGTTTGTTTATACGGAGCCTTACGATGTAGAATATGAGCGCAATGGTATTATGACATATGACAGGAATATGAAGATATTTGGCTATGATGAGATTGCCTATGGCGGAGATATGTCTATCCGGGATTTGACGCAGGAGATTTATGTTGGAATCGTAGATCAGCCAATGCGCAATATGGTTCTGGGACAGAAGATGAAGACGAAAGCGATGGCAATTGGCTGGACCAATGATATTCCTAAGACAGTGATTATGAAATGGAGGTTTGATGGCACCGACATTTATGGAAACCAAATCAGCACCGGGATTTCTGGGGAAAAGAACTTAAACATGGTTCCTTATCGAAAATCTTCCGTTACCATCGAGTATACGACGCCCTCTCAGGCATGTGTGGGAACTTTGACGGTATGGCTGGAAGATGGCAACGGCAGAAAGCTGGCGAAGAATTTTACAAATGTGGTTGTAAAAGATCAGACAGCCGGCAATCAGTCTTATACGCAGGAGAACCAGGATGGTTCGGTATGTTTGAAAGCAAAAGTAGACGATGTAAAGATGGTCTCCAGCCAGGGGAACCAGAAGCAGAGCTACCGCTATACACTCCCGGAGGGTTATGATCTTACAAAGTTGAAAGGGATGCGTGTTTTGGCGGAGGCTTCCTCTTATAAAAAGCAGTTGGGGACGGACAAGAACCTCTCCTCGTTCTCATCGGTATGGGGACAGACGGCCGAAGGCCGGGAACGCCCCTCAGATTTGACCGTATCTGTGAACGGCGTAGAGTTAGATACGGTATACCTGCCGGATAATCCGCGCGATATGCGGGGAACGCTCTCATTGAACAGGCCGAATAATGGAAATACCAGCGCGGGCGATTTTGGCTATCTGATTAATATAAATGTTACGGACGAAAAGTTACAGCAAATCAAAGAAGCAATGGGGGATGAGCGTATGATTTCGGTTACCTACCAGGTGAAAGAAGACGCAGAGCACAGCAATGGGTTCCGTATTTATGCAGCGGAATATGGGCGCTATGCGGTAAATCCCACGCTGATCCTCAATCCGACAGATCAGACGGTGAAAGGCGAGGCAGACCAGGAGCAGAAGCTAGAGGTGAAAGGCGACAATTATAGTGTGGAAGCCGCTTTAGAGAACAACGAGAGCTATATTGTGCGAGATGATGCCCAGGGCGGCTATCGTGTGGAAATTACAGCGGATGGAAGCAAAGTGGTTCTGACGAATGTAAAAACAGGAGCAACCGTGGCCCAGGCAAATCTGCCGGGCAGGCAGGAAGCGTATCAGGTAAAAGTTCGATTGTTTGACGAGCAGATTTGCGTCTATGTAGACAACGACCCGCAGCCTGTCATAAACGTCTATGACAAGAGCGGATTTACAGGCGGCGTGACGGTCAAGCCGGGAGCAGAAAACGTAGTGGTGGCGCCGGAATCTTATGAAACGGTCAAGGCAGATACGGAGGGTGAATTGCCAACGGTAAATTTCACGGACGATTTTAGCGTAGATACTTTGGACAGCCGCTATGAGAAAATGGGCAATCATATTCAGGCAAACGTAACGGACGGTGAATTGAAGCTGTCGGCGCGGTCGGGTGATAAATTGATTATCAAGGATATAAAGATGGCGGACGGCGTCTATGAAGCCGATTTCACGGTTGGCAGTTTAAAGGATAACAATGGAAACGTCGGTTTTGCGTTCCGCTCGACGAATTATCAGGTGGGGGCGGATGGTCTGGACGGCTATTATGCCGGACTTGGCAATGGCTATGTGCAGCTTGGGCGCATGAATAACAATTGGAAGGAACTTGCCAGGGAAAACGACGCCAACTTGAGGACTGGCACAAAGCACAAACTGAAGGTAGCTGTTTTTGGCCCGCGTATCCAGGTCTATGTAGATGATGTGAAAGCGCCGTATATAGATGTTGTCGACAACGCTTATGCAGAAGGCGGGGCGGCGATCCGGGGATTCCAGTGCGACTCCTCCATTGACAACATAAAGATTGCCAATACGCTCAGTTATACCAGCGACTTTAGCCATGGAGTTGGCGAATGGGAGGAAACCGGCGTGTGGAGCAATCGAGACGGCGTATATAAAACTTCTGACGACAAAGCATTTGCTTTCATTGACGCAAGCGCGCAAAAGGATACGGCAGTAGCAGCCGACTTGAAAGCAGAAGACGACGAGGCTCTCCCGGCAATTGTTTTTCGCGCCGCACCAGGCAGCGATGGGTTCAATGGGTATCGTGCAGCCTTAAATGTCAAGGAGGACAAGGTTCAACTTGTAAAATTTGAGAGAGACAAAGAGACAGTAATTGCAGAGCGCAGTTGGAAACTGGAAGCAGGGAAGCGATACAAGCTTTTGGCGGAGGCGCAGGGCAGCCATCTGAAAGTATATTTGAACGGCTCCGAGCAGGCGTTATTCTCGGTGAAAGATACTTCTTTTGAGAAAGGCCTGATAGGTTTTTATAATGCGCAGGGCGCTTCCGTATTTGATAATCTCTCTGTGCGCTCATCGTTTATTGACGGGGAGACGCTCGCACCTGTAAACACGGCGGGGCTGGATGCAGTAATCGCATTTGCCAAGAGTTTGAAAAAAGAGAATTATACGGAAGAATCTTATCGGAAATTGCAGGCGGCTTTAGAGGCGGCGGAAGCGGCCGGCCGTTATGAGCAGGCAGAAATTAATCAGGCGGCAGTCAATCTTTCCGAGGCGCTTCTGGAGTTGATAGAGAAAAACTCCGGCGGCGACGTGGCGGCATTAGAGGAAGCGTTGAAAAAAGCGCAGGCAGCCCAGAAAGCAGCGGAGGCCGAAAAAGAGGCCGCAAGGAAGCGTGCAGCGGAGGCAGAAGAAGCAAGGAAAGCAGCGGAAAAAGCGGCTAAATTGACACAGAAGATAGCCCAGGAGCTGAAAAAGGAATTGGCACGGTATAAAAACGCGGTCAAGAAGGGGCAGGTGTTTAAGGTTGGCGCCTTGAAGTATAAGGTGACAAATGTTAGCAAGAAAACGGTCAGCGTTGCAGGCGTTGCCAAGAAGAGCGTCACGTCTGTCAATATTAAGCCAACGGTAAAATATTTGGGCAAGAGCTATAAGATAACGGCAGTGGCGAACAATGCGTTTAAAAATAATAAAAAGCTGACAAAGGTTGTCATTGGAAAGAATGTGACGACTATCGGAAGCAATGCGTTTTACAAAAACAGCAGGCTGAAAAAAGTGACGGTGAAATCAAATGTGCTCAAATCGGTAGGGAAGGGCGCATGCAAAGGAATTCACAAAAAGGCATATATTGACGTGCCGAATAAGAAAGCAAAAGCCTACCGTAAACTATTTGCCAAAGCAGGACAGGCCAAGAGCGTGGTGATTAAATAATAATTTGAAAGGATGGGCCGATGTTTCTCATGACGTCGGCCCAAGGAAAAGATATGATTTTTAATGCGTTGGTTGCAGACGATGAATATTTGATTCGTCGTGGAATTATCAGTTTTTTAAACAAATATGAGGATTTTGAAATTGTCGTGGAGGCGGAAGACGGGGAAATGGCGTTGGAATTAGCAAAAAAGGTTCCCTTAGACGTTTGTTTTGTGGATATCAACATGCCCTTTTTAAATGGGCTTGAGTTTATCAGGAATCTGAAGGAAATCCATCCGCGCGCGCTGGTAGTGATTATCACAGGCTATGACAGCTTTGAGTATGCGAGAACGGCCTTGCGGATGGAGGTTTTTGAATATCTGTTGAAACCTGTGATGGAAGACAAGTTTCAGGTCATGATGGAAGCCGTAAAGGAAAAACTGATCGGTGAAAGAAATCAAAATAAATACCTGAAATGGGCCAAAGATACGCTGAACCAAAACAGGGAATACCTAGTGTCCAGTTTTTTACAGAAGGCGTTGGAAGGGCACTTTACAGCCGAAGAGATGCACGAACGTTTCAATTATCTGGGGGTAGACATACCGAGGAATTTTGTTGTGACAGTGGTGCGTTTAGAACATCAGACGGTCGTAAATCTGAAAGAAGAGTGGACAGATGACCTGCTGTTTTTTGTAGCGCGCAATGTGGCAAATGAGATATTCAATGAAATGGACAGTACGCGAAGCTGCCAAAACGATTATGGAGACTTGATTGTTTTGTCACAACAGGTAGAGGCACAGGAAGAACAACTGCAAAGATATTGTGAGTTGTTAAAAAGCCAGGTGTCCGTAAAATGTGTTGCGGTACAGAAAAGGGGGACAGGCATGGAACATTTAGTCGATGCCTATCAGGAGGCGATAGAGCAGATTGATGAGATGGCAGGCACTTCGTCTGTGATTCAGGAAGTTAAGGACTATGTAGAACAAAATTATTGGAATGTGAAATTTTCTCTTCCAGACGCGGCAAACCATGTAAATTTGTCTGTACAGTATATGAGCAGGCTATTCCGAAAGGAAACAGGAGTGACCTTTGTGGATTATCTGACCAGTGTGAGAATCCGCAAATCCATTGAATTATTCCAGAATGAAAACATGAAAATATATGAGATTGCAGAATGCGTGGGATATGCTACACAGCATTATTTTAGCGCGGTATTTAAGAAGCATTTGGGCGTCAGCCCGGCCGAATACAGAAAGAGAATGAAAGATAAGTGAACCGTTTAACCCCGTATCAGAAGTACTTGATACGGGGTTAAATATTTGTATATTTTGGCCGGATTATTGCAAAGACTTGGGAAGGTTCAGAGGATATAATGATGGCATAACAAAAAAGCGTTACTCTAACAAAACAGAGTAATACAGCAAAAGGAGGATGTTATCATGAAAAGAAAGTTATTAAGTATGGTGTTGTGCCTGTCAGTGGCAGCTGCTATGGCCATGGGGTGTGGGAATCCAAAGGAAGCTAAAAACGAGCCGGTAAAGACGAGCGACGCAGCAAAGGCAGATGACAAGGCGGATGCCAATGATGCGGCAGATGCCGATGACGCAGCCGACGACGCGGCCGAGGACACATCAGGCGATGAAAAGCTGGTAGTAGGTTTTGCGCAGATCGGACAGGAATCAGGCTGGCGCGATGCTGAGACAATGTCTATTCAGACGTATGCAGAGGAACATTCTGATACGATTGAACTGCATTTTGCAGATGCACAGCAGAAACAGGAAAATCAGATTAAGGCCATCAAGAGTTTCATTGAGCAGGACGTAGATGTGATCGGGCTTGCCCCGGTGGTAGAAACCGGCTGGGACCAGGTATTTGCAGAGGCTAAGGACGCCGGGATTCCCATTGTGCTGTTAGACAGAAGAGCGGATGTAAGCGAAGACCTTTACACCACATTTATCGGTTCCGACTTTATTGAGGAAGGAAAAATGGCGGCGGCAGAGATGGCAAAATTGATTGGTGAAGAAGGTAAGATTGTGGAGCTGGAAGGAACGGTCGGCGCATCTGCGGCTACAGACAGAAAGAAAGGTTTCGACGATGAGATTGCTGCAAGCTATCCGAATATTGAAATCATTGCATCCCAGACAGGCGATTTCACAAGGGCGCAGGGAAAAGAAGTTATGGAATCTTTCCTGAAATCCAACAGCGACATCAAAGGCGTATATGCGCACAACGACGATATGGCTCTTGGGGCAATTGAAGCTATCAAAGAAGCAGGTTTAAAACCGGGCGAAGATATCAAGACCGTATCGGTAGACGGCGTAAAAGATATTTTTGAAGCGATGGCAGCAGGCGAAGCAAATTGTACCGTAGAGTGTAATCCGTTGTTAGGGCCCCTCTTCTTTGAGGTAGCAGCTCAATTAAAAGCGGGCGAGAGCGTAGAAAAATGGGTAAAATCGGTAGACGGCGTATTTACTGCTGATATGGCGGCAGAAGTACTTCCGGATCGTCAGTACTAAAATTAAAAAAAGTTGCCGCATTAAGAAAAACGGATACGCAAACCTTAATGCGGCAGTTTTTCGTTGGTGAAAGGGTAGGGGAGCTGAGGCGGACTTGCCTACTTTGTTAAAAAAGAGGAGGTTTTACAATGGGTAATGAAAACCGGCTATTGACAGCCAGGAATATTTCCAAGTCCTTTGGAAAAGCGGTGATTGCACTGGATCGTGTACAATTTGACTTGCGCGGCGGGGAAATTCATGCATTGTTGGGGGAAAACGGCGCGGGAAAATCGACGTTAATTAAGGTGCTGACAGGGGTGGAAGAGAGAGACGGCGGGACAGTAACGTTAAATGGAAAGCAAATTCACCCAAAATCTACGCAGGAGGCACAGAGGGAGGGAATCGCCACGGTTTATCAGGAAGTAAACCTCTGTCCCAATTTATCTGTTGCAGAAAATATTTATATCGGCAGGGAACCGCGAAATAAGTTTGGCAAGATAGAATGGAAAAAAATCAATGCTGACGCTGAGGAACTGCTGAAAAAATTTGACTTAAGCATCAATGTCACAAAGAATCTTGATAATTATTCGGTAGCGGTCCAACAGATGATCGCTATTGCCAGAGCTTGCGATATCGAAGCTAAGGTGCTGATACTGGATGAGCCTACCAGCAGCCTTTCCACCGTGGAAGTGGAGAAGCTTTTTGAAATTATGCGCAAGCTGCGCCAAGAGGGCATGGGCATCATTTTCGTTACGCATTTCCTCGATCAGGTGTACGAGGTAACGGATCGGATTACCGTGTTCCGCAACGGAGGATATGTGGGAACGTTTGAAACGGCGCAACTGCCCCGTGTGGAATTAGTGGGAAAGATGATCGGCAAGGATTACGCGAGCCTCAATGAATCTGTAGTTGCCGGACAGCTGGAGGACGCTCAGGAATCAACGGGGGAAGAATTGATTGCGCTTGCCGGGGCCAGCAGCCCGGGTACGATACAGGATTTTAATTTAAAGATACGCAAAAGCGAAGTATTGGGCCTGTCCGGCCTGCTGGGCTCTGGACGCTCGGAAACGGCGCGGGTATTGTTTGGCATAGACGCCTTAGGTTCCGGGGAGATGAAACTCAAAAAAGAAAAGGTACATTTCAAAAGTCCTTTAGACGCCATCCGCAGCGGAATTGCTTTTTGCCCGGAGAACCGCAAGACGGAAGGAATTATTGCAGATTTGTCCATCCGTGAAAATATCGTTTTGGCGCTCCAATCCAAGCGCGGCCTGTACCGCAAAATCTCGAAAAGGGAAGCCGAAAAACTGGCGGATGAATACATTAAAAAGCTGGAGATTAAAACGCCCGATGCGGACCAGCTCATCAAGAATCTAAGCGGCGGCAACCAGCAGAAAGTGATCCTTGCAAGATGGCTTGCCACAGAGCCGGAGTTTTTGATGTTGGATGAGCCGACAAGGGGAATTGACATTGGCACAAAGGCGGAGCTGCAAAAGATTGTGATAGAACTGGCAAAACAGGGCATGGCGGTATTATTTATTTCGTCGGAGATTGACGAAATGCTGCGCTGCTGCAAGCGTATGGTTGTGCTGCGGGATATGAGGCAGGTAGGCGAACTGCATGGCAAAGAGATTTCTGAGGAAGCGATTATGCATATTATGGCGGGAGGTGAGCAATAATGAAGGAAAAATGGAATAAATTATCTCAGAAAAAGGCCTTTTGGCCGGTAGTGATTTTCCTGGTAATCCTGTTGTTTAATGGGATTATGACGGGAGGAGAATTTTTCAGCCTTTCCATTGTGGACGGGCATTTATATGGAAGGCTGATTGACATTTTCCGAAATGGAAGCAAGCTGATGATCCTGGCGGCGGGCATGACGATGGTACTGGCGACAGGAGGGACGGATATATCGGTAGGTTCTGTAATGGCAATCAGCGGGGCTATTGCCTGTAGTATTGTCAATGGCAATATTCTGCCGGGGCTGCATGGCAATGTGGCGGCGGCTGTTGTGTTGTCGATACTTGCGGGAACGCTTTGCGGTTTTTGGAACGGTTTCTTAGTCGCGAAAGTGAAGATTCAACCGATCGTGGCGACAATGATTCTGTTGGTGGCAGGCCGGGGCATTGCGCAGCTCATCACCAAGGGTAAAATTATAACGGTGAATTCGGATGCCTATTACTTTATCAATGGCGGTTACATATTGGGCTTGCCATTCCCGTTGTTCATCGTGATATTCTTGGTGGGGCTATTACTTCTCTTTGTGTCAAGGACCTCATTTGGCCTTTTCCTTGAATCTGTGGGCTGTAATGCCAAGGCTTCAAAATTTGCAGGTATCAAAGTAGATCGGATGCTGCTGGCAATCTATACGATTTCCGGTGCGTTTGCGGCCGTGGCCGGCTTGATTGAGAGCTCTGGCATCAAGGGGGCGGACTGCAACAATGCCGGACTCAATATAGAATTAGATGCGATTCTGGCAGTGGCAATTGGCGGCACAAACTTGATGGGCGGACGTTTCTCGATTCCGGCAAGTATTGCCGGGGCTTTGATTGTACAGAGTATTACGACAACCGTTTTAGCGCAGGGCGTGCCGGCGGCGTATATCCGCGTATTGAAAGCAATTTTGATTATCGTGATCTGTCTGTCCCAGTCCAAAGAATTTAAAGGAATGCTGGCGGCGCATAAGACGGCAAAAAAGAGAAAGGCGGTTGAGGAATAATGGAAAAAACAAAAAAGAAATTTCAAATCAATAACGTCTCTCTGCTGATTACAGTGGTACTATTTATTTTGATGTTCGCGTTTGGGTCTGTGAAATATGATAATTTCTTTTCCATTTCCACATTCCTGAACCTGTTTAATGACAACGCGTACCTGATGATTGCAGGAATAGGCGTGACCTTTGTGCTGATTACAGGGGGAATTGATATTTCCATTTCCTCCACAATCGCATTTACCGGCGTATTTTCTGCATTTTTGCTGCAAAAGGGCGTGCCGTCTTTTGTGGTGATTGCGATAGTGCTTTTGATTGGTATTTTAATTGGGAGCGCACAGGGAGCGCTGATTCATTATTTTAAAATGCAGCCCTTTATTGTAACTTTGGCGGGACAGTTTTTGATGCGCGGGCTTTGCGTGGTAATCAGTGAAGCATCCATTCCGATCAGCGATCCCTTTTTTAATTCTATGGCTTTGGGGAAGGTGGCAATCAAGCTGGGAAATGCAAAAGCAGCCAGCGGCAAGCTGTACTATTATGTGTTTATTCTTTTTGCAGTTCTGCTTGTGTCCGTCTATGTGTTAAAGTTTACTAAGTTTGGCAGGAGCCTTTATGCGCTTGGTGGAAATGAGACTTCCGCGGAATTGATGGGCTTGAATGTGGCGCGGACAAAGATTGGCGCATATGCCATCAGCAGTTTTTGCGCGGCGCTGGGCGGCGTGGTGTTCAGTTTTTATACGCTGGCAGGATATGGGCTTCAGAATATGGGTATGGAATTGGACGCCTTATCTTCGGCGGTAATCGGCGGAACACTGTTATCGGGCGGTGTAGGAACCGTTGTGGGGACGACCATAGGCGCTATGATTCAGGGAATTATCCAGACAATTGTGACGTACCAGAACTTGAATACCTGGTGGACGAAAGTGACGATTGCCGCGTTATTGTGCTTCTTTATTGTAATCCAGAGGATTATCGCCATCCGCGCAGAAAAAATGAAAGGAAAAGAAGAAGCCTAGAAGGTATTCGTTGTTTGTACAAGATTAGATATCGTAATAAAAAAGATTGGGGTGAACGCTATGGAATTTCTGAAAAGGAAATTTAGGAATATCAAGATTCGCAGTAAAGTTATTTATTCCTGCGTCTTGATTGCGTTCATCCCTTTCTGTCTGATTGGAAGTTTAGGGGTTTCCATATCCACCAGGGAGATGGAGAAAAACGTCACGCAGTATACGATGCAGATGGTAGAACAGATTTTACAGACGGTGGATATTTATCTGAACAGTATTGAGAAAAAGGCGAATATGCTCATCCGCATGGTAGAGCCGTTACATGTAGAGCGTATCAAAGACAGCGAAGATCCATCCTGGGAGATGCGTCAGGAGGTATTGTGCGCAAGTTTCCAGACAGTGGCGGAGACGCACGAAGAGATTGCCGGTATTTTCTTTGCCACAGAGAATGACCTTTACGTCAGCACCAGAATGTCCAGGACTTCCAGGGATTCCTTTACCAAAGAGAGCTGGTATCAGAAAGCCAAGGAGCGCCCGGAGGAAATGCAGATTATCAGCGATGTGACGGGCAGGAATATCGCCACGGATAAAACATACAGTATTGACGATGTATTTTCGATTGTCAAAGCCGTACGGAATCCAGATACAGGAGAAGTGGCAGGGGTACTGCTTTTGGATATAAAGCACGACATTATCTCCTCTGCGATCCGGGACGTCATTATTGGCGAGAATGGATTTGTCTATGTTTTGGACAGCACAGGGCATATCGTGTATACGCCGGCAAATGCGGTTGTATATCGGATAAAACCGGAATGGCTGCAAAATGGGAGGGAGCAATTGAGAGCGGAGATTCAGGGGCAGACGTATCAGATTACTTATCAGCAGTCGGAGTATTCCGGGTGGAAAATTGTCAGCGTATCTTCCTATCGGGAGATTATGGGCAATGTCAATAAGATGTTTTTCACATTTGTGGCTTTGCTGGTGGTTACAGTGCTGATTGTCATGTATGTGGCGGTAAAAATATCAGAGACCATCACGAAGCCGATTGTGAAGCTGCGTAATTTAATGAAGCAGACGGAAGAAGGAGAACTGACCGTGCGTTTTACCGGTGACTATCAGGATGAAATCAGTGATTTGGGACGGACGTTTAACCATATGCTGGAACGCATACAGGAGCTTTTGGAACAGGTTTATATGGAGCAGGAAAATAAACGTCAGGCGGAACTAAAAGTCGTTCAGGAACAGTTTAAGCCTCACTTCCTTTATAATACGTTGGACACGATTGGCTGGATGGCCCGGGAACACTCAGCGGATGATATCGTCCATGTCGTAGACGCCCTCACCAATGTATTTCGTATAAGTCTGAGCAAAGGCAAGGATTATATTACGCTGCAAGATGAAATACGCTATATCACGAACTATTTGTACATTCAAAAAATCCGCTATGGCCCCAAAGTGTGTTATGAAGTTACGTTAGAGCCGGGGTGCGAGGCGCAAGAGGTTCCCAAACTTATTCTACAGCCGCTTGTGGAAAACGCTATTTACCACGGTGTGAAATTAAAGCGCGGAGAAGGACATTTGAGCGTTCGGGTGGCAAAAGAAGGAGAAAAAAACATCCGTCTGCAAGTGAAGGACGACGGAAGGGGTATGGGAAAAGAACGGGCGGAAGATTTGGAGAAACTGCTCAATGAACCAAGCAAGCCTGAACAGAACAGGAGCTTTGGGCTTTTTTATGTGAAGGAACGTCTGCGTATACGTTATGGGGATAATTATCAAGTAAAAGTGCACAGTATAGAAAATGAAGGAACCACAGTTGTAATTTTTATACCTGTTAAGGAGCAGTAGAAGAGGGCGTGTGTATGAGTAAAAAATTGAAACAGATAGTTCTGATCGGCACAATATTGTTGTTGTTTGTTTTTATCTGCGTGTCTTTTTATCTTGGAAGGCAGGGAAGGGCCGAATATAAAGATGAGGTGGAATACGTGATAGGCGTGTCTCAGGCCAATATGCGGGAGGCGTGGCGGCTGGCCCTGATACAGGAGATTCAAGAAGAAGCGAAGAAATACCCCAATATCCGCATTATTGCCAAGGACGCCACATCCATTGTAGACAAGCAGGAGCAGGATGTGGACAAGCTCTTGCAGTTTGGCATCGACTTGCTGATTATATCCCCATGTGATACCGGGAAGATGACGGAGAAAGTGAAAGAGGTTTATCAGAATGGAATTCCCGTCATTGTCATGGACCGTGGGGTGGAAGGGTTTGAGTATAGCCTTTTTATCGGGCCGGATAATGATATGATTGGGCGTCAGGCAGGGGAAGCGGTGGTGGCTTTATTCGATGGGAGGCCGGGGACGGTGCTCAAGCTGTGTGGAAATGTATCCGCTACGCAGAATCAGGAGCGGATCCGCGGGTTTGATTCCGTTGTGCAGGGGAATTCACAGATTACGTTAGAGACGCGTTATATGGAGAAAGAATTGAAAGATACAGCCTACGATGCGCTGTCTGCTATGCAGGAAAAATTACAGGATGTGGATGTGGTTTTTGCCAACAGTGATTATGTTGCCCAGGGGGCATATGAGGCGTTAAGGGACATGGGGTTAGAGCAGGCGATTCAGATTGTGGGAACGGATGGGTTTACCGGCGAAGACGAGGGCGTGGACATGGTGATGCAGGGAAAGATGGCAGCTACCATTTCCTGTCCTACTGGCGGAAGGGAAGCCATTCAATATGCTATCAATATTTTAGAGCAGCAAAGCGGCGTGCCCAAACAGGTAATTTTGCGCAGCCGTACGATTACAAGAGAGAATGCAGACCGGTATTTGGCGGCCTTGAAGAAGGAGACGGCAGACACGGGAAATCTCATCACTATGGGGTACTCCCAGGTAGGACAGGAAAGCAAGTGGCGGTTTGCCAATACGCGTTCTATCCAGGAAGCGGCGCGGGAATTTAATATCCGCCTGCTGTTTGATGACGCCAACCAATCGCAGGAAAAACAGATTGCGGCAATCCGTAGGTTTATACAGGAGAAAGTGGACGTGATCGTAGTCTCGCCTGTGGTGGAGACAGGGTGGGATGAAGTGCTCAAAGAGGCAAAAGCGGCGGGTATTCCGGTTGTAATGTCGGACCGGAAAGTTGTCACGGCGGAAAAGGATTTGACGATGACTTATATCGGGGCGGATTTTTTGGAGGAAGGACGCAGGGCGATGCGTTGGATTCGCGACAACATCACACCGCACAAACAAAAAATGAATATTTTAGAGCTTAAAGGGAATAAGGGCGCTTCGCCTACGGAAGAACGCGGGAGAGGGTTTGCGGAAATCTTAAAGGAGTGTCCAAATTTCCAGGTCATATATTCCGGGTACGGCAACTTCACTTATGAGGAAGGAAAGGAGATTATTGAGCGGTATTTGCAGAATCATGCGTGGGATGTGGACGTTATTTACGCCCACAATGACGATATGGCGTTAGGCGCCATAGAGGCGTTAGAACAATCTGGAATCTCCCCGGGGACAGATGTAAAAATAATATCTGTGGATGCGACGCGGGACGCATTTCAGGCGATGGTGGATGGGAAACTGAACTGCACAGTAGAATGTAATCCCCTCTTAGGCGCGCCGCTGATGAAGGCCGTCCGCGACATGGTTTCGGGAAAGGAGATGCCGGTGCGGATTATCACCGAGGAGAAAGTCTATGACCAGAGCGTGGCGGAAGATTTCATTAGCCAGCGGGTTTATTAAGACGGGGCGTTTTTGCGCTGCTCATCCAAGCTAAAAAATAGTAAAAAGAGACATTATTATTGTAAATAAAAAGAGAGACAATTTTGGTAAGATTTATGTGTCTAAGAAAAATAATGAGACAAAATCAAGTAAAGAAAGGATGAGGAGCATGAGAAAACTGAAAAGATTTATGGCGTTATTCTTATCGGCATCTATCATATTCTCTAATAATATGACGATGTCCGGCGTTACAGCGGCGCCGCCGCAGGAGGCGGAATGGGCAAAGCCTGCAAGCGACGCGGGTGAGAGAGAAGAAGAGACACTGTATATGGCAAACTTGGATAGCCTGGCAGAGTTCGATACG
>Ga0137308_101609_pt1 | contig 20396 bp, 13 predicted proteins | sample Inofrocosms_June_FD_97181 | JGI IMG/M metagenome (GOLD analysis project Ga0137308, IMG submission 97181) | Mouse cecal microbial communities from Vienna, Austria - N-Acetylneuraminic and N-Acetylglucosamine D2O microcosms_June | ecosystem: Host-associated > Mammals > Digestive system > Large... | reverse complement strand
AAATTCTACTTACTAGGAATCATCCTTGCAATCCTGCCGGCAAACTCGTTAAAGTTCTGTGTCTGCAAAACTATCTTGCCAGGCCCGGTAAGTTTGGTGAGGAATAATCCTTCGCCGCCGAAGAAAATATTCTTGAGGCCTTTCACAGTCTCAACTTCGTACTTCACAGTTTTCTCAAAAGCGACCACATTTCCCGTGTCAACCTTGAGAACCTCACCGGGAGCAAGGTTCTTCTCTATCTTGTTGCCGTCAATCTCCAGGAACGCCATACCTGTGCCGGACATATCCTGCAAGATAAAGCCCTCGCCGCCGAAAAATCCAGCGGACAATTTCTTCGTAAAAGTAATGCTCAAGTTTACGCTCTCCTGCGCGCACAAGAATGCGCCCTTCTGACAGATCAGTCCTCCGCATGCCCCGATATCGACAGGAAGAATTTCTCCCGCTACCGTAGATGCAAATGCAATCATTGCACCAGGTCTTTCCGCTTTATAGGTAGCCATGAACAAGGATTCCCCGGAAAACATTCTGCCGATGCTCTTGCCCAGTCCGCCTCTCATGTTCGAGTCCATGGCAATGCCCTCGCTCATCCAGGCCATACCGCCGGACTGCGTATACATACTCTCTCCCGCGTTGTCAAAAACTACTTCTACTGCCGGCATTGTGTCGCCTAATACTTGATATCTCATACCCTTTCTCCTTTACTTGTTATTATATTTTGGTACTGCTAACATAGCCTTTTACTATATAAAGTGACCGTCTCATACACAACATTTTCCAAGACGCCCATTATAAATAGTTGCATTTTTACAGGTACTGCTTCATTCCTTCCGCGGTCTCCTGGATGGATGAAATGGCCTCTTTCGCCTCCTTTGCAAATTGCAGGTTCTTCTCACTGAGATCGCTGGCCTGCTCCGCGCTGGCTGTGATCTCCTCCGTAGTAGCTGATAAATGTGAAATATTTTCTACAATGCGGTTGTTCGCATCGGCAAGGTTATTAATCCTCTGGTCGATTTCCTGAATATCTTCAATTAGATTTTCCATATTCCGATCCAGCCTGCTAAAACTATCGGCCGCCGTATGTATCATTTTATTCTGGCTTTCTGTGGCTCCCAGAGAAGTATCTATAGACCGCACCACCTGGCCCGCGTTCTCATTGAGCTCCATAATAATCCTGGTAATATTCTCAGTAGAATTCTTAGTCTGTTCCGCAAGCTGGCGAATCTGATCCGCAACCACAGCAAACCCGCGCCCTGCTTCGCCTGCCCTGGCGCTCTCTATGGAAGCGTTCAACGATAGCAGATCTGTCTGGCTGGAAATATCCAGAATCATGTCTGCAATCTCCTCCACTTCCTTGGTCTTATCCTGCAATTTACCCATGGAATCCGTTACCTGTTTATTGGTAGAAGCAATTTTGGCAGACTGCTCTTTCAATTCCTCCATTAATTCCATATTTTCCTGAATACTTTTATTGGAATCCTGCGCAATATCTACCATCTTCCTGGAACGGCCAAGCGTTTCATCAATTGACTCCTGGATATTCTGCGTCATGATACTCTGCTCGGAAATATTCTCCGCTGTCACTCCCGTCGTCGAGGAAATTTCCTGCATACTCTGCGTCACTATCTTGGTGGATTCCACCAGTCCGTCCACCATCTCTGTGCTCTTATCTGATTCCTCCTGTACAGTCTGCGAAATAGAAACGATATCCTCTATCATTTGCTTCTGTTTCTCACTCTGGTCTAACACCGTACCTAATGCGTGATCGCTAAACATTTTAGTGACGCCGCCGACACGTCCCAGGACATAGAGTACGCCAAGCATTACATAGATTGTGCAGACAGTATCTATTTCCAGCGTAAGCATATGTTTCGCACCCTGTGCAATCAGCCCCACGATATACAACGCCAGATAAGAGAAAAACGTTATCCTGTAATTCTTGGCATCGTAATAAGGAATCTGTGCGGCAAGAACGCCCAGCAGCAGTATATTGATAAACTGCGCATCTGTCTGCAACGCCAATACCAGGAACATGACCCCATACTCAATGTTAATTGCAAATTTCAACTTAGGCGTAGACTGATCTTTGAAAAAAATAACTGTGTTCACAATGATACAAATGATAATTATTCCTGTATTTATGACAGTCATGCCAAATACCATTTTTCCTACCGCAAACCTCAGCCACAGATACGCCACATATCCCACCCAAGCCGCTAAAATGGCAATATATAAAAACTTATTCATTGTACGGTAACGTTCTGCTTTGTCATTATAACGGAATTTGTTCTCTGTACCCATACGATTCCTCCTCTGCAACTCCCATCCCAATCCGTTTTTATTATAGTACATCTTCTATTATTCTTCCACTAGAAAATTATTTTTTTGTTATAAATTTATGTCTCTTTACTCTCTTATACCTAACAGCCTATCATGAGAATTATCTCTATTTACAATCCCGCGCTTATTGACCCATTGTGAGAAAAATGATAAGATGATTGTATGTTATAGATTTAACAATCTAATTGTTACCAATTTCAATTTCAGGGAGGTTTTTAACATGGATTACACACAAGAATACCAGCAGAAACTTGTCTCCGCCGACGAAGCCGTCAAGGTTATCAAATCCGGCGACTGGGTTGATTACGGTTGGTGCAACGGTACCCCGGATGCGCTTGACAAAGCCTTGGCAAAACGCACAGATGAACTGACCGATGTAAATTTACGCGGCGGAATTCTTTTGAAACCGCTTGCAGTTTTTGAACGTGAAGATGCCGGAGAACATTTTACCTGGAACTCCTGGCATATGTCAGGAATTGAGCGCAAACTCATCAACCGTGGATGCGCTTTCTATGCCCCCATCCGTTATTCTGAACTGCCGCGCTACTACCGCGAATCTTCCACGCCGGATAACGTGGCAATGTTCCAGGTCGCACCCATGGACAAGCACGGCTTTTTCAATTTCGGCCCCAATGCTTCCCATTTGACAGCCGTATGTGAGACTTCCGCTAAAATCATTGTAGAAGTAAACGAGAATATGCCCCGCTGCCTGGGCGGCTTTGAAAACGGCATCCACATTTCTCAGGTAGATTATGTCGTGGAGGGTGATAATCCCGCTATCGGCGAGCTTGGCGGAGGAGGAGCAGCCACCGATGTGGACAAAGCAGTGGCAAAATTGATTGTGGAAGAGATACCCAACGGCGCCTGCTTACAGCTCGGCATCGGAGGAATGCCGAACGCAGTAGGTTCCCTGATTGCAGAGTCCGATTTAAAAGACCTGGGCGTACATACGGAAATGTATGTGGACGCTTTCGTAGACATTGCCAGAGCCGGTAAAATTAACGGCTCCAAGAAGAATATCGACCGTTTTCGCCAGACTTATGGATTCGGCGCAGGCACCAAAAAAATGTACGATTATCTGGACGAAAATCCTGAGCTTTTGAGCGCTCCGGTAAGCTACACCAACGACATCCGCTCGATTTCTGCATTAGACAATTTTATGTCCATCAATAATGCTGTAGATATCGACTTATTCGGACAAGTGAGCTCCGAGTCCTCCGGCACCAAACATATCAGCGGCGCAGGCGGACAATTAGACTTTGTACTGGGCGCATACCTATCCAACGGCGGTAAGAGTTTTATCTGCTGCTCTTCCACTTTTAAGACCAGGGACGGCGAATTGAAATCAAGGATTCTGCCGACACTGCATCCCGGCTCCATCGTCACCGATACCCGCGCCAACATCCATTATCTGGTTACAGAGTACGGTAAGGTAAACCTCAAGGGATTATCCACCTGGCAGAAATGCGAGGCTATCATTTCCGTGGCTCACCCCGATTTTCGCGACGAACTGATCAAAGAAGCTGATAAAATGCATATCTGGAGAAGAAGCAACCGCTAATAACGCACAAACAGGTTTGCTGGCCGGAAATGCAAATCATTATATCACTAGAACAAAGTGTGCAATCCCCTCATTCTTGTGGGGGATTGCACACTTTGACGCGCCGAGTGCAGTCGCCTTAGCGACTAATACCTCTTGTACGAGTGCGCATATAATTTTTATCTTATTAGGAAAGAAACTTTCACGAATTAGCGTGACAAATCGTTTCCTATAAGATAAAAAAGAAGTTCCCAGCAGCTCTTTTTAAACTGCCTGGGACTTCTTTTTATTACTTTCACTTTGCGTTTTCCGTTCCTGTTACCTTATACTCTTATTTTACGGTTACAGTCACTGTTGCTTTTGCTTTCTTGCTGTTATTCACTGCGTAGACAGTAATCTTAGCTGTACCTTTCTTCTTACCTTTGACTTTACCTTTAGCGTCAACTGTAGCAATCTTGGTCTTACTGCTCTTGTATTTAAGCTCGCCTGCTGTGTTCTTAGGCAGGTTCACCTTAATCTGAGTAGTCTTGTTCTTCTTTATCGTTACTTTCTTCTTGCTCTTTAATATCAGTTTGCTCGGAGCTGCTTTAACCGTAACCTTACATTTCAGGGTTACCCCCTCCACCGTAGCGGAGATCGTTGCTGAACCTTTCTTCTTCGCAGTCACCTTACCGCCGCTGACAGCTGCAACCTTACTGTTGCTGCTCTTCCAGGTAACTTTCTTTTTCGTACCGTTTACTTTCAGCGTATATTTCTCTTTTACACCCAGTGTATACTTCGTCTTGCTTAAGCTGACAACCGTTACTTTACAGGTTGCTTTCTTGCCATTTGAACCAGTAGCCGTAATTGTTGCGGTTCCTGTCTTCTTGGCAGTTACCTTGCCGCTGCTGTTGACTGTTGCAACCTTAGTGTTGTCAGACTTCCAAGTGACTGTTGCATTTGCCGGAACAACGGTTGCTTTTAAAGTAGCGCTCTTGCCTGCTTCGATGCCAAGCGTTGTCTTACTCAGCTTGATGCTGGGAACTACAGTCTGTGGAACAGTTACCTTGATCGGAACTTTCTTATGCTCTGCGGTAATTTCCTCTTCATATGTCATTTTCAGAATCGGCGTGCCATCAGATGCCCAGTGTACACGTTTCAGACGTGCGTGACGGCAGGGATCCTCCAACGGCTGCGAGTTATAATGTAATGATTTTTCCCCATCCCATCCGCAGTGCTGGAAATTATGGGAAGTTGGCCTGGCATGATATACAAAAATCGCATTTCCATCCTTATCAACGGTAAAGGAGTTGTGCCCCGGTCCTTCCTCGCCTTCCACATCACGGGAAGTCAGAAGCGGATAGGGGTTCTTTGTCCAGCTGCTGATATCAAGTAAATTTGTACCCTGGTCTGCTGTCATCATACCGATTGCATATTCAGAACCAGTACCGGAAGCGGAGTAGCACATGAAAATTTTGCCGTCTCTCTGCAATACGGTAGGTCCTTCATTCACCATATAACGAACATTTTCCCAACCGTACTCCGGTGTTGTCAGACGCAGGATCTCGGAATCAAGAACCCAAGGTTCCTCCATACTTACCTTGGCAATGTACAAATCTGAATTCCCTTTCGCTTTGGAAGCCCAGATTACATAAGGCGTTCCTGTAGCAGCATCCTCAAAATACGTCATATCCAGACAGAAATCCTTGGTTATTGCCTGTGTATCGCCAACGCCTCCGCGCATCTGATAATCTTTCCATTTTGATTCCTGGGAACCGAATTCAAGCCCAGTCTCGTAAGGATCTAGGTTACCATCTAATACTAATGCATGGCAATAAATATTATATAAGCTGCCGTGGCTCTCGGTAAAGTATACAACCCAATAATTGCCAACACGGTGAATTTCTGGCGCCCAGATATAACGGTTTCCTTTTGCTACATCTGTTCCCTGATTATTCTCATATCCCTGATTGCCAACCTTCCAGATCGTCTTCTGTGCACTTCTCTTCTGAAGCTCCTCCAAAGTCCTGCCTCTGCGCAATACGACGCGGTCATAAGACTGCGGTTTATCCGTAGCGTCAATGGCGTCTCCTTCTTCCGGGAAATAGGAACCGGTCATGTAATAGTATCCTGTCACTTCATCCCAATAGATGTTGGGGTCAGCCATACCTTCCACAAATTTGGTGTTGTCAAAATATACGGTACCTGTCGCTTCATCATAATTATCCAGCTCTGTATCGCTGTCGTTTGCCGGATCATCCTCCGGCAGCGTGCTGCCATTGAGCTCTTTTAAGTTGTTGAGGTATTTGGTCTGGATTGCATCCGCATACAACGTGTACGTTCCCGGCTTAGAGCCGTCCACCTCTCCCTCAATATTGGATAAATCAAGGTTAAATTTCTGTGTAGAACCGTCGCTGTAAGTTGCGTTCACGCTTGAATACCTGCTGGTGACAAGATTCACTGCTTCCTGCTTACTCTTAGCCGTAACAGAAATATCCTCCCAGCCAGTCTGTACTACAGTCCCCAGCTTGTTGACAAATTTCGTATACTCCTCTTCGGTCAGCTTAAGCGCATTACCCAGAGTAATCGTCGTATCCTCCTCCAGAATATTTTTACCTCTGTACATAAGTGAAAATTTCGTTTTATCTAAGGACGCTTCTGTGCCATATTCCTCGGCCGAAGCTCCAAGATTCTCATCGTAGTAATGTACGCCGTCCGTAGAGGTGAATACATGATACCCCTGTGATGATGTGGCATCCGGCGCAATCACTGCAAAATCATTGCCTCTCTTGTAAACCTGCGGGGAAGCTATCTGTTTCGTGCCCTTCTTAGCATAAATAACGCCGCCGTTATTGTTCAACACGTCAAACGTCTTGCCATCTTTGCTGACTGCCATATAGACGCTCCGCGTCTCCTGTGGCAGGTTTTCAGCACTGGCATAGAAAGCCTTGGTGGTGGAGTATACCGTCAGGTAATATCCTGGCTCCAAACTCTCGACATCTGCGCCATAAACTGTGTCCACTGCTTCCACCGGAGCAGCCTGGCTGGTTACCGGCACGGCTGTTATCATCATCGCTGATGCCAACAGCACCGAAATGCCTGTCTTCAATAGTTGTTTTTTCTTCATTTTGTTCCTCCTTTTTTTCCTTTCCATTCATTAATTTATTTAACTGTGAATGTAATTTTAGCGTTTTTCTTGTTGAACGTGGTAACCGTAATTGTTGCCTTGCCCTTTTTCACTGCCTTTACCTTGCCTTTGACGCTGACTGTTGCCACTTTCTTATTGCTGCTCTTATATTTAATACTGTTGCTTGCTGTATTTTTAGGAAGTTTCACTTTAATTTGGAAGGACTTACCCTTCTTCAAGGTCTTCTTCTTCGCATTTAATGTAATCTTCTTAGGCGCTGGCTTTACCGTTACCGTACATTTTGCCGATTTGCCGTCAGCTTTGGCTGTGATGGTCACTTTGGTTGCCTTCTTTACTTTCTTAGCCGTAACAACACCTTTTTGAGATACGGATGCTTTCTTACTGTTCGACGACCATTTGACTTTCTTGTTGGCAGCCTTGCTTGGCGTCACCGTCGCCTTCAAGGTAAATTTCTCACCAGAACCCAATGTCACACTCTTTTTATTGAGCGTTACCTTACTTACCCTGGTAACAGATTTTACAGTAACCTTACACTTGGCGCTCTTACCATCTGCGGCAGTTGCCGTTATATTCGCTGTGCCGGCTGCTTTGGCGGTCACTTTCCCGCCGCTGACTGTTGCCACTTTCGTGTTGTCCGATTTCCATGTAACAGCCTTATCTGATGCATTCGTGGGCGAAATAGTTGCCTTCAGGGTCTCGCTGCCACCCACAGTCAGGCTGAGGCTTGTTTTATTCAATGTGATCCCGCTGACTGGAACACGTACTTTAATCGTCGCCGTTACCGTTTTATTCTCCCCAGCCAATTCTTCCGCATAACTCATTTTAAGAACAGGCGTACCATCCGCAGCCCAATGTACACGCTTAAGTCTTGCATCACGGCAGGGATCATAGAGAGAACCGTCTTTTGCCCATGCACATTGCTTATCATAACACTGCTGCCCTCTCGCATGGTATACAAAGATTGCGTTGCCATCCTCGTCCACCGTGAATGAATTATGCCCCGGTCCATATTCTCCCGGCACATCAGAGGACGTCAATACAGGATAGCCTTGCTTCTCCCAGGCTGCGGCATCCAGCATATCGTCATTTTCATCAATGGACAACAAACCAATACAATACTCCGGCCCGGTTCCTGCGGCCGAAAACGCTACATATATTTTACCATTATTTTTAAGCACAGAAGAACCTTCATTTACATTCTCGACCTGCCGTTCCCAGCTAAATTCCGGGATAGAAATCTTCACACTGTCAGAGATACAACGCCAGGGCTCATCCTTATCAATCTCAGCGATAAACAGAGAGGAATATGGATCAGTCTGCGGCCAGATTACATACCAACGCCCCTGGTGTTCAAACACTGTCATATCCAGGGAAAACGCCGTAAACGCTTTCTTGTCTGTGCTGTTTGCCTGCATAATGCCCATCGCCTGCCAGCTTGCCGGATTCATAATATCCTCCGGGTTCGTACATTTTAGCACGTGAGGCCGGATTCCCCAGGGACTTCCACTTTCAATACTAGATGTATAGAACACATAATATTGCTCATCTACCATCCGAAACAGCCGCCCCCTCTCCCACCAGGGCAGCATCATATCCATTCCCGGCTGCATCCGCGATTGTCTTGTCTGTGATATCGCTTTCCTCAAACCGGTATTCCGCAAGCAGACTTCCCGCTTCCGCTGCCCTCGCAACTCCTGCCAAAGATAACGGCATCATAGCGGCAATCATGGCAAAGCTCAACATTAGCGCCAAACATCGTCTCAATCGCTTCATAATATCCTCCTTCTTTATAAATTCTACTATGCAAAATTTGCACAAAAGATATTATTATTGTACATAATTTCTCTGCAAAAAGCAACAAATATTCAGTTGGAATTTCTGCATTTTATAAAATTTTGCTATCGCTCATGCAACGCCCTCCCAAACAGCCTCAAAAGGCCCACACCAACATATGGTGTGGACCTTTTATGTAATTTCATGATAAAAACGATTTCCAAACGATTATGCTTTCTTCTTACGTGCCATAACCACGCTCTGAACAACCAGGAACAGACAAAGCATAGCTGCTCGCGTAATACCAACCCACCATGCTTCTCCGAGACCTGCCGCAGATACAATCTGCAAGATTGTACCCAGAGACATAACGCCGAAGAGCGTACCCGCAATGTTACCAACACCACCGGTCAGCATCGTACCACCGATAATTGAAGATGCGATTGCATCCATCTCGGCGCCCGTCGCGTGGGATGGAGAACCGGAACCAACATGGAGGAAATATACATATCCGCCGATTCCTGCCAATAATCCGCAAATCAAATGGGAAAGGAATCTTGTTCTCTTTACGTTAATCCCAAGCATTAACGCACTTTGACGGTTTCCGCCGACTGCATAGAAGGAACGCCCAAGCTTTGTCCATCTAAGCAGGCAGAACATAATTACTACCACAATAAGAGCAACAACTACGCCAATCTCAACATAAGCATCAATATAATCGCCCTTTCTGTTGGCAGAACCCAGACCAGGTATGATAACACGAGCCATTTTCAACTTTGTAAACGCTTCATTTGCCACGTTGAAAGGTTTGGTATTAACAATCGTTGTCATACCGCGGGCAAAGAACATACCTGCCAGAGTAACAATAAATGGCTGGATATCAAGATAGGCAACCAGAAATCCCTGAAAAGCTCCAAATGCAAGACCGATTGCCAGTGCAATCAATATAGACACAAACACATTACCGCCCATTTGGTCTAAGTATACTGCACAGCACATACTTACCAGCGCTGTCACACCACCAACGGAGATATCAATTCCGCCGGTAATCATAACAAGGCTCAATCCACAGGCAAGGACAATCAACGCCGCATTGGTATTCAGAAGATTAAAAAACTGCTGAGGTTTTAAGAATCCTCCTCCCTGGAAGATCATCGCGCCAATGTACATCAGGAAGAAAATTATAATAGTAATCGTAAGGAGTAGATTCGTGTCGGTAAGATTATTCATTTTATCAAGAAAACTACCGGACGCTTTTGTTTTATTATTTGACATACTAAGCAACCTCCTTAACCTTTAATTTCTTCGTCATATTGCCAAACCATTCTTTTACTGTTGGTGCACTGATGACAACCAGAACAATTACGACAACTGCCTTATATGCCGGAAGCGCATCTGCTGATACCTTAAACTTGTAAAGCGTGGTTGTAAGGAACTGAATAACATAAGCTCCAAAAACAGAGGCAGCCATATTAAATTTACCGCCGCTCAACGCGTTACCGCCAAGCGCAACTGCAAGGATGGCATCCATCTCAATATCCTTCGCAATAACAGAATAGTTAATCGTTGAAATACGGCCGACTTTAATCAAGCCAACAACTGCAACGCACAAACCAAGAACTACGAAAGAAATAATCTTAATCAGCTGTGGATTTAAACCGTTCAGCTTAGAAGAACTCTCATTGATACCAACAGCCTGCGTATATAACCCAAGGTTTGTGAACTTCAATACCAGGAAAATAATAACAACGCAAATGACCGCAATAAAGAACGGTGTCGGAATCGGAACTCCCGGGATAAATCCGCCAAAATAGCTGAGAGCCGGATCCGTGATAACAGGAAGTTCATTGTTGTTAATCCACGCTGCGATAGAACGTCCAGCCGTGTACAAAATCAAGGTTGCAATCATCGGCTGTATCTTGAAATACGCAACCAGCACACCATTGAAGGCGCCAAACAACATAGCAACAACACAGCTTGCCAAAAATGCCACGATAATCGGAGCTGCAAGTTCTTCCGGACGTGAATTACCGCCGCAGAGTATACGCAAAAGCACACTGCCGGCAATCGCTACAGCCGCACCCACACTGATATCCTGTCCGCCGGAAGCAGCAGTAACCAGCGTCATGCCGATTGCAAGAATAGCCAACTCGGAACCACTGTCTAAGATTGTAATCAGGTAACCGGACAAAACAGGGTTGCCAGCGCTGTTCTCACCAAGTGAAATCTTGAAGAAACCGGGATCTGCAATCAAGTTAAAGACTGCAAGAAGACCCAATGCGAGCAATGGAATAAACATTTGATGTCTAACCATTCTCATAAGAATATTCTCATTTGATTTTTTAACTTCATTTTTTTGCATTATTACTTGTCACCTCCAGCAATGGTACTCATAACCTTGCTCTGGTTCAGATCTTCTCCTGAAAGCTCTCCTACCACCTTGCGGTCTCTCATAACGACCAGCCTGGAACAAGTACGGAGCATCTCATCCAGCTCAGAAGAGATAAACGTAACGCTCATTCCCTCTGATGCAAGTTTAAGCACTAATTTCTGTATATCAACTTTGGTTCCTACATCAATACCACGTGTCGGCTCATCCAAAATCAAATATTCCGGATGCGTAAACAGCCAACGTGCAAGGATAACTTTCTGCTGATTACCACCGGAAAGAGACTTAATCGGCGTATCGGCAGAAGCCGTCTTAATACTCAGAAGTTTTATGTATTCATCTGCAATTTCGTACTGCTTTGCTTTAGAGAATGGCTTAAAGAATCCTCTCAATACCTGCTGTGCAAGTATGATATTCTCGCGGACAGAAAGATCTCCTACAATACCATCGCCCTTACGATCTTCTGGAAGATATGCAATACCGTTCTTCATAGCATCTAACGCTTTGTTAATCTTTACAGGCTTACCGTTCATCTTAATGGTTCCGCCCGTTACTCTGTCTGCGCCAAAGATTGCGCGCACGCATTCACTTCGCCCTGAACCAAGCAGACCAGTAAATCCATTGACCTCACCTTTATCAATATGGAAATCAAACGGCTTGATTCCGGCATCGCTGACACGGCCCTGAGCCTCCAGAACAGGAACAGCGCCTGCTTTGCGCTCATATGACTTCTGCTCGCCCTTGATATCGGACATATCATCCAACTCTTTGCCAAGCATCTTGGATACAAGTTTTACACGCGGCAAATCCTTAATCTCAAATTCACCTACCAACTGTCCGTCACGCATAACGGTAATCCTGTCACAGATCTCATATACCTGATCCAGGAAATGTGTAACAAAGACGATACCTACTCCTCTTGACCTCAAATCACGCATCAGCTTAAACAGCTTCTCGACCTCCTGTTCGTCCAGGGAAGACGTGGGCTCATCCAGAATCAGCACTTTACAGTCCATATCAACTGCACGCGCTATCGCTATCATCTGCTGAACCGCGAGAGAACAGGTTTCAAGCTGCTGTGTTGCTGTTGCCGGTATATCCAGGGATCTGAGAATCTTGTCTGTGTCAGCATTGACCTTCTTCCAATTCTGACCCATGCCGCTGGTCCGGCCAATAAACATATTCTCAGCAACAGAAAGATTCGGACAGAGCGTAATCTCCTGATACACGGTACTGATGCCAACCTTCTGCGCATCCTGCGGAGAATGGATGGCAACCGGACCTTGATGTCCGTCCAGGAGAATATCTCCCTCGTCCTTGCTGTAAACCCCGGTCAAGACCTTAATCAAAGTAGATTTTCCGGCACCATTCTCACCCATCAGTGCATGAACCTCGCCTTTGCGTAACGTAAAATCCACCCCTTGCAGGGCGCGTACTCCGGGAAAGCTTTTGTGAATGTTCTTCATCTGTAATACAATATTATCTTTCACCTATGAGTTCACCTCCTATATTTTTTAATATAATCACCTGCGCGCTTTATCGGCAAATGCTTACATTCACATCATCATTCACTCCGCTGTCAAGTGTTATATTTTCTTCACCCACTCCGCTGCCAAGTGCCTATTTTCACACAAAGCGCGGCGCAGACTTGACTTCGACCTTGCTGCGCCGCGCTTTATATTATAACTTTAACTCAATTCTGAATTCTGTCTACAGATTAGATTCCGTAGTTCTCAATATCTTCGTCAGTGATCTCCTTAGCATCGAAACCTTTCTCCTCCAGGATAATGGTCTTCTCAGCGATTTCCTCACCAGCCTCAAGAGACTTGATTACTTCGTCAATATAGGAAGCCTGGAATGGGTTACACTGTCCATCATAGTTCCAATTGCCTTTTTTAAGCTCTTCTAATGCCCACTTGTTGCAGTCAAATCCCATAACGATTACTTTCTTGTCAACGCCATGCTCGATGTTTGCTGCGTCAAGAGCTGCTACAGCGCCCTTAGCCATATCATCGTTCTCTGCATAGATAACATTAAAGTCCTCACCGGAGTCGATTACAGACTGTACAATCTGCTGTGCTTTCTCAGCATTCCACTCAGCTGTCTGCTGTGTAACAAGTTTCCAGTTGTCCTCAGCCGCTACTTTCTCATCAAGAGCTTTGGTACGTCCCTGCTGAGCAGCCGCACCCATAACACCCTGGATATGGATAATGTTGTACTCATCTAATCCCTGGTTTGCTAACCAATCAACAGCTGTCTGGCCTTCTTTATCCATATCAGATACGATAGATGCTGCATAAAGGCTCTCGTCTGCATCAATTACACGGTCAAACAGGATAACCTGTGTTCCTGCTGCCTGGGCATCCTGAAGAACGGAATCCCATCCTGCTGTGTCAGCTGCGGAAAGAAGCAGATAATCAACACCATCAGCAAGCATGTTCTGCGCATAAGCAATCTGCTCGTCATTCTTCATGCTGTACTGGAAGGTAGCCTCATATCCGTTAGCTTCAGTGAACATCTCTTTCAAGTCTTTGTCGTTAGCGGTACGGTATCCAGACTCGTTCGGGTCGTTGTTGATAATACCAACTTTAATTGTCTCACCTGATGCTGGAGCGTCTGCATCTGCTGCGTCATCTGCCGGAGCGTCTGCATCGTCTGCTGCGTCATCTGCCGGAGCGTCTGCATCGTCTGCTGCGTCATCTGCCGGAGCGTCTGTTGTAGCGTCATCTGCCGGAGCGTCTGTCTTCTTGTCGTCTCCGCCGCCACATCCAACTACTGTTGCTGCAACCATTGCTACAGCAAGTAACATTGCTACTTTCTTCTTTAACATTTTACATGTCCTCCCTTTTTGTTTTCGGCATTTCGCCGTTGGTGATTTCATTTTAAGTTTTTTGCTTGTTCCCGTCAATAAGCCTTGCCGTGTATTTTTATTATTTGTCGCAATATCCAATACAAGTTCGTATGCATTTTTATTATTTAAAAACAAGTTCTTGTGCCGTATCTTCTTATCGTTAAATAAGTTTATTTTTTTACTGTATTTTTTTCAACTTTTTCATATAATACAAAAAATCTACGACAATTCCTGCGCGATACTCCCATATTTCCATGCAATCCTTTTTGTAACTTTTTGTCATGTTATCATCCTTGTACATAATTCGTTCATTTTTTATTCATTTTTTTACGGGTATAAATTTGAGAATCTTAAAAATAATTATAAATATACTTTTTTTCCGATATTTTTTTACGATATGGATTTCCAGCATATGCCCGCAATTCCGAATTATGGAGGCAATCTGCCAAAGATGCAAGTGCGCAGCCCGTTCCATTTGGCCTGAACTGATATAATTGTATTATAAATAAACGCTTTTCATGACATATTTGCTAAAATATGGTACAGTAATAGTGATAATAGATATTTTTTTAGTGCGTTCCATAAAATTTAGTACAGCAAAGGAGGCTCGCCATGCCGGCAAAATACATCCGCCTTGCGAACATATTGCGCGAAACAATCTTTCAGAATACAGGCCGCGGCATTTACAAACTGCCCTCAGAGAACGAACTCTGTGAACAATACCACATGAGCCGCCAGACAGTGCGGACCGCGCTGCACCTTCTGACGGAAGAAGGCCTTATCGAAAAACGCCAGGGCAGCGGCTCATTTTCAACCGGGCTTGGGGCAATGCAGAATACCATCGCTGTCATCGTTAATCAAGCAGAAGAATATACAACTCCCGCCTTTTTGGCAAATATTAAATCCATTCTCAGTGCAAAAGGATACTCCATCAATGTCTACTCCACACATTCCAGGATTTCAGAAGAGCGCAAAATTCTGGAGGATATAAAACAAGCATCCATCCGGGGCATGATCGTCGAGGGCAGTAAAACAGCGCTGCCAAATCCTAACTTAGATTTATATGAACACCTGATGGCAAAAGGCATTAGCGTTTTATTTGCCGGTGGGATATACCCATCGCTTACCGGCTGCATATGCATCAAAGAAGATAATTATTACGGAGGATATCTGCTGGCAAAACATTTAATCCAGCTTGGGCACACGCAGATTGCTGGAGTATTCAAGATTGATGATCTGCAAGGGCTTGAACGATACTCCGGTTTTGCCACCGCAATCAGGGACTATGGCCTCCCACTCCTGGAAGAACTGATTACCTGGTATACTGCCGCAAACTTAGAAGCATTGCAATTAAAATCAGACACCAGCTTCCTCTCAGATTTGCTTCGCCGCAACAAAGGGCTGTATTCATGCGTTGTCTGCCACAATGACGAGATTGCTTACTGGCTCATACGAGAGCTGGGCTATACAGATATCCGGGTACCGGAAGACATTTCTGTAGTCTCTTTTGACAACAGTTACATGAGCGACTTGAACTCCACCCATATCACTACCCTGTCCCACGACAGGGATTTAGGGACAACCGCCGCCTCAACACTCCTAAAAATGATACAGGGAGAATCCGTATTTCCAGAGGAGCTCTCCTGGAACCTAATTGAAAAAAACAGCGTTGCACCCTTTACTGTCTAAGGTACAACGCTATTACGGTCAAATACGAACACCACCGCGATACTCTCTCGGCGTACATCCCTGCGTTTTCTTAAATACGAAACTGAAATAGTGGGGATCTTTAAATCCAACCTCCGCCGCAATATCACCCGACGATCTCTCTGTCTGACGCAGCAGTTGTTTCGCTTTGTCCATACGCTTCTTCGTCACATATTCTGTAAAAGTCAGCCCTGTCTCCTGTCGAAACACAGTGCTGAAATAGTTAGCGCTGACTTCCACGGCGCTGGCAACTTCGTTTAAGGAGATAGAATCTTTCGTATAATTCTCTTCTATATAAACAATCGCACGCTTAATCAGCTTCTTGCTCTGGCTCTCCATCACCTGATTGCCCAATTCAATGGCACGGTGGAGAAGCTCTTGCATATAAAACCTCATATCTTCCACATTAAGACTGAGAATCTGCACTTTATCCGTGTAAGTATTCTCCAGCAGATCAGCCTGAGTATACCCTAGTTTTTCCACAAAAGCAATCGCCGTAAAGCGGATACTCAACATCAAATAATCGCGAAACATTTTCGACTTCAACGCTTCCTTCTGGCTCTCCAAGTAGCCGTCCACAAAATCATCAACCTCTTCCTCCTGCCCATGCGTCAAAAAATTCTTGATGATATCTGGATCTGCTTTGGCGATATCCACGTCGCCCAGAGATTCCTTCCCCTCCCCTCTGGACGTAAAGCTCGTTGTCTCCATTGTAAGGATATGCTGCCCCGGCTTCAAAAAACGATAGGACATCATATGGTTCACCTTGCTGTAAACCTGGGGCAGCATACTCAATCGCTTTACCGGTTCCCCAATGGCGCAGCACCAATCTATCTCCGAATCATGCCCGGAACAGATGCGGACAATCGCCTCCCGGCACTTACCCTTTAATTCTTCCATCTGCTCTTCTTCGCCTTTAAGTAAAATCCCATACGTACTGATATTCCATCGAAACATCAGAAATTCCGGGTACCGCTGAAAAAACCGCGTTAATTCCTCTCTCTTGCCTGCAACTAACCGGGATTCCTTGGAATGTTCCTCCATGTTGCGCTTCTCTCTGAGGCTCACCATAGCCAAGTTATAGCTGGACGCGTCCATTTCCAGGGAAAACTTCTGTGCCTCCTCATAAATTTCCTGCACCGAAAGATGGCCTTCAAATACCTTTTCAAAAAATACTCTTCTGGAAAACTGCTCATATTCCTGCATATCTTCCTTATATTTCTCACGGTAATTATTCTGCTCCCGATCTTCCTCTATCTTCTCCCGAATCTCCTGCAATACTTTCTGCAGGGCAGAACGGGAAATAGGTTTGAGCAGATACCTTTCTACGCCGGCTCTAATTGCCCGCTGCGCATATTCAAAGTCATTATGGACACTGATGATAACAACTTTCATCTGGGGAAACTCCTGCCTCACAATACCGGCAAGCGCCAGACCGTCCATAAACGGCATATTGATATCCGTAATCAGCAAATCTGGCTTCACCTTTCGTATCAGAGGCAACGCCATCTCTCCATCACTTGCCTCTCCGGCAAATTGATAACCGTACTGCTGCCACATAATGTTATCACGCAAATTCTCTCTGACACTCGTTTCATCTTCTACCAGAAATACTTTTAACATTTAACTTGACACCTTCCCAAAAACTCCTTTATAACTTAAAAAATTGAATGTCATCATTCATCTGGTCGGACAAGCCTTTCAGGCTGTTTGCCGCTTCCGCCAGAAGGTTGATGGTCGCACTTAATTCCTCCATGGACGCTGTGGTCTCCTGAGCGGAAGCCGCATTCTCCTGGGAAATGGCTGACAGATTGGCTATCACATCCACAACCGTCTTCCTGGATTCATCGCATACATGGGTACGCTCCTCAATCATTGTCGTATCTTCTCTTGAACTGTTAATCCCCTCCGTCACATCCACAAAATGGCTCTGTGTATCTTCAATCTTTTTTCTCTGCTCCGTAATAATCGTACCGACTTCTTTCATAATCTCAACAGTCATCTCCGACTCTTCAAGCAATGAACTGATAATATCTGTAATTGTCTGTGCAGAACGGCTCGACTCATCTGCAAGCTTTTGAATTTCAGAAGCTACCACAGCAAAGCCTTTGCCAAATTCTCCTGCCCTTGCAGCCTCAATACTGGCATTCAGAGACAACAGCGACGTCTGGCTGGCAATCGAAGAAATAAGGTCCACCGCCTCGCGGATTTTCTGCGCCGATTCATTCGTAGCGTAAACCTGTTCGCCAATCTTGTGAATCGCTTCTGTCGTCCTGTTCGTGGATTCCACCAAATCCCGCATGATCTCCGCTGAGTTATCCCCAGCCTGTTTCATGCTGACAGAAGTGGAATTCAGCTTGTCTACTCCGCCTACAATATGTTCAATCATCGAACCCATATCCACAATCTTGCCCGATGCATTCTCAATCTCTTCGGCCTGCGAAACTGCGCCCTGGGAAATCTCCTCCACAGCTTTACCAATTTCCATTGCATTGGTATTGACACGCTCTGCCATTTCATCCAGAGACTGTCCAGACTTTAGAAGCTCGTTAGAAGAATCCTGTAAATGGTTGAGAATCCTTGACAACTGCATTACCAGATTATCCAGGGCATTCGCAATACTTCCCAATTCATCACTACGCCCTTTCAGTTTATCTTCTACCTGAATATTCAGATTTCCCTCCGCAAGCTGCCTGATGATATTCTCTTCCTTCCTGATTGCAGCGGAAAGTCTTCTGGAAAAACCAATAATTAAAATTCCGCCCAGCAAAATCACAATCACATTCAAAATTGTAGTCTGTATTACCTTACCCCTGATATATGTTTCAATTCCGCTGCTGGGTTCCCCGGCAAAAATCATGCCCACGATGCTGCCGTCTGTATTGGCCAACGGCATGTAACAGCAAAAATAAGGCTGTCCGTTCAGCTGCAGCTTCTTATCCACATATGCTTCCCCGCCTTCAAGAACTTTATCAATTACCTTGTCCGCGGCCTGCGTACCGATCATTCGCTCCCCTGTTTCACTGTCTACCAAAGTCGTCACCCTGCGGGTATCGCCATAGAACAGCGTGATATCTATGCCGGAAGCAGTTGCAAATTTTTCAAAGTACGGAAGCTTCTCTGAAACATTAATGTCTCCTTTGTAAACAGTTTCACCGTCAAGACGGTAATCCCCTTCCCCCAATGCCTCCAAGGAATTGTTGACGCCGCTGACGATGTCTTGAAGGCGCTTGATGGCCTCGTCCTGCATACCAATCCTAATCGTGCGTGCGGAAAAAAATGCGCTTAATACGGCAAGCACAATCAGCGGCCCCAATGCCATGGCCAATGTTTTCGTCATAATTCCTGCTTTTGTCATCTGTTTTTTCTTCGTGTTTTCCATTCTACCTTCCCTCCCATGAAAATGTTAAAAATTCCACTTCACGCCCCCCAAAGATAACATTTTTCTTAATTATAACAAAAACATAACCATTATACTAGAAAAAAATACGATATAGGAGAAAAAAATCAGCTTTCCAGAGCATGGATAAAAATCCCGCTCCTCAGTTTCGGTTCAAACCACGTTGATTTCGGCGGCATCAAAAGCCCGGCGTCCGCTACGGCAAATAATTCCTGTATGGACGTTGGATACATGGCAAACGCCACGGCGCAGTCCTCCCGGCAGCGCCTTTCCAGCTCCTTCAATCCCCGTATGCCACCCACGAAATCAATACGGCTGTCTGTCTTGGGATCTCCAATGCCGAGAACCGGGGAAAGCAGCCTCTGCTGCAAAACCGACACATCAAGCCCGTCTACCGGATGGTCTGGAAGCTCCTTCGCTGGAATCGTGCAGCGATACCACTTTTCTGCCAGATACATCGAAAAATCTCCTTTTTTCTCCGGCTTCACCGGCTGATTTCCTGCAAGCTCCACGTCAAAGAGCTGTGATACTTTCTCCAGAAACGCTTCTTCCGACATGCCATGCAGATCCTTGACAACACGGTTATAATCCATAATCATCAACTGTTCATCAGGAAACAGTACGGAAAGAAAATAATTAAATTCTTCTTCCCCATTGTAATCAGGATGCTCTTTTCTGCGCATCTGCCCTACCCTGACCGCCGAAGCCGCCCGGTGATGTCCGTCTGCAATATAAATTTCACCGATGGAAGCAAAGGCTTTTTCTACATCGCCAATCTGTGCATCATCTGAAATAATCCACACTCTGTGGCGGATGCGGTCCTCCGATACGAAGTCGTAAAGCGCCTCCTCCCTCTTCACTGCATCTACAACTGCATTGATGACAGCATTGGCACGATAAGCCAGGAAAATCGGTCCCGTCTGGGCATTACAGATATTGACATGGTTAATTCTATCCTGTTCCTTCTCCGCCCTGGTGTTTTCATGCTTTTTAATTACGCCCCGCTCATAATCATCAATGGAGGCGCAGGCGGCAATCCCTGTCTGCGTCCGTCCGTCCATGGTAAGCTCATAGATATAATAGCAGGATTTCTCCTCTTTCACAAAAGAGCCGTCCTCCACCATCCCCCAAAGGAGCTCATGCGCTTTTTGGTACACTTCTGGCGCATAGGTGTCCACGCTGTCGTCAAATTGGGTCTCTGCCCTGTCAATACGCAAAAAGCTCAGGGAATTTTGTTCTACTATTTCTTTCGCTTCCCTGCGGTTATACACA
>Ga0137308_101608_pt1 | contig 20399 bp, 1 predicted proteins | sample Inofrocosms_June_FD_97181 | JGI IMG/M metagenome (GOLD analysis project Ga0137308, IMG submission 97181) | Mouse cecal microbial communities from Vienna, Austria - N-Acetylneuraminic and N-Acetylglucosamine D2O microcosms_June | ecosystem: Host-associated > Mammals > Digestive system > Large... | reverse complement strand
CTGCACTTGCCTCAAAGCCAAGCTTTCGCTGAATCCAGTCCGGCACGGAGCTCATCACCCGCTTTGCACTGCTTTCACTCTTCACTGCGACCACACAGTCATCTGCGTATCGCACAAACCGCAATCCGCGGTTTTCAAGCTCCTTGTCCAGTTCATTCAGCAGCACATTCATCAGCAGCACCGGCAGGCTGGTTTCCTGCTCATTGGTGCACTGGGTCATGATTCCTGCTTTGAGGTACTTTCGAATCAGCGATTCGGTATCCCCGTCATGGATGATATTGTGCACAAGGCTCATCAGTCTGTCCTCTGGTTCGTTTTCATAAAAATTCTGCAAGCCAATATCCACCACCCAGAGATACCCCTCCCCGCGCAGCCGCAGCAGTTCGCAAACCGCCATCTCGCAGTTTTTGTCTGGCTGGAAGCCGTAGCAGTGTTCTGAAAAAACGGCTTCGCAAACTGGGCTGAGGATCTGTGCAATCCCCTGCTGGATGATTCTGTCTGTCATAGATGCAGCCGGCGTCTGGGGTGCATAGCTTCTCTGGCGAATCTGGTCCTGAATCTTGTCCCAGTTTTCATCAAAATATCTGGCGTCTTCTGCTTTTGTATCTTCCCTGAGGCAAATCTGCTGGTATGCTCTGTCTATATTCTTCTTATCCAGTATCTTTTCCAATATTTCGGACATACATTGTATTCTCCTCTCCTTTCCGTTCCTTGCGGTCAACTCCTGTATACATGACGCTGGCACAGTGCCTTCGGATATCCGCAAGGGCTGATATGGCAAAAGCCCCTCGTGGCTGTTCCCATGAGGGGCTTTTTGTGTGGTTAGTTCTTTGTTACTGTGATGTTGATATTGTGTTCGTAGGATTGATCTGGGTTGCTGATATTCGTATCTTTCTTTTTTACAGATATTGTGAATTGTTTTTCCGTATCTGCGTAACTGTTGTTCCGGACTTTGATCCGAATACTTTCCCCTTTCTTCAAGTCAAAGACTCTTTCCTCAAAGTAATTATTGAAGCTAGTGCTATTTTTATCTGCATAATATCCGCTGACAGACTCTCCTGTAATCTCGATGGCATATTTGCCGTCAGCTTCTGCTTCATACTGGTAATACTTCGTTTCATTTTGTTTCGTGAAAGTTTCCTGTTCTCCAGTTATCGGATGAAACTCAATATTTTCAGCGTTTACCTCAACTGTCTGTTTGCTATAACTTTTTACACGCAGCCAAAGCTCGTCACCTGCTGTCAAGTACGCCTCAGCTCTTCCATTGTTCGCATAATTATAATTCCCATCATTAACAGCATAATACACATTGACATTATCAGGATTTACTGAAACCGCATACCATCCGTCACTTAATGGCTTGAACCGGAAAAACGTTTCCTTTTCCGCTTCAAGCTCTTTTGACAGCGGATCATCCAATGTCACTTCGTTTACTTCAACCTTGCTCACCATCAGCTTATATTGAACATCACTCTGTCCAGACGCAGCCACTTTGAGCCTAAAACTGTCACCCTTCTGCATTTCAAACTGTTTGCTATTACTATAGTTCACATAGTTTCCATTCTCATCTGCGTAATAATAAGAAGCATAGCTGGATACGTTCATGTTCTTTACAGCATAGGTTCCCGCCTCTTCTGCGGTAAACTGATAGTATGCAACATCTCCTGCGGCAAGGCTGTAGGGTTCGGTCTGTTCTTCCAAGCTTAATGGCTGGTATTCAATCTTCTTTGCTGTCAATGTATACTCTGCAATGTCAGAATTACTGTTATGTACTCTCAATAAAAGTTTTTCATCCTTTGCAAGTTCAAACTCCTTGGGGCCTGAAAAGCTATTTCCGTTAAAACCGCCATTCTCGCTTTCCGGGTATGCATAAACATAACTACCATTTTTCCGTTTCAAGTTCACAACGTATTTACCGGTTTCCGGTGCTGTAAACTGATAATATGCATCCTCATAAACTGCAAGTTCATATGGTGTTTCTGGTTCGTCTGCACTGATTGGCGTAAATTCAGCCTCGCCCAATTTTAATGTCAGCATAGAGGAACTGTTGTTTGCCTCTGCTCTTAAAAATACCCTGTCATCTCTGTTCAGCTTAATCATCTGTTTGTTACTGCAATGTGTCCAACTATCTGTAGCGTTAATGCAGTAGCCTATCCAGCTATACCCTCCGCTCACATTCAGCATATAGTACCCGTCACTGGCTGCCGTATACACAAAGTAATTCTCGCCGCTGACAAGCGGATATGTATTCTCGTAAGCATCTGGTATCTTTGATGCTGTTTTCTGCGGCTCTACCCTGATACCAACTGTATGCGTGCCAGCAGACTCTGCTGCCAGTTCCAGCTCAACCGTCTCGCCTTCCAAAAACCATTTTGAACCATAGGCTCTTGCTACATTTTCCTTATTGTTATATTCCCCTACAGTGAAACTTCTATTTTCATAGTTCACACGAAAACGTCCGTTATCGTTCGTATACCCTGAATAGATATATGTTCCTGTCTCTGGCGCTGTAAAAGAAACGATCTTTGTCTCATCCTTCTCCAGCGATTCAACAGTGCTGTATACTGGGACTTTGCCTGTGGCAGTAAATTTGAATTCTTTTGCGCTGCTAGTTCTGTTTTCAACTCTTACAAGAAGTTTTTCGTTCTTTTCAAGCCATAGTGTCCTGCTGCCAAGACTGTTTGCTGTCATGTCCTTGTACAGTGTAAAATTCACTGCACTGCCATTTTGCGATACGCCAAATGTATAGGACGCTGCTTTATCAGCCTGAAACTCATACCACGCAGTGTCATAAGCAGACACTGCAAAGTTCATCCCATCCTGAATCGGTTCAGTTTCCACAGAGGACACACAAATGTGTGCCTCTGTTTCTGTACTACTTCCGTTATACTCTAAGCGATAACGCTGTTCACCATCTCCTTCCCCGAGAATCTGTTCAAATGTAACTTTGCTGCTATCATTATCAATGTCGTAAAAAACTACATCTGGATTCCCTGTTGTAAATTTATACCTTGTTCTTTCTCCTGCTGCCTCAAACGTTACAAACTCAGGTTCGCCTCTTCTGATTTGAACTGTAGTTTGTTTATTTAATTCTAGTCTTGTCGGTGGAACTATGGATGCACTTATGGTAATCTCTGTATTATCCTCTGCCGCTTTCAGTATCAGATACTTCGCTGTATTTTCATATTCGTATGAATCCCAGTATCCAGATGTACCTGTCCAATGGCTCACATCATAGTAATCAAAGTCCAGATTTGGAGAATACCAATACTCCACACTGCTCTGTCCGGCATCGAAACCAAACTGGTACTTTCCTTCGTCCCCGGCCTTCCACTCTACCAGCACTGCCTCGTTTTCGGACAGCCCTGCTGTTTCATCTGTCACGCCTGTCATTTGTAACTCATCTGCCAGTTTGAAACAACTGAAGGTAAACATGTCGGGTAAGTCCCCTTCATCCTTCGTTAAAGTGAGCTCTGTTCTATCACCTGCGGACATCTCTTGTGTCACATACATCTGCTGATACCTTCCAGCTCTGGACGAATCATTTACCTGTATGGTAACAGGTCTCTTATTCTGGTCTGTCACGGCATAAAATACATAACGCCCTGATTCTGGTGCTGTAAATGTATACGTTGCTGTCATACGGTCCTCAGTCAGCACTACGATATCTGACACGCCTGGCTCAATCGTTTTATTGGAAGTCTCCTCATATTTTGCCAGACGTATACGGCATGACCGATTCGTATCATTATAATACAAACTTGTATTCTCTACATTCAGTCTGATTGTTTTACCTGCTGCCAGTCCTTCAAATACATGACCGTTTTCAAAGACCAGATTTTCCGTTCCATCCACATAGGTATAATTATGCTCTCCATACTTGATATTCCCATCTACAAGCACAATATAGTCTCCGTCCTCCTGCGCTGTAAACTCGTACTCTGCCTTTCCGCCTTTCGGAATATAGACTGTCTGTGAAGCAGTATTCAGTTCAAGCGGAATAACATTTGTCTCTGTCACGTTGATGGTAAACTGGCAGTCTTCACTGGTACTTACTGCTTTGACATAACATGTCTTTCCTGCGGCAACGCCATATTTTTCACCTAATCCGATGTTTTGTCCGTAACCATCCAGCAGCTCATATAACTCTGTATCACAGTACACCGACGGCGAATCCTCACTGCTGGCTGTAATATAAAATGCCTGCTTCTCCGGCGCTGTGATGGTGTAATAAGCTGCCTCGTTCTGTTCCAGTGTGTCATTCCTGTCTGTCGGTGCGGTAATGGTATCCCGCATAGCATTCTTGAGTGTAAATGCATACTTAGAAGTCTGGCTGCCTGTGTTGTGAATCCTGACAAAATAATCCGAGCCTTGTGTATTCATGCAGGTGTCCAGAGATTCCCACTCATACCAAATTCCAGGTTTCCATTCCAGTGTACATTTGTTCTCATCTGGTACTGAAATATAATATGGTTTTACTTTGGGTTCGCCAGTCTCCTCGTCCTCTGTATAGGCAATATTGCCCGGGAATACAAAGTACTGGTACGCATTGGGTTCCAGGGTACCTGTCTGTGTCCCCATGCCAACTGCTTCTTTCTTCTGCACATCGATTCTGCACTCTGCTGAATTATATAGCGAGGCATTGACCACTCTCAGTGTAAAATTACCACTGACCTGAGTAAAATACGGACTGGATTGGGATGGTGTACAATCTACACAACCTTCCGCGTCATCATACAGTGTATAGATGAGCTTATCTGATACATATGGTATGGAAACAAGATAATCTGCCTTGTCTTCCGCTGGCTTCGTGAACTTAAAGTATTTCACTTCGCCCTGCTGGATCTCGCCCTTCCACGGTAACGCGGTTTTGTCTGTATCTTTTGCCGCTTTTTGCAGCAACAGCCTGTAGGAAACGCTGCTATATGCCTCTACTGTGACCCTGAGAACATCGTCCTTCACAAGACTTATGTCGTTGCTGGTGATTCCATTATCATCAAACCAAATCTCATCTGGTTCTGCGCCTTCTGTGCTGCCTGCTTTTGCCACTTCTCCGCTGATTTCCAATGCATCTGCATTATTTGCAATGAGCACGAGCATATAACTGCCTTCGCCGCCCTCGGGCACTTTGTACTGATAATACATTTTGCCATCTTCTGCAAGTATCTTCGGTGCGGTCTGTGTACCCGGCGTCAAGGTCTCTGGCTGAAACTCTCTCACTGTAAATTTATAGCTGTTATCTTCGTTGTAGTACCATCCCGAAGTAATTGTTACGGTGAGTTTCTCATCCTTTTTCATTACAAAAGGTTCCTGTGCTTCAACTGAGGTGCCATTTACAGCCATAGCGATCGTCGTTCCGTTCTCTTCGTTCTCATTGGCTGCAATAATATAAGATGCCGGTGTCTCACCTGTGTGCGTGTACGCATAGACAAGCTTCTGCCCTTTGGCAAGACTGCCCTGTTCTGTGGCGCCGATCGTAATCGGCTTCTCTGCAAACTTTGTTATGGTCAGACTGTAGCCTTCTGTATCACTATCCTGACCTGTAACTCTGAATTGGACGGTCTGTCCTTTCTTTAATGAAACTTCTGCTGCATCTTCCATCCATGCTGTTGCAGTCGTGCTCTGGTCTTCATTTACGGTTACTGTACGTGCCTGATATTTTGCGGTTCCGTAAATATGGTATTTCACCGCGGTCTCGCCCTCTGCGGGGTCTTCCTGTGAGGTATACTGATAATATGCATACTCATTCGTTTTGAGTCTGCCCTCTGCCGGCGTATCCAGTGCCATTGCGCTGTACTCAACTGCACGGATGGTCAGATTTACCGTGCCTGTATCAGTATTTGTATTTGTCACCTTAAACCGCAGGCTCTCACCTTTCCCAAGTTCATACTCTGATGCTTTTGCAAGCGCCGTAACCGTTGTGCTCTTGTCTTCGTTCACGGTCACTTTGCTGACTGAATAACTTGAGCCGAATACATGATAGGTTGTTGTCTTCTTCTCCTCGGCTGCCGTATCCGTAAACTCATAATATACGCTCTCGCCTACCCTAAGGGTTCTTGTTGCTGTTTTGCCCAGTGTGAGTGGTGTGTATACGACCTTTTTGACAGACAATTCGTATTTTTTTCCTGCTCCGCTTACTGTAAAGCGTACCTTGTCCCCCTTCTTTAAGGTCAGCTCCTTGCTGCCGGTTCCGAGTTTATCGGATTCAGCCACCTCTTCCTTACTGCTGTTATCTTCACCTTTTACTGTGATGATGTGGCTGTATTTGCATGTCTCACCATCAAAGAATATGGTGTATGCGGTTCCGTCTTCTGCTGCGTCACCTGCTGTAAACTCATAGCCTGCTTTCTGCTCTGCGATGAGTTTGCCAAACTTGGTCTCATTCAGGGCAAGCGGCTCATACGTGATTTCGGGTTCGGTCAGATCTTTGACCGTCAGCTCAAAACCTGCGTTTTTGTTATTTTTATTCAATACAGCCAGCCTGAGCTTCTCGCCCTTCTTTAATGTAACTTTACGCTCTGTGTCTGTCAGTGCTTCAAACGCTCCGAGGTTGCCATCAGCGCCAATTCTTGCTACCTGTATAGAGCCAATGTTAACCTTGTCGCTTTCACTGTCAAGCACTGCATGATAGGTAACTCCTGTCTCGGATGCTCCTTCTGTAAATTCATAGTACGCCTTTTCGTATGCATCCAAAGTGCGCGATACGGGTGTATCTGCATTGACTGGTGTGTATTCAATCTTCTTGACAGTCACTTTGAAGCCTGTATTCTTTGTGCCTGTATTCTTTACTTTGAGTACGAGCTTCTCATCTTTATTTAAGTTATATTCCGCATTGCCAGTAATCTGTTCATTCGAGAGCTCAGCGCCATCTTTGTCTAAGTACTTTATATTGGATTGAACTTCTGTTCCGCTGATGTAAACCTGATAGCCTGTAAGTTCTGCTTCTGTTGATATAAACTGGTAATATACTGTCTGATTCTTTTCAAGCGTTCCCTCTGCTGTCACGCCTGAGGTCAGTGCTGTCGGATTCAGCTTTGTCACTGTCAGCTGATAGATGCCTGCCTTGTTCCATGTGTTATTCTGTATTGTGAATGTATGCTTCTCATCCTTTTTGAGTTCAATCTCCTTGCCGTCGCTATAAGAATCAAGCGTACAGTTTGAACCTTCAAAGCGGATGATGTAGGTGCCATCCTCTGTGGCAGTAAATGTATAGCTTGCCTTTTCCATGCTGTCTAGTGTACCTGCTTTTGTCTCATTCACTGAAATTGTTAAATCAGCATCAGCCTTTCTGACGATCAGCCTGAACTGTGCCTCTTCATACTTCTCAGGATTTTTGTTATCCTTTGGCATATTACTTGTCAAGGTGAAGGTCACAGTCTCATCCTTTTTACGAGAATACATATTTGCCTGATTTCTTGCGGTATCTGTCTGCGGAGTACTCCATGTTTCATCAAAAACAGATATACTATTGTTAATGGGTTGTACTGCAATATAATAGTCGCCGTCTGCCGGAATTGTATATCGTACATACGCCTTTTCTGTAGTAAATCCATAGTATCCGTCAGCTGCTGTCACGTCAAAAGGTTTCTCTTCTGTGTTTCCGCCATCGAGAGATACGGTATTTACCATTTCAATTTTCAGAGTGTATGCCTTTTCTGTTCCTTTTGCAACTTTTACAACAACTCTGTCGCCCGCATTCAGTTTTGTATACTCTGTACCTGTCACTGTTGCATCCGGCTTTAACGTACTGTTCTCGTCCTTCATAAAAGGCTCCACAGAATATGTAACAGCCGGTTCACCGATGGCTGTAATTGCATACAAGCCTTCCTTGTCTGCGCGGAACTCATAGTAGCTGTCGTCTTTTGTATTTCCGATGCCGCTGACTTCCTTGCCTAATGCCAGCGTGTCCGCAGTGCTCACTTCATCAATGCGGAGTGATACGGAAGCCTTGCCGGACTGTTGTGCCGTAACCTTGATTGTCACAACGTCATCCTGATTTAAGAAGGTTGTGTTTTTGCTGCCACTTGCCGTAAATGACGGAATGCCGTTTTCAAGAATTGAATCTTTACCAAGCTTGGCACTCACGTCAAAACTGCCACGGATTGCCGTTGCTGAAATCTTGTAGATTCCGCCGCGCGGAACAACAAACTTCACTTCCTGCACTTCATCCTTATACTCAAAATCAAGTACCTGAACTCCTGTCTGTGTCACTGCCTTGGATGCTGTATACTGGAGTGTATAGGTCTCGTCGCAGTTTACATTGATATAGAGCTTTGAGCCTGCCTTCATGTATTGCTCGGTCAGCCTCTTTCCTTTGGTGTCATCTGTAATATGATAATACCATTTCATTACAGGTGCCGTTTCACTGTTGTCAATCGTATTTCCATATACATCTGTCAGTGCAAACTGATATGTCGCATCTTCTGCGGCATTGAACTGATACCATCTTGACGGATTGTCCTTCTCGCCGATTGTTACCGGCTCGAGCTTCACGGTCTTTGTAGTCTCGTTTTCGGGTATCGTCTCTGCGTCGATATTCACTGGTTGAACAGGTGCGACTGTTACCGTCACGGTCTGCGTATCCTTTGCCTTCTTGTCTGTGTCTGCCGGCTTATATGACAGCGTACCGATCAGTTTATCGCCTTTGTTCAGAATGATTTCTTTCCAGTTGCCTGCCTCGTCCACTATCGAGGCTGTCTCACCATTACCATTAATTCTCTTTACGGAAAGATTCAGTTTCAGATCCTTGTCGTCATTGTTTCTGCTGATGAGATATCTGTTGTCCTCTGTCGCGAGATAGCTGAACTTTCTGATCTCATTTTTGCCGAGCGTGACTGGGTCCGCAGTCAGCGGCTGTGTCTCGGATACGGTAAACTCTACGCTGACTTTTGTCTCCTTGATACCGTCATTTCTGATGGTGAGTATCTTCTTACCATTCAGCTCCTTATCAATGATGTAGCCATCCGCTGTTTTATACTGACTGAAATCTGAGCTGCCATCCAGCTTGATCCACAGATCTTCTCCCTTGCTGGTGTCTGTGATTTTGATACAATAATCACTCTTCTTAAATGATTTCAGTTCAAAGTATATCTTTTCGCCTGCGCCAAGCGCTACGTCTTTGGCTTTCGGCTCCTCCTTGCCCGGTTCCAGCACAACAGGTTCGATTTCCTTTATTGTGACTGTAAGCGTTACGGCAGTGCTGCCTTCGTTTGTTATCGTGTAATCGCAGGATGCTCCTACGCTAAATGAATTACACTCATAGAAGCTGCTGCCAATCTCTGGTGTACCATTATTAACCTTCAGTACAAGCTGTGCATCAGGCTGGTTTACACTAAAGCTGTAATAGCCTGCCTCCAATGCACGATAAGTCATTGTCACAGACGCGCCTGCATCGATTGTGACTGCATTGTCACCCAGCTTCAACGCTGTGTTTTCTGTGATGTCCAGACTGCATGACACACCCTTTTTCGCACTGGGTGATGTTACCTTTAGAATCATGCTGCTGTTCTTTGGCAATGTGTATGATCTGTCTTCTGATAATGTATCCCAATTATTCGCTGTCTTACCAGTTACATACTTGATCTCGGGGATTGCCGTGCCATTTGTTAAATCTGTAACCTCAAAGCTGTACTTCTTTGCCTCAGTGGTACTCAGCTCATAATACTTTGTCTCACCGGCCTTCAGCTCGAGCTTATTCTTGCCTGCATTGAACGAAGTTGTACTGATCAATGACGGTTTGTACAATTTCACATTTGCTGTTATGCCTTCATCAGTTCCTTCAACTTCTACTGTCAGTTCTGTGTTCTTTTTGTAGTAATTGCCATTTTTCGCTGTATCTTCTCCATAGTTCCATGTAACAGAAGCGATCTCCTCGTCATATTCTGCCTTGAACTCATAGCGTCCTGATTCAGGAATGATGTACTTAAATGTCTTTGTTGTATCATATGTTACCTTGATCTCTTCAACATCTTTATCCAGCGGTTTTGCAAGGGAGGTAACTGTAATTGTTCCCTTGGTTTCACGTACTTCACCTTCTGACTTGAAGGACAGCCTGAAGTACTTTGTCTCACCTTTTTCAAACTCTACAGTGTCATTTGGTGTCGAAACCGTTGTGTCACTACCGAGCACTTTTACTGAGGGAAGCTCATATGACAGACCACTCTGCTCATTCTTCTCACAAACTGTGGTAACTTCATACTCTCCCTTCACCGGAGCGGTAAACTTGACTACCTTTTCAGCGTCTTTGCCGCCCTTGTATTCCAGATGGAACGGATAAGACTGCCCTGCTGTCAATGTATCTGCATTCAGATTTTCCGCCTTTACAGTGAGTGTACCGTTTACAGGATTGTCACTCTCAGGGTCTTGTATTTCAACCTTGATGTAACGGACGTCACCTACCTTTAAGTCCACGGATGCTGTCTGACCATCAGATGCCTGATCGGATACCTGTTCTATGGAAGTGAGCATTGTCACCTTCGCATTATCGGTCTTACTGTCCGACGGCTCCCATACTTTTTCATATGTAGCCCCCACAGCTGCCGTAAATGAATAGTAGCGCGCTTCTTCGCTCTTTGCTGGAAGCTCTACGTGCTCACCCTTGTTTACAGACAACGGCTTCACGTCAAGTGCCTTCACGGATACGGTCACATCGGATTTCACGGGTTCTTCTGTGCCGTCTTCCTTTGTGATATCTGGCAGTTTGTTGTCAGACTTGAGTTGAAGTGCAACGGTCTGTCCAGCCTTCATACTCAGGATCTTTGTCCCGTCCGCGCTAACTGGCTCGGAAAACAGAATTGAATCAAACAATTCCTTGTAAAAACGAATTGCTACATCATGTACCGGTGTCTTATCGTTTTCAGCCCCTGCAGCCACCGTCACGCCAAACTCATAGAATCCTGCCTTGGGTGCTGTAAAGGTGTACCACTGCTGTGTCTGGTTGTCAATGCTGATCGTTGATGTGTCCGCAAGCGTTGTGACTGGCACCTGTACAACTGTCAGTACAGCGTCTTTTGCCTTGTCGTCGCCTGCCTTGCCTGCGCCTGCTTCTATCTCGATATAGATGCTGTCGCCTGCCTTCAACTTAGCATCAGAAGCCTTCGATACTGTCAACGTATTTGCACTCACATTCCTAATAATATTATAGTCCTGATCATAATACGCCGAAATCTCTGTACCTTCCTCACCTGTCACAGCAAAGATAAACTGTGCTTTTTCCGTGGTGAATGCGGGTATAACGTACTCGACTATTTCTGTATTTCCTTTCGGAATCGTAATGGTAGAATTTTCTACTTTTCTGCGCTCTTCTGCCTCGACTGAAACTGTGATGCTAAATTCTTTTTTTGCATCTGTGATTTCAGATTCCGCCTCGATAAGCAGACAAATTGTCTCGCCTTCCTTGAGCGTTATAAAGCGGGTTTCTTTCGAGTCTGTATCTGCTGCCTGTGCAGCTTCTGATGATCTCATTGAACCCTTAATGCTAACATGAGTTCCCTTAACCTTGTCATATGTCAGCTTATATGCGCCGGCAACTTTGGCTGTAAAGCTGATATATTCCTTTTGGTTGTCCTTGTCAAGTTTCACGGTGCGCGCTGATGCACTTCCAAGCTCTATGGGTTCTGCTTCAGCGACAACATACATCTTGCCAGCCACTTCTGCCCGAATATATATTGTCTTACCTGCCTGCATAGAATAAGCATTATAATATTCGTGTTCTTTTCCATTAAAATAGACTGTATACCAGTTGTCCTCCCATGCTGTAAATGCTACATACCCAGCCTTTACTTCAAGCGGGGCTTCCTTGGTATGCTCTTTGGTCAGCCGTGCAAACTCTTCACCTTCTACTTTGACTGTCATTGCACCCTCTAACTTGAAATAAACTTTCTGGTTTGCCTCAAGGAAAATCGAACTGCCATCATCGCTATAAATTGTCCTGCCATTTCTGCTGTCATAAAATTCTGATATTGACAGTTCCTCCCAATCTTCATCCTCTTCATTTTTTGCAAAATACGTGAAGGTGTACTCCCCGTAATGCGGTGCTGTAAAGGATATCCAAGTCCATCCGTCCTGAATCGTTAGTGGTACACTCTCAGTCAATACTTCAAGTTTTCCCTCATAATATGGATCATACAACGCAAGGATGTTCTCATAGAAGCCATCATCCCATGTCGGCTCATAATCTCCGCCGTAGCTGCTGCCGTCTTTGACTGCGGATACGGATACTGCCCATCTCGCTATGACCTTCTTCGTCACCTTCGAGGTCACAGTGATCGTGGTCTTGCCCTTGCTGACTGCCTTGAGCGTTGCTGTATAGGTACCTGCGTTTGCCTTGATTGTGGCAGTCTTTGGATTGCTGCTCTTCCATGTCAGGGTATCGGAAACTCTGTCCCGCGGCAGCTCGCCAAAAGAGTCTTGCAGTTTCAGGGTATAGGTATTTCCAGAGATAAATCTGTATTTATTTGCAAATGCATCTTTTTGATCTGATTCTTCAGATTCCTGATTTGCCCCCTTTGTTACCTGATTCTTTTTCGATGTAATATCAATTCCGTTTCCGCCACGCCGGTCTATAGAATCCTGCCCTGTAAGGTCAACGTTCTCACGGCTTGCCGGAATATTGGTGGTCTTCGCCTTAGCTGTTGCTGTCTTTGCCGCCTGCTGGTTCTCATACAGCGGTGTCAGCGAAAGTGTGTAAGAAGAAAGCCTTACCAGCTTGCTGTTGTGATAGGTGTATGCAAAAGTCTTTGTTTTGGTCTTTTCGCCAGTATAGTAGTTAAAGGTATTTGTATACTGTTTATCGAGTTCTTCCTGTGTAAGTTTTTGGTCAGAATCATCAATATTAAACTGTAAATACTTCCTGCCATTTGTATCAGTTACATCTGTATCATACTGAATCCATGACTGTGCATTTTTCAGTTCTTTGGCGTTAATCCCGTCAATGTCAAAAATACGGTTTGGATTGCTGATGATTACCTTATCAACCACATTCCCTCTCGCATCCTTCACTTCGAGCGCATACTCATACACTCTGCCGTCGTCGTCTTCATTCATATTGCTTGGATGGGTAAAGTTGATGGTGATATACTGGTCGTCCACATAGGTCACTTTCATTCCCTTTACCGGATCTATCTGTGCCGAAGCCAGCTTGACCGTTGTCTCCATCGGTTTGCCTTCCGCGTCATAATCTGTCACGATCAGGTCAAATGGTGTCTTGTTCGGTGCTGTCGCAGTGATTCTCCAGTCATGAATCTTATCACCCGCATCGTCGTTATCTTCAATCTCATAACCGCTGGCTTCTGCCATTGCGATCATTTCCTTCGAAATCGTCACGCCGCAGGAACGGTAATTTGGGAGTTTCTTTTTCTTCTCATCCTTATACTCAAGATAATCTGACAGTTTGATCTGCTGTCCAACCTTCATCTTGACCTTTTTGCCTGCAAAAGATGCCGGCTTTGCGGTAATCGTGAGAGAAATCGAAGCGTCAGAATCATAATCAAACTTACTCTCATGCTGTAAATTGTCTCTCACATAAATATAAACGGTCTTTATACCATTCAGGTCTACGCCCTTTAAGGTAACCAGTCCTTTATTGCTGACTGCCGCGTACTTTGACGGTGTCTGACCGCTCTTAAACGGCTCATCTACCCATTCATCATACACAGCAAACGCAAGTTTGGGAAGCTGGTAATTTTTCAGCGCCGCCTTCTCCTCTTTCACCGTTGGAATCAGCGAATATCTCCGTCTGTCTTCATCCTCTGCCGCGTCATTGCCGCCTGCCTTGTCTGAGAACAGTCCATATACATTCAGCTGTGCTTTCTTGGCAGAAAGCTCTACTGTGTAACGGTCCATATCAACGCTGCCGTCTGGCTTTACAGGATGGGTCACGGTGTTCTTCTTGTCGTTCTCATCAGTCTTTACCGTAAAGCCAAGCTCCAGCCTCTTAGCCATGGGCTTTGTCATCTTAAAGCTCTTGACGCTGCCGTTTGCCGAGAGCGCTACCACTGAGCCATCATCGAGCGCTCTTGCCGCACTGACATTTCTGACATACACGGTATACTCATGTCCTGCTTCCAGCTCATCCACTGTGACGATATGTGCTTTTAGTTTCTTGTCGTATACTTTGTCCTGTTCAAGCTTATCCAGCTTTTCATTTTTTGCAGTGGAATACTGTACTTTAGCAAATCCAGCGGCTTTCCACTTGCCATTTTGGATACCGGCAATCGCCTCATTAAAGTCTGCTGGTTTCCATTTCTTTCTGTCTGCATATGCTGTGCCCTTTGTGACATCCACCACGTAGATCTCTCTGCGGTATCCGTCCTCTGGCACTGTAAAATAAATCTTTGCCGTATCGTCCTGCGCTGTGATCTTTTTCACTGCGGAGGCTGTCACTTCTGTGACGGTAATTTTCGCCGAGGCAGCTTTTGCCTCTTTGCCCTTCTTATCCAGTACGGGCACAAAGTTTCCTTTCGCATCCTTATAGACAGGATATGCCTCCACGACATTTGCTGTCTTGCCCGCCTTGAGTGCGGTCACAATACCAGTCTCCGGGTCGATGCTGATAAATTCGTTCTTTGTCTCCCCGCCCTTTAAACGGTATCTGATATTGATGACATCGCCTAACTGCGCCTTGGTGATCTTGAGATCAAGCTGCTGTGTCTCACCCACTGCCATCTTGCCCGCCACGCCGTTAAATGCGATGGATTTGGGCGCAACTGCTTTGCGGAGATCCTCCTCGAGCACGAGATCTGCGAGTGCAAAAGTCTCTGTGTAGCCCTCTTCCCATGTAATGCTGAAAGAACGCTCTGTATCCTCTTTTGCCAGCGGGAACACGACATCAATGTAATAATCATCCTCTGATTCCTGCCACTCTGTACTGCCATAGAAATATCCGCCCGCGTTCCAGACTGCATTTTTGTAAACAAAATTCTCCTGCAATCCTGTATTGTGAAACTCTTTGGGTGCATAAATTCTAAAGCCTAATACATTTGTGTTCTTTAATACTTCGGTCTCGTCATCCCTGTTAAAGACTTCCAAGGAAGATTCTGAATCTTCATAGTAGAACTGAACAGCGCCACGCGGTCTGATTGTATAGATGCTGTCATTCAGTTCATAGCTGATGCCCTTAGCGGAAAGCTTATCATCAATCTCACCAATGTCAGCGCTTCCCCGCTGGGTAATCTGCACTGCTGCTGTACCGTACTGAACCTTATAGCTTTCTGCTAATGGCGATGCCAGCTCATTTTGGAGTTTGACAGTATAGGTACTGTTGGTTCTCAGATATACCTTTTCCGGGGATTCTATATCCCTTCCATCTGCCTGAATAATATAGTCTGCTTTTCCATTAAATGCAGGATAGCCTCCATTTTTGTCGATATTGTATTTATAGCGGAAACTCTCACGGTCGGTGCCGTCCTCATTTTTTCCACCAAAACAAGTATCGAAATTTCCGGCTGCGATTTCGGCGTACTCGAAAAACTTCTTATCCTTCTCGACAAGGTTCTGGACATCCATTCCTTCCGTCAGAAGATTCTTTGCCGTGTCACCTGCAAAGAGGGTCTCTGCCTTCATTGTCTTTGGCGTGATGGTAATCTCGCGCGGTGTAACGGTAAAGACGGAGGCATTTTCGAGCCAGCCATCGCCATTTAACGGTGCATATGTCTGTACTGGCGCATCCTCCTGCGCGCTCTCCGGCTTGTCTTCTACTGCGGACAGTTCGCCGCCCTCAAAGCGCAGTACAAGCCTGTAGGTACCGCCAAATACTGCATTGCGATTGGCATATGTCGCGATTACCTCATCACCCGCACCGATCTTCTCCCAGTAGATATTGATTTTCTTGGGGTTATAGGTGTCCGTCGTATTTACAATGCCTGCTGCCTGCTCCGCCGGAAGCCTGCTGCTCTCTGTCAGCGCCTCGTCGGTGTAGAATACCAGCGCCTCAGACACTTTCTTTAAGTCCACCGCTTCTCCATTGTACTCATGGCCAAGCGCACGGATCTTGTCTGTATCCACTTCGACAAAAATCTGCTGGTCATAGAAGTTTACTGCACTTACCGATTCATGGTGCTTCTTCTCGCCTGTCGCCCTGTATGTCTTTACATCAAGGGTCGTATAGTTATTGAAGTCATCACCGGCAATAAACTTCGGTCCATTATCTTCACCTTCCCAGTGTACTACCGCGCCGTAGGCAAGATTCGTACCAAAGTTTCCATATGAGGTATATGCGTCAATCCATTTTGCCGGGTCCAGATCTTCACCGGTCTCAGGATTCTTCTCTTTCCTCAGCAGATCCCAAGCCACGCCGTCCAGTGTCAAATCGGGCTTTCTGCCTTCCTTCTGCTCATATGCTGCGATCTCTTCTGCTGTTGGCAGCACATAGCCTTTCTTTGCCTCGTCTGTAAGCTGGCTGAATGCCCCCATGCTGTTGTGCGGGAGTTTATAGATTGTGAAATCTTTGTTGATTTCATTTTTCTGTTCTGTATTCTTCTTCCAATCTGAAATCTTATCTCCGACTCTCACATACTGCTGGGATGGCACAATGACGATCTCCTGACGCTCTACCTTGAAGAAGATCTCCGCCGCCTCAGCACGGTACTCGTTCTTTGGGTCTTTGTAAGTGACTGTCAGACGATACAGACCTGCCCCTTTGAAAGCATCCAGTGAGCCGTCATCAACATTTGTCATTCCCAAGTCATTTTTAATATAAAACTCGTTAAAATCTGCGTACTCTCTCTGCTCTTCGTCCCATTTCTCGAGATACGCCTCATAATTTTTCAGTGTCGTAAAACTCCACCTGTATTCCAGCGTATCATCTGTAGGTTCAATGGGCAATGCCGCGTCAAGTTCACCCTTTTCATTCAGCTTGTGAACTTTTGCTTTCTTGTAAGATGCGCGGTCTTTGAAGAGTGCATTTTTGTCAAAGATTTTTACAGCAGGCTGTTCCAGTGTACCCGGATGGAGCGCATGTGCAGCCTCTGGCGTACTGTTATCTGGAATCTGTGGATCGAGCATTTCCTTGTTGTCCGCGATAAATGCATCCACGATGCCATCTGTGACAAGCTGTACCGTCTCTGTCTTCATCTTTTCGACAGGTACAGCGACCGCAGTCTGTTCAAGGGTCTCTTTGGTGACATCTGCGAGGTAATTTTTGTTTGCCGCGCTGGTTGTCACGTCTGTTACTGGCACACCAGTAATCATTGCTCCGCCGTTTTTATAAACGACTTTGTTTCCTGTAAAGTAAACTCTGAACTCGAACTCTATAGACTCAATCTTATCCCGTGACTGACCATATTTATACTCTATTGGTAGTTCGTCGTCAGAAATTTCATCAAAGCCGTCGTCCATCACAATACGAAGGTCTTCATTTCTAGGTACTGTATTCCAATCTACGGCACGAGGTTCATGAGGGTCATCAGAATCAAGCGAGCCAATGTCCACTGTCAAGCCGCCTTTCTCTGTGATTCTTTTCACACGGCGCTGAAGCACAAACTCAGGCACAAAATACTGTGTCCTGTCTGTATTGGTCATCCCGTAGGATGTTCCAAAGAAATCCGGCGCGATGTCCAGGGCCTTATCACTTGTTTCAATAACACCTGTTGTCTCATTTTTTACCTTTGGATAAACACCGTAAGAAACGGATGCGAGTGCGCTTTGAATATCCTCATAAGACATGCCGTCACGGAAGTTTGCTGCCGCCACGCTCTCCCCGCTGGTTTTGATGACAACCGGCACCGGATCAATCGTAAATTTAAGCGGATCACTGTGCGCGCCGTCATATGCATTGTTATCTCCGGCATAACTCCATATGATAAAATACTCACCGGCGTCCTTGGGATTTGATGCCATTGGCTTGTAGACAAAATCACCATCTTCTATTTCGCCTAACTCTTTGTCAATCTCATAGCCTTCATCTGTCTGAATCCGTGTATACCACTTCGCCTCCGGCACTGCGCCTTCAAGGACAGTATTATACTTTCCGTCCTCACCCTTTATATATACGGCTGGTGCACCGCCGAGCTTTGTGACGGTATCCCCTTCTTTCACAGGCTCTGTGAAGAGATCCTTGGTCACATCCTCGATTTTCCATTCTTTCTCCGAGGCGTATTCTTCGATCAGCTCTCTGCCCGGATCTTTCAGCTCAAAGCGGACTTCTGTATCCTGGAGTCCGCCCACTTCGACCGGATAAACCTCCTTCACGGACAGGGTATAATTTTTGCCTGCCTGCTCTGTGAGTGCAATTTCGTCAATTGTCAGCACATAATCCTTTGCCCTCTCAAACAGGTCTGTCGCCTTCATCGGCTGGCGCTTGCCGCTCTCATCCATCACAAACAGATGGATGGGCAGCACACCGTTCTCGACAGCCAGGATTTCCCTGCTGACATGATATGTATAATCTCCTTTATACTGGATGATATACTTCTCATTGATCCAATCGATCAAATCCTGCGCTGTTTCTACAGGATTTACATAACTGGAAAAAAACAGCTCAATCTCTGCCTTCTCAATCTGTAATGAGACCACCAGATCCTTTTCCGGCTTCTTGCAGAGTCCGTCAACGCCGTCGGTGTCCATCGAGATTACCAGCTCATATCTGCCTGCATCTGTGGGGACTGCATCCGTCAAAGTCTGGTCTGTCTCCCCTTCTGCTGCGGCTTTTCTAATCCACTTGTATGTCAGTCTGTCATGAAGCCCATCGATCCGCTCGCCGTCAACTTCCACATAAATTTTTCCAGCGATTTCTTCCTGAAATTTTCCGCATCCGCTTTTTTCCCGATAGGTTGTAAAAAAGTCCAGCCCCGCTTCACTGAGCCTGCGCGTAAAAGTATATTCAACTTTTTCGCCAGTACTGTCTTTAATATTTATCGGTTTATCAAAATCAGTATCTTCTGCAACAATTCTTGTAACGAGCGTCTCCGCTTCTGTCTGGGACGGGGTCTCGCCGTCAGCGGCAGCTTCAATCCCTGCTTCTGCCTCTGTCGTCTCGGATTCCGCAGTCTCGGACTTTGCGGATTCGGATTCCACTGTTTCAGATTTTGCAGTTTCGGATTCCGCTGTTTCGGATTCTGCTGTTTCGGATTTTGCAGTACCGGATTCCGCTGGATCTGCATTCTGCGGCGCCGATTCTGTATCTGAACCAGTGCTCTCCTCCTTTTGTGCTGTGTCCGTCTCCGCCTGCGCCGATCCGCCAGTTTCCTGCGGTGTATCCCCGCTTTCTGTGCCAGACTTCTCCGCGCTGTCCGCTGAGTCCGCAGGCTCTGCATTCTGCACGCTGTCCTGCGCGTCATCCGGCACGGCAGTCTCATCTGACGCGGTACTTTCCACTGTCTGACTCTCTGCTGCCAGCGCCGTCGCCGGCATGGTCTCAAAGACCATCGCCACGCTCAGAATGATTGGCAGAGCCCGTTTAAACAATTTTCGTTTAAACATTTCCATAGTCTCCCTTCTTTGATAATGAATGAGCATGCATCAGTCATGCCCGTTAACAGTACAAACCAGCGCCAATAAATAAGGCTGGTCTTACGAGTTACATTATCTCAATATTTAGCCATTTTGATAACCCTTTTTAAGTGAATGAACATTTTCATTTCACTAAAGAATTTTACATTAATTTAATTTTTATTGTCATATCTGTTAAAATTTGGAATTTATTGTGGATTTTGCACAGTTTTAGAAGGGTATTTTGTATACTATCTGATGTTCCGCAAATACAGCCAGATAAAATTCTGATTCAAATTTACCCGGATTTATTTTTTCCATCATAATTTTCAGAGAACAGGCAGCCAAAAATTGGTTCCCTGTCAGAAAAGCAAAAACCTGCAAACCTCATAAATCTAAGGTTTGCAGGCTAAAAACAAAAAAGCGATAGACGGGGCTCGAACCCGCGGTCTCGACCTTGGCAAGGTCGCGCGTTACCAACTACGCCACTATCGCATATTTATTTATCTGCATCAGACTTAATAAAGTATACATGATCTTGTTCTGTTTGTCAACCACTTTTTAAAATTTTTTTAATTTTTTCAAATCTCTGTTTATATGGCTACGGTTGCAAACTGCTCATGTAAAGCGGGTGATGGGAATCGAACCCACGTATCCAGCTTGGAAGGCTGGTGTTCTACCATTGAACTACACCCGCGCAGTGCCCAGAACCGGAATCGAACCAGTGACACGAGGATTTTCAGTCCTCTGCTCTACCGACTGAGCTATCTGGGCGCTTAACCGTGTTCTATTATACACTACTATTTTGGGGTTGTCAAGATGTTTTCTGGAAATATTATCTATTATTATCTATATCAATATGTGTCATTTTCTGCCGTCTGGTCCTTCATAGGAGGGCATCTGCTGATACGCTTTGAACTTTTCTTCAATTACCTCCGCCGAAACCGCGTAATGATAAATCTCAAGCCCTGCGA
>Ga0137308_101604_pt1 | contig 20453 bp, 23 predicted proteins | sample Inofrocosms_June_FD_97181 | JGI IMG/M metagenome (GOLD analysis project Ga0137308, IMG submission 97181) | Mouse cecal microbial communities from Vienna, Austria - N-Acetylneuraminic and N-Acetylglucosamine D2O microcosms_June | ecosystem: Host-associated > Mammals > Digestive system > Large... | reverse complement strand
TTAGCATGGAAATATATAAAACTGACAATTCATCTTTTAGTTCTGCAAGATCCACTATTGGAATATTAAAAAGTGGTTTCACACCACAATTTAAGGTGTATTTGACAATCCCAGGAGAAACAAAAAGAGGCAGTCTTGTAAACACATCTGGATCGATATATATTATCAAAGACGGGACTATTTATATCGATAGATCGAATACAGATGACCCAGCTACATGTTTTAGCGTTATGCTTTCTTATTTTTCTTCTTAGCAGTTACTAAAATAGCAAAATACAAGGTTTCAATAGGATCAAATATTTTCTCGATATATGGCAAGAAATTATTTGATCCATTTTTGCACATTATTGATAAACCCCATAATATCCCCGGCTGTATTAATGCCAATAGCGTATGTATTTCCATCCACCAAATAAATGTGAATATAAAGCATCCATCCGCCATCTGTATGGAACCTTATTTTTTTTATAGAATTTTTATCCGTGATAAAATCCAAATCACTATATAATTGAGTATACAGATCCATCAACACCTTGCCCTGAGCCGCTGACAATGGTAAATCTGCTCTGTCCGTCACACAATTATTAACCAGCTCGCCTACGTATAATGCCAAACTGAATCCTGCTTTTACATTTTGCATCCATTTTACTAATGGAATCCCCGATACCAATTTATTTAATAGAGATTCTTTGCCTGTTATTCCCTCGACTTCCCCACTATCATCAAATTCCGGATTCTTAATTAACTTGCGGTTACATAGCGTGTTTTGAAATAACTGTCTAAATGTTATGTTTGGGATTTCGGCATGCACAGGATCGGAAGTCTCAATTACTTTTATGACATCGGAAAATTCTGGCGTATCTGTAGTATAATCTTTCATTTCTTCATTTCTCCTCTCTCACTTTTTCTAAAATACATCATCTAGTGTATATGTCATTTCCAGATCATCATCCTTCCCTTTCTTCTTGAAAGACTTTACACAAAGGATATCCCCTTCCTCATCATACAGCCCAATCTCGCTGATATAAGCCCCAGCCAGTTCTAATTCTGAAAGAGTACACTCATACCTGCAGGTTGTATCCTCGATAAATGCATATCCGTCTATGGATTTCCTGTACAGTTCATGCCTGAGCCCTGTTTGTCCATCACTAGGCGCTATCACATCCCCGCTCTCGTCATCCCCACCATCCCCAAACGCCATACCCACAATGGTTGGTAATGTGATTGCCCCTGCTCTAGCTTTCACCATTTTCTCTCTGGCCGCCTTTGTAATAATTACATTTGCCACTATAAAACCTCCTCTCTATATATCGCATTAAAAATTCTCATTCCATCAAACTTGCAGGAACCATCAAAAAAACCGGGATTCCTTTTAATGACTATGGCTGAATCACCAACAGCTTCCTGATTCTTAACTAGAAATTTCAATCGTGCTGCCGATTTCATTGAATCCCCTGATGTATCAAGACGCAAACCAAAGTGTAAATATCCCTTAACAGTATCAAATCTTTCGCTAATTTGGGTTTTACCATGAATTCCTATGTCAGGGAATAGGATTCTTTCCTCAATAGCCGCATTTCCGCCATGGCATTCTATTATAAGTCTCAGGTCATATCGCCTTTTTGCGTCCATCAAACTGGCATTATCAAACTTCCATGTCCCATCAAAAATGTTGCATCCCAAAAACCGCTCCTTCGCATCTGTTGGAAGGGCACCGTCAAACTTCCACGTCCCATCAAAGATATTGCAAGCCCAGAACGGCATCTTCATCCGCATGGTCACCCGCCTTAGGAACATCCGCTCCAGCCCCCTGTGGTCAATGACAATCCAATATTGAATTGTATACAGAAAGCCAACCCCTCCTGGCCTGATAACCGTAGGTTTTCCTTTCGCGGGGTCCTCTTTGTCCACATCCACATTGGGCAGACCTATGAAAATAGTAGCTGGACGGTCCTCCCGTTCATAGTACGATGCTTTCTTCACATCCCACAGAAGATCAATGGCTTCCATGATGTCAAAATAGGTGCAGTCGCTGGTGTCACGAAGTATCTTATACCTCATATAAATCCGGTAGCGTCCATCCGGAAACGACTCGCCAGCCAGCTGCCCTCTATCCAGCTCATAGGCTTCTTTCCGGCTAAGCTTCACTATGGTACCTACATGATCAAGATTCACTCCATAAGCAGTTTCAATATCCGTCTTTCCGTTAATATCCATCAATATCTGATAAACCTCTTCCAATTGTCTGGCAAAAGCCCGAATAAGAATTTCGATATTCTTTTTTCCCTGGAACTGCTGAGGAATGTCCTTAAGCCAATTTTCAGTTATCCACAATGAGCACCACCTCAATCCTTTTTTCGTCAATCTCCACCTTCTGCCTAGCGGATACCATGATATTTTGATCTTGATATTCATCTGCTGCCGGTACGTAAGAATAGCTGTCGGAATACGCGCTCAATATATCAATCCTGGTGATTCCTCCTATGGCATCATAAATCCCCTCATGCAGAAGCTGAACAAGGAGACTGGTTCCCGCAACCATGGCGGCTCCATCCCTGATGATGGAACCAGTGGCCAGAGCCGCATAATTGGCCGGCACCCTGTCTCCGTCCCCATGTAGCACTACCTTCAACCAGGTATACAGTTTTTCCGGCCTGTTAAAATGAATCATTACAGAATCCCCATAATTTGTAGGAACGGAAACCTCAATCTTCCCATGGGTCCATATCCCTCCAGCCTTTTTCCGCAGGATGGCCGCAGCAATATCCGATTCGTTTCCCCCTTCCACAATAATTTCAACACTGTGCGGGGGGAGCCCCCTTTTATCAACAATGTCTGTAGGATTCTCATATCCGGAAGCAGACTCCACATCCTCCACATTATGAAGGAGTTCTGAAACAATGCTGTCTATCATGGTATTAGAACGCAAGGCCGATTTTGCAATATATGACTGCCTTAATTCGATATCCGTTTCCGCAAGGCGCCCATACACCGGAGGCAGAGCGTTTATGACGCTCTCAAAGCCGGGAGTATTGTTTACCATCTTGGAAACGATTCCATAAGGCAGCGTAACTTTACCGTACTGTTCCGTAAAGAAGTTGGCTATGGTGGTGACGCTTTTCGTGGTCAGGTTGTCCGACAGCACAAGGATGTTGCGCCTTGCCTTCACCGTGTCCTCAATCACCAGGACTCCGTCACGAACCGTTGTCAGATACTCATGGTTGGTGATTGCCTCTTTCAAACCGCCCAGGATATTGGTCTCCGTATTGTCTGTGCTAGAATAGCTATACTGCTCACCATTAATCACAATGGTATATGCGGCCCTCTGGGCCGCCGCTACGACAATGCTCACCGAATTAAACGAACCTCGGGTTATCCGGAACCCCTCCGAAGCAAACAAACGAATCTCCGGCTTTGTATTTGTTGCCACCATGGTGTTCTCCCGGACATACGTTCCATCATCACCGGTGCAGTGGAGCGGGTAACTGGTGTGCTTGCTGGGCTTTCTCCGGATCCCTCCATACTGCACGGCATTATCAAGACTTATTCCCGTGGCGGTAGCCGGATATTTTGCGTAATAGCTGTCCTGGGCAGTTTCCCACAAATCCGCAATCTGTCCCGCAAATGTCGTCACCAATACATTCAAAAAGGATGGCTCTGACAACCTGGTGTTAAATCCGAACCCCTCCGTAAGTTCGCCATGTATTTCTTCCAGAATGGTATCCATCCGTTTTAAAACAAACCCTTTATCAGTCACTCCGAAATCAGGCATTGTATCTTTACCTCCCCCTTTATTGTCTCCAAATCCGTCATCGCCACAAAGAGCAGACAAGCCTGTCGTGTCCTACTGTCAAAGGTTACGGAAACCTCCTTTACGTCGGTTACCTCATCCACTTCAAAAATCTTCTCCCTGACCGCAGACTCAAAAGCATCGATATCCGGGTTTTTGATAAGCAGGCTGTCGAAATATGGCAGTCCTTCTTCCCTGTTCCACCGCCATTCCCTTTCCAACCATCTAAGCCTTATCATAATTTTCTGCCTCGTAGACGCCTCCAGACAAATATCTCAATTCTGGGAAATATACAGATCCCCGCCATGATTCAGCAAAATGTCCATATTCCTCTTTAGCCTCCTGAAATACTTCCGGTACAGTCAATATTCCCCTGTACCATTAAATTGCCGCTTATGGTTATTCCGCTTCCTGAAACAACAATTTCAGAACCGCCCGCACTGACTACAACCGCATTCATGGCACACGCCTTAACCACGGCCCCGCCTCCGCTCCGAAGCAGGCCCGGGATTGCAATGGCATTTGTAAGGTCGAAACGGAGGGAGCCTTCTGACTTTGCCCCGCTCCGCCATTGGTCAAGTTCCACTTCCGATAGGATGATAAGGCAGCCGTCCCCGGCTTTCACCGGAAATCCAATACCTGCGCCAGCGCTCTGGCTAAACGGGAATACCACGGGCGCCTCCGTTATGGCGGGATACTCCAGGCTTTTTCCATCTGACATAACATATCTCCCAAGTGGCTGTACGGTTGCCACGCATTTTACGGAATCGAAAGAAACAATCTTTCCCGGCAGCGCAGTATGTATCTCGTTCACAACGCTTTTGGCTGTCTTTTCTATCTGCTCTACAGCTTCCTGAAGCATTACTGATCCCCCCTTGTCCATATGCATTCATCAGGATATATCAAAGCCCTCCGGCCTTTTTATCCAGATTTGCCTGGGCTTTGATTTCAAGCAGCTGCGCAGTGCATATCCAGTCCCCTTCCAGGTTATCGCCGTCAAACGTGAGTTTATATACCCGAAAGTATCCTCTGGTAATCTTGCTCTCCAGCTGAATGATGTCATTTATCCCAATAGCCCCGTTAAGCAAATACTCCACTTCCCACCCGGTTTGCGATTCCGCGCTCCCCGCATTTGCGCCAATAGTAATACGTTTTGGAATATTGATAAGTCCTGTATTGCTGCTTAACAGATATCCCCTTGCTGATATAGGTCTTCCGGGCCATGTAATCTGCAATATCTGGTTTTGCATGGTCCAGGCATGGCCACAGCAGGTCACAAGTTTCTGCAGGGCTGTTCTCGCTTTTCCAACAAAACTGAAACCATTGGGCAGAACCGTATATTCGAGGTCATTGGCAAAGATAATGGATACTCCCATCTGTTCGGCAATGTATTGATATACGTCATGACAGTTCACTGCGCCATTAAAGGACACGGATATTACGGTATCCCTCAATTCTACCCTGCCGTCAACCACCTCGATCTCCGTCATCCTGTCCGCATTGTCCGGAACCGTGACCACGTTAGTAATGTTGCCAGCCAAAATCAGGGCGTTCCTCCCGCCGTACCCGGCTTTTAGCTCTATGATGCAGTCCTTTCCGTCCAGCGTCTTAAGGTTCTGGTCCGACAGGTTCCACACCTGTACCTTGGCGGTATTAGCCGCCTCCGCATCGGATTTTTCAATGCTGAACGATATATGCAGGGCTGTTTCCTTCGGGCTCCTGACATTGCCAATCTCAAATCCTTTTTCCCCCATCTTTCCGCACTTCATGGTATAAGTTCTTAAAAAATTTGTTTCAGCCATAATCAACCCTCCAGTTCCGTATTCGGAATATAAATGAACTCCGCAGTCTTATTGTTAAATGCCTGCCGCCCAACTATTTCCCTGTCTGAAAGACATCCGAATACACCGTCCGGTATGGCTACATCCGTATAATAATGGAAAATGGGGAAATTAGGCACTATCCTGGTCATAGCGATAACCGGTTCGTTTTCAGCCTTATACAAACCAAAACTCCAGTAATCATACCTTTCGTTGTAAGTAAACCGGAGTAGACATTCCTTACCATCTATGGACAGGTTTGACAGGCTGTCATTCATATCCGGAACCTTGATGAAAAGCATTCCCTCACCTCCTAAATCAGTTTGAGTCCGCTGGCAACGCCGTATAAGATTGACTGGCTTTTCTTTGCGGAGCTGGTACTGCTTCCTCCCGAAACGCTACCCGAGTTTCTTCCACTTCCTGCGCTGTCTGTTTCCACTCTGCTGGAAGAGGCTGAAGTAGAGGCAGTACCGGCATTGGCCTTGGTTTCCCCTGATTTCAGAATATAAGACGGAATCTCCACTGTCCTGCGCTCCGTCACTCGCACCTTCTGGGCGGATAGGGCGATCTCTCTCGCGTAACCAATCTCTCTGGACTTTTTAATGGACAAGCTGGTGATGCCCATGTCTTTATATATAGCATCCGTTGTAACAATCTTCACCAGTTCCTTATTCAGCCAAAGGCTCTCCATCCTGTCACAGATCTTCCTGACCCTGTCGTTGGAACTGCCGTGCCGATACAGCCACGTTACTGGCGTGTTGGTAACGTACAGGGTCATCTGCACACTGACAGGGTCCAGAATGATAGTGTCTGACACGGGGAATCCATCTTCCACAGGATAGGCAGGAATGGTGGCGGACAGAGTCTTTGTCTCATCAATCAATGCGTCAAATTCAATCCCGGCTATTGCGGCCGGCTTAAGTCCTCTCCTTGTCATATCTTATCCTCTCGCATATGCAAGCCCCCTTGCCATCTGTGTGGTGGCATCCGTAGCGGATTTCTTCATAGCCTTTGATACGTTCTTCTGGGTCTCGGCGCTTCCTCCGGAATAGCTGTTGGCTATGTTCACATTCTGGGTCACTGTGGATGTGGTATTGTTTACGGTGCTGGCCGCTGCGGTAGCCGCATTTGCCGTGGCCGCCGCCATCAGGGTCCGGATGCCCCCTGCCAGGCTTCTTATCCTGTCCAGAACGATCCCCTCGCTGGAGGTAATACCGTCGGCAAGCCCGCTCATAAAGTCAGGCATCCATGACTCATAATCCGTAAGAGGTCCTTCATCCGGAACGGAGAAATGAAGAAATGACCGTATCTTCTCCCCGACCCCCTTCACCGCCCCGACGACTCCCTCCACTCCTTTCAATATCCCGTCCTTTAATCCGGTCATGAAATCTAATCCCCACTGGACGGCCTGTTCTGGCAGAGACTGAAGCCAGTCAATGGAATTCTGAAACCCGTTAACAATAGAATCGTGGATTCCGGATACTTTCTCCGAAACAACGTCATGGGCAGACTGGAAAATGTTTCCGAATATCTCAGCCAGCTTATCCCACACCGCGCAGATGATGTCCCAGGCCCCGGTGATAACCGCTGTAATAGCCTCCCAGGCCGCAGATGCCAAATCCAGGATGGCGCTCCAAGCTCCTGACCAGTTTCCCGTAAATACATTGGCTAGGAAGTCGATAACTGCCGCCATTGCGTCCAAAAATGGTGATATTAACGAAATCATGGTATTCCACAGGATGGAGAATACGGTAAGTATTGTTTCTCCCCAGGTATCCCAATAGGCTTTAAGCGCCCCAAAGATTGTCATGGCAGCCTGGCTTAGGGCATTCCACAACGCCATACATAGTGCCTGGATCCCCTGCCATATCCTCCGGAACGAAGCCATCACCTCGGCGCCGTTTTCTGCCCACCAGGCTGCCAGCACGCCAAAGACCTGATGGGCGGCCTCCCGAATCTTTCCCCAGGAATCCGTCAAAAATCCCCATACAGCTTTCCAGGCCGTGAAAATAGCCTGCCGGGCATTGTCTGCCCCAATACCGGCCTTGTCAAAAAGTGTTCCTATGACAGAATCATTGCCTTTCAGGAAATGGATAAAGTCTTCCACAATCAGGGCCAGAAGCGTAATGACTGCCACTACCCCAAGTACTTTCAGATTTGCCATGCCGAACAGCTTCCCGATGCCGGACAGCATACCTACAAACGCCTTTGCTCCTGACAGAACTTTCCGCCAGCTCATTACCAGCAGGAATGCGCCAGCTGCTATGGACAGGATCTTAAAAGCATTCTCCGCTCCGCCAAGTCTGTCTACAACCGTCCTGACCGCCTGGCTTCCTTTTTTCATCCCTTTTGACAGTGTCTGGGATAGTCTGTCCGCTGCCGGCTGCAACCGCTTTACCAAGGCGTGGTATCTCTCGCCTACCCTGGTAAGAATCCCATTCTGTGCTGTCAGCCCTTCAACAGCCTTTGTCGCTTTCTGGGTCATAAATACCAGCACTTTTAATACGGATACCGCCGGCTGTAAGATAGTGCTCCCGGCAGCGGCTCTCAAATCGGTCAGTCCCTGTTTCAGGTTCCCCAGCTGGTTGGTCCATGTATCGGACTCCCTGGCCGCCTGTCCGATGGCTCCGGAAGCTTTGTTGGCGTCCTCCACCATTTTCAAAAGGGTAAATTGCTTTTCCGCTTCGGACAGATCCTTAAACGACTTTCTGTATAATTCATTCGCAGCTGCGTTTCTGGTGGTTTCCGTGGCCGATAATCCAAGCGCAGCGTCATTTTCAAAATTGCCCTTTAAGAACGACTGCAGAGAATTAGTCATATCCTCTATAGATTTATCATAGAAAGCGGCAGAATCCGCCACAGCAATCATTGACCGGTTTGCAATATCAAGTGCATCTGCCTGCTCCATACCTGCCGTTTTTGAGAAGGCGGCTATCTGAGTAAAGCTCCCCTTCATCCGATTCACCAAAATACCTGTATCCGCCTCTATTGCTGCCAGATTGCTTGCCGCCTCATTCTCCATATCCCCAAACACCTGGGAGAACTGGGACTTTAGCGCCTCGGCATCCGCCGCAGCTTCCGCAAGACCGGAGATTCCCGCAATAGAAAAACCTATGCCGATGGCCCCAAGCATTTTGGAGGCAAAGCTTTTAATGCCTTTTACAACGTCCTTGGCTTCTTTTTCGCTGTTTTTGTCCACCTCAAAGCCGAATGCCACAACAATATCCCTTATGGTCAATTTCCAGCCCTCCTTTCCATTTCAGCTGCGCGCCCGTTTTCAATATCAATCTCCATCTCATAGAGGGCATACAGCTTCAGGGCCTGGTCCAGAGTATACACTTCCTGCAGTTCATACATGGAAGCCAACCTTGCCTTTATTAGGATGTAACAGCGAAGCTCCAGCTCACTGAACTGGGAATAATCAAATCTTCCGTACTTTATAAAATCCTCCGGATCATTGCCGCCGTTTTCGCTTCCGGCGCCTCCTCTTCTCCCACCTTTCCCTTCCCAGATAGGGCGGTGAGCTTCTTGAAAAAACAATTGAAATTCAGTCTGATCACATAAAAGCACAGCAGGAACATTTCATGAACCTCTCCGCAGAACAGCTCGTCAGCCAGTTCCCTGTCCAGCCGCTCGTGCCGGACATTGCCATCCTCGTCCGGCGCCTCCACCACAATGTTGTCACCAAGAAGCAGCCTCTTCATCAACACTTCCAGCTTGTCCCCGCTGATACTGCCGCACCCCGACATAGCCGCGACGGCTTTCCCTGCATCTATATCCATAAGGCCCGCGTCCTTTTGACTACTCTCGCCTTTTGAACTGCTTTCACCTACCAGCGGGGCCAGGGTGCCTAAAAGGGGAGCCAGCACGGATGCCAGCTCCCCGGTAAGATTCGCCGCCTTAAAGGCGGAAAATGGTGTGATATAAAATTTTTTCGTTCCGATCCGTTCAATGGTTGGCTCCATCTGCCTCAATCCCATATCTCTTCGCCCTCCCTTTATTTGAATTCTCCGTCTGCCACGGTGATCTCCCATTCCCGGTTGCTCTGCACCTTTCCCCTTGTCCATGAAGCAGGTTTGGCTATCCACGCAAGGGCTCCCACAAATTTCTGATTCCCCAAAATATCATTGACATTCACCGAAAACATCCCTGTGCCATCCTTCTGATCCCTGTCATGCATCCTCTGCAGATACGTATTCGTTTCAGAAGCCTGCAAAAGCGCCAGTTTCAGCGTGTACACCCTGGTGGGGTCAATGCTCCTTGCTATCTCCCCATCAGCTCCTATCACATGGGCCGTGCCATCGCCTACCGGCTCAATGGTGATGAAACTGTCGTCCGCAAAGCCGGTAACAATATGCCGCCCGAATGCGCAGGTTACCTTTCTATGGTTGTAAGTAGTCACTCTTCCCATGAATCACTTCACTCCTTTCCTTCCATGGATCAGAACGTTAAAAATCCTTCTATCTCAACCGCGTGGATCGCTCCCGCCAGCCGGGCAGTATACTTACAGCCCAGCAGCTTCCTTGATTTTCTCTGTGCTTCCGTAAGGCTGGACGCCCGGGGCACGGTCACCACAAAGCCGGGGATGGGATTGTCATTGGAGTCGTACTCCGTAGGGGCGATGCCTCCAAGGTCCTGGCCAACTTTAAGGGTTGCCTCCATAGCCCCCTCGATCAGACCGATACCGTTATCTGTAAATGGCACCTTCCGGTTTACCTTCAGCACGTTGAACACCCGGATCTGCATCTCCGCTTTCAGCCAGTCCCTGAACCGGATCACGTCAATCCATTCACCGGCAAGCATACGCCCTCCAATGGTACAGTTACAGCCGCCGTACCGGAGGAACATGTTGATATTGTCCGCCTCCAGCGTTTTCTTGTTATTGGTACTTATGGCTGACGGGACGATGGTGGCAAGCTCCTTCAGATGCCATGTCTCGGTGCCCGGGTCGTATCCAAAACATTTCGCCATCCACGCCAGGGCCGCATACCGATTCTCTTTAGGCTGATTCTCCCCATCATAACCATCCGCTTTTCCGGAAAACATCCCAAAGCTTCTATAATAGGAAAAGTTCTTCACCGGGCAGGCGTCAATGTCATCATACTCAAATGCGAACACTTTCTCGTTGGCCTCTGTCCAGGCAATGGCCGCCTCCACGTCCCCAGGGTCTCTAAACTCCGTAATATGGATGCCATAAAATCCGGCTTCACCATTGGCCCTCACAAGGGTGTCCGTGATGCTTTCATAGCCGCTTTCCTCCCCCTCATCGCCGGACTTGTTGCGGATGCATATGTACAGTTCATCCGGCGCCGGATTCTGGGAAAAGGCTGCCGTCGCAGCCAGGTATGCCGCATCATCCGTGGCAAAGCCGTAATCCAGCAATTCATCTGCACTGGATACCGCAGTGGTCTTCACCATAATGTTTTTCTTTTCACTTGTCTCTCCAGAGTCTTTCGGCCCCGGAACTACCACCAGAATGCTGTCAAATGTAGCATCGCTGGATGCGGGACTGGAAATCTCGATGTTGCATTTGACGATATCATCCAATGGATTGTTTTTATATGCCATTGCTTTTATTCCTCCTGTTCTTTTCCGTACTGAATATCAACATATTCCACAGGCTCTATAGCTGTTTCGAAAAATTCTGCCACGCCGCCTCCGCTTGCATTGGGAGCAGACCTGTCTCCCCATACTCCATACATTCCGTCAGCGCATCCCACAAATGCCACGGTAAATTCCGCCATAGAGCGATAGTTGAACTTTGTATCTCCAATCAGCTCTGACAGATCCCGTATAGGCGGATTGAGAAAAACGCTTAAACCCTTCTGCGTCAGTTCGTTGGTTATGGCCTCTGAATCAAGAAAACGGATAAACTCTTCCAAATCCTCCACAGCGGTATTTTCGTAGGCCCCAATGCCGGCGCCGTTTACCTTAAGTTCCTTACCTATGGTGTAAAGATTCATTTCAAATGTGAATGAATACTCATAGTACTCGTGTTCCCCTTTTTCATCGGACATTCGAAACAGGGAACGGTTTATGTTTCCATACCCAAGGGTAATATAGGGCGGTCTTGGCGTCACGCCTTTGGTCTTTTCCCATACCACCACCGCCCCCGGATGATACCTTGCAACGGTTTCGTATAACAGCTGCTTTGCCTCCCCCAGATTCATCCTGACTCCTCCGTTTCCGGCGCAGCGGATTCCGGATTTGTACTGGATGGTATTAGTTCAAAGGTGGATGTCCAATGCCGCAGAATCGTATTTTTGCTTAAACGGGAGGACACACACTCAAACCATCTCCCTTCATATAAAAGCTGATCTGACCGGACGCCCTCCTCCTGTTTTGAGCAGCGGATGGGGAAATCCCCAAATGTCTTTAACATCATCTTATCCCTGCTGCCTCCGGCCTCCATCACGGCATCGTCGGACATCACCTGCACGTCAAGATATACGGTCAGATCTTTATATCCAGCGCAAGGATAGCCTCTGACTACTGTGTCTTTCTGATACCGCCTTATTGTGTATTCGTCTCCAAAAAATGGCATTAATCAGAACCACCTTTCTCCCGTATTACATAATTTACGGACTGCCGCATGAGTCCAGTGTCTATTAATGGTTTATCTGAGCCTTTTCTTCGTACTGTCTCTGGAGAATTTGGCTCAAAATTACCACTGGATATTTCCTTACGGATAATTTTCTGCTGAAAAACCCCGATTTTTTTCAGCACTTCCTCTACGCTTTTCCCTTCTGTGATTTCCTTAACCGCACGCTTCATGAAGCGGCTGATTTCATCTTTGTGTCCGTCCACACTGTTGCGCAGAAACGGCCTTGATGGGCTACGGACGGTTCCCAGTTCATTCCACAAGGCAACATCCACTACAGATGTTCCGTCCGGATAGGCCGTTCCTTCCTGATATCCCACCGCAACCTCCAGTTTTGCCAGTTCTTTCAGTATCTTCTCAAACCTTTTTCCGTCCGCTGTCATCCTGTCCCGAATGTTAACGCTCATGCTCCACCCCCGCTGAAATGATTGTGATAACGCAGCGTTTCCGCATCTGAAGATACTGCATCCCGTATACTGTAAGGCCATATTCAGAATCCGTAGACGTGTTCCCGGCCTGGTTATTGGAAAAGGAAATGGATGTCTCACCTTCTGAAACAGACGATAAGCCAATGGTATCCCCTATGGTTCCCTTTCCTATCTTTTTCCCCAAACCGGAAAGCTTCATCTTATGGGCGGCCAAATAGGCCAATGCCTGTGGGTACAGCCTGCCAAATTTGCGCTTGCTTATCAGAGGTTCCGCAAGAGAAATAAAATCCTTCACCCTGTCGTCCTCCACCTGGGCAAATTCCGTCATGGCTGCCCGAATGATCTCAAATGCCTCCACAGACTGCCTCCTGTCATTCAAAAGCGCCTATGATCTTCTCTTTCAGCGCGTCCACCGTATCGTCATCGTTGACCGTCAGCCCCATGCCAGCCGCCTTCACCAAAAGTTCCGGCTTTCTCATAGCTTTTACCGCCCTGATTTCAGCCTCCCTCTCCAGCCGTGCTCCGGCCGCCTCTTTTTCGAACTGCTCTTCCTGCTGCCTCTTATACTGGTCAATGGCCTCCTGGGCAATTCTTTTTCTTTCAAAATCGCTGATGTCACTGCCAGACGCCGAAACCATATCCCTCCCGGCATCCACCACGATTCCCTTCGCCAGATAATCGCAGATGGATGGGTGGTTTTCATAACCTTCCGGCAGCTCCATGCCGGCTCCGGGGAGCAGCGGCTCCCCGTTGATTCCAATAATCTTTCTCGACCTGTTGATAATCTTCATCATATGCCTCCTTCTTAAATTCCGTACGCCAATACCATGGACAGCGGATAGTAAATAATAAGCCCTGCGGTTCTGGTCTCGCACGGCACTTCTGTCTCCAGCTTCTGCACCTGCAGGGGATACTGATAAAACGGAAGAGGTATCTCCAGGCTGAACTTCTCTTCATCTTTTGTATACATGAAAAGCACATTCTTTCCGCTGGGATTGACATCTTTTGCAGAATCCTGCAGCTCGGGCATGGATTCAAAGTTTTTGAGATACGGGGCGTGCGCCTTGATAAAGCTTAGAATGGTGGTCTCCGTATCCGGGATCCTCCTGGTTGCCAGGTCCATATAAATATACGCAGGCAACGCAAGGGTATCCGGCTTCTCAATGGACATGGTGATCCGGTCGATAAACATCTGTATTCCGTTGATGTCCTCCAGAATCAAATCTGCCGGCTTATATTTCCACTCTGTATGCTCCTTTTCCTCCGTATCCCCGTCGCCTTTTACCTTAACCGAAGACAGGGTGTAGATTGGAATGTCGTTCCCCTCTGAAAATATTCCAATCAGATTGTGTTTCTTATCCCCGGCAAAGGCGATCTTGTTGACCATATAGTCGGATGCCCTTCTGGCAGCGGCCCCTTTTCTCGCATCCAGGGATTTGCCGGCCATGCGTGAGGCCCTCATCTCCTGCACATTATACCCGTAACTATCGCCGACAGACCTGATGTTTGCCGTGTGGGGTTCTCCCTGGATGTCAACTCTGGGAAGGTCTGTGGCATAATTGTTAATAATGGAAGCCATGCCGGTGATATCATAGCTGTAATAGGTGGTTGTCTCCGCCCCCTCATTTACCTCGGAGGTAATCGGGAAATAGGTCAGCGCTGAAAGCTCCGGGTACTGTTTGTCATAAGTCTTCGCCTTTACCTGGTCAAGCTCACGGGCAAAAAACACAGTTGCGGATTCAAGGCTGTCAAAGCGAAGCTGCTCACTTCCGGCCAGCCCCCTCATAAGCGTAGAACCTTTCAGCGCGCTGTAATCATCCATATTGAAATCTTTCATCAGTCAATCCTCCTTTATGCTTCCTTGTTTGACACAACAGGCAGAGTTCCCGAATAAAACTCTGCGTTTGCGATTCCGTTATCGGTTTCCCCAAGAAAAACGGCACCCACTTCTACCTTGGATGCCGTATCATTGGACGTAGTAAAATATCCGGCCTCATCGCCTGATGTAATCATGTACACCTTTTCCTTGTATTCCGGGACCGCGCTGGCGCCTGTCTTTACCCAGACTTTTCCGTGATGCAGGCAGCCAATTGTCCGCCTGCTGCCGATAAAGGCCTTACCGTCCATATCCATTTCAACCATAACGGAATTGTGGACAACTACCCCTTCAAAATCTTCGGACGTTGCCGCAGATGTGGGAACCGCCACATCAATGCCTTTGTTAGTGCCCACGACGACTCCCATGCCAAAGGAAATCCCATCTCCCTCCGCCTGTCTCGTTGATACCTCATGGGCTGATAAATCATAAAGCCCTCCTGCCACCCCCTTGGGGAAGCCGAAACCATAACTTGTCTGTACAGCCATGCTCATTATTTCCTTTCTCCTCTCATTCTTGAAATCATATTCTTGCGGGCGGAATTGGAATTGCTCTCCTCCCTGGCGTCCTGACGGACCTTATCGCCTATCATCCTCCGGCGCTGATCATCTGTACTTACCCTTTCGGAAAATGTTTGCTTCGCGATATCATAAGCTGCGTTTATGTAGCTGTCGCTTTTCCCGTCAAGATTTACTTTGGGATTCACCACCCTGATAATACGCTTTCTTCCCTCCCGGACCGTAAGCTTTTCCACGCCGTCCAAATGCAGCCTGTCTGCCATGCGGCAGATATCCAGACGTTCCTGGATGATCCTGTCCACGGAATCCATGTTCACTCTCTTCTCATTGGGCTTCTCTAAGCTTTCCTTTGGGGAATCCTCATCCTCTTCCTCCGAAGGCGTTTCTTCCTCTCTGCCGGCAGCTCCTCCTGTACTGTCGTCGTTCATATCCCTGACAGCCAGCAGCTTATCAATCTCCGAAAGAAGCAGATCCAGATCTGCTTTCTGCTCCGCGATCATATCCTTCGGGGCCATACTCTCTCCCTCGCCCTCCCTGCGGCTTATGTTTTCCCGAACCTTATCAATGGGATTTTTCTCTGCCGCCTCATTTGCGTCAACTTCCGATTCCTCCCCTGCAGGCTCACCGTCTGTCCCTTCTCCTCTCGCCTGGTTTACGGCCTGCTGCGCTTTAAATAAAGCAATGGCCGCCTCCATTTCCTCAGGTGATAACTCTGTTTGGCCGTCAGCCCCAGGGCTTTTTGAATCTAATTTGTACATAATCACTCTGCCTCCTTTTAGAATTTGTATATCATCCTCTTTGCCGTCGATATTGAGACGGGCCTTTTGGCCGGCTCTCGCCTCCCCGACAAGCGCAAGATGGTTGATTTCAATATTTTTTTGCACACAGTCATAGGGTTCTCCTCTGTATACGCCTGGCGTATCATCCGTATCAAGGCTGTAGCCAAGGGACAATTCTTTTAACCCGCAGCTTTTAAGGGCGTTGGTATCGTGAATGATGATCTCACAGCGGACGCTGTCTCCATCCCGATACCCACTGCTCATGATGGTTCCGATCTGCTCTCCGCGGACATTGTCCTTGTCTACTTCCCCGGCTTCGTGGGTAATGATAATCGGTTTTCCTTTGTAGCTTTTTAATGATTCCTCTGCAAAGACATCCTCTGGCAGGCGCAGTTCCCGTCTTGTGGTTCCGTCTTCATTCCTGTACTCAAAAATACCGCAGGTAGTCACAACGGGGTGGTCTATCAGATAGCCTTCGTCTGTGTAATACGTCTTATCTATAGACATACTGTCTATCCTGCAGCTATGTTTATAAGTCTTGTCATTGATTGCATCCATGTTAAGTCCAAACATTATATATTCGCATGCCTTATCTAAGGTCATAGCGCCAATATCCTTTTCATCAAATCTTTTGGGATTTCTCCTATCTCGATACTGCATTGGTACAGAATTCATTTTCATCGCTAATTCAGCATATTTCTTATATTCGCTTGAAGACATCTGCTGTATTTTAGCCTTTTTACCATACTTCTTTTTTAAATCATCTTGAAGTTTCTCAAATTCAAGAACTAGTTCTTTTACCTGTGTTTTCGTCATCCCTGTTTTTGTGACAACTTCCTCTTTAGGTTTTATCTCAGTCTTTTGCTTGTTCTCTCCAGGTTTCTCACTGACACTTCTATTTTCTTTTTTAGAGCTTTTCAACTGTCCAAATGCAGATGACACATTTTCCCCATTGAATCTCCCGCCAAATCCTGCCTGTATTTCACCATTTTCTGAACAAAGAAAATGCTGTCCTTCTTTGGTTGTCTTCCAACCATCATGATTGTTTCCACCCATTTAAAAATTCCCCCTCACACCGGCAAATCCAATGTATCAAAATCAAATATCGGAAGAGCGCAGCACCGACACTGATAATCTTCCCCCGGATGGCATCTCCTTCCGCGCTTCCGGTCCACCAGAGGCGGATCATCCCAACAGAATATCTTACCCTCCAGACGTTTGTGGTTATTTCCCATGGGATCAATCATCCCTTTCCCCTTCTTGTCTCCGGCCCGTACCCGCACATCCAGGGAAGTTGACCATTCATAACGTATAATCCCTGCATCCGTCTGCTGATGTTTTGTCAATGCAGCGTTCAGTTTAGCGGTCTGATCCCTGGCTATCATCCTGGCATGGCGTTTATCCATGCCATACTGGTGCTGAATCCTTTTAATTATGCTTGTCGTGCTTTTGCCTTCCATAAAATTTGTATATACAATCTCTTTCATTTTCTCCAGGGAGGCGTCTTTCACGGACGTAATAAGATTGACATTATCAGCCACCCATTTTTCCAACATTTCTCTGTAAAATTCACCGGAATAGTAGTCCTCCAGAATATCAATTCCTAGCGTCCTAGCTATGGTCTTTTTCCATTCTTTCACAGAGAGTTTGCGGTCTAAGGCGGCAACCCTTTTTAGCGCTCCAGACAGATGATACAATCCAAATGAAGAATCCACTTCTTGCCTGATAGTCTCGAATAAAATACGAAACCTGCGTATCGTATTATCCAGATACTCAAACCGTCTCTTTTTTCGTTTTTCATCATTATCTGATATGGAATCCATGTGCAGCTTCGTTCCGTCGCTAATGATGCATTTCAACTCCGGAATATACTTAAGCAGCACTTGTTTCTCTATTGCCATATAGGAATCGCACAGCTGGATATACTCCCGTTCGCCACTTTCAGGATACTTGGCATGGTATCTGGCAACTACCCAGTTCTGGCCGCCATTTGATGCTTTTAACTTTTTCCTTATTAAATCCCTTCTTATTTCTTCATCCATGTGGCCTCCTTCCCGCCTTTTGGCCGGCATTTTGACCTTATATAAGGTAATTTACTGTTGGAATGAAAAAGCCCCATAAAGCCGCAATAAGCGCCCCTACAAGGCAAAAGAAAAAGCCTTGCTCATTCGCAAAGCTTATCATTACTCATTTTATGCTTCACCCTTTATCAACATCTTCTCAAGCCGCTCAACAAACGTCTCTATGGATAGCCGGAAGGGCAGAAAAAGCTCATCCTTTAACAACTCCGAAACAGACTCAAACCTTGCATTCTCCATCTCGGAATGAAAAGAAAACGGTTCTCCATAAAATTCCGTACAAAGAAATATTTGAGATGTACAGTATTCTGGCGGCATATCCGAAATCATTTCAAAAGGAAGAAGTTCTGCCACATTAATGCCAAATTCTTCTCTTGCCTCTCTGATAGCTGCTTCCTCCGGCGTTTCCCCGGCTTCAATATGTCCTCCAGGCCCGCAGATTAGGCCGCTGTCTTTTCGATTGCCAACCAGGATTCTTCCATCCCTCACCACAATAACTCCACAGCCGCCAGGTACTACAGCATCCATTTCCATAGCTGTCCCTGTCTCCCCCATATCTGTCTCTGCAGACAGGGCAGTGTCGGATGTTTCCTCTGACTCCTGCCCATATTCAGGAGCTGTCTCCTCCGCTGCGCTCCAGTCATCCTCTTCATCTAAAATATCGTTAACCGTAAATTCGCCGCTTTCTGCCAGGCTTTTTCTGACTTCGGAAGGCTCCAGCGCCTGCATATCAACATAAACCTGTGTCGTCTGCGCTTTCGTGAATTCCGTTTCCGCCTTCGTCTTGTCAACGGATGCCTGTTCCATGTCGCTAAGGCTCCACAAAGGGTTAAACTTCAGCTTGTAATACGGAACCTCTTCAAATTCGCCCTTATACTTCCCTGCTGCCAGAATAGCATCAATTAATGTGCCCAGATTGTTTTTCAGATTTAGTTTCTGGATTTTTCGGACGAAGGTATAATAATTCTCCATGTCGCTTTCCCCGGTAGAATTCTCTCCCGCCGGGGAACGTCCGAACAGTTTTGTCTGGGGGATGTTGGTGACGGCCGAGAGCATATTGCAGGCGGCATCTATGATATCTTTTACTCCTGAAAATGTGATGGTCTTATAATCATAGTCCTCTCCGTCGGCATCAATGGCAATGCTGTTGATGATTCCCTTTGCCATGTCTATAATGCGCAGTCTTCTCAATACAATATCCTCGCCCTCATCGGTTTCCAGAAGGTTTGCAAGGTCATTCATCTTATAGATCGCCTGTACCGCCCTGTCCAGCAGCTTGGCCCCGTTGCCATGGGAGGTAACCGTCTCCTGCACGGCTTTATGTACCCTGACATATTCCGGTATCCCAAAGAAGCGGTATTCCGTTCTGGAACTGGATTGAGGTAATGCGCCGTTTTTAAACATCAGGCAGCGGCTTTCATGAACCCGGAAAGAACGGCCGTACACCGGTGAAACCGTGTAGAACTCCGGCATCCCGAATTTAGACCATTTTCGGTTTTTGGGATCATGGTCGTATATAGTACTGTAGTCCGGAGTGACCAGGGGCCTTTCAAATACCATGAGTTCATCAATCCCATGGATATTATCCCAGTCAACAGGCTCTTCCATTTCCCGTCCGTCATCAATGAGCATTACCATCAGGGCACCGCCGTAAAGCCTGGCCCACTTGATTGCCGTGGAGGCTTTCTCCTCAAACCCCAATTCATCCAGGGAATCATTAATAAAATTTTCTATATCCAAATCACTAAGCCCATAGGAAAATCCACTGCTTACCGCATCATCCGCCGGTATATCTATGATTTTTGAGAAAAGGCCATTTTCCTCATAATTCAGGGTAAGCTCCGTATCTGTTACTGGATCGTCACGCTCAAAACGGTACTGTTCTGATACATCGCTCTTAGTCCCGTATTTATTCATCATATTTTTGTAGCCGTCAAAGTGTTTCATTTTTTCCTGTTCTTTTTCCTTTTTCCGCACTTGCTCACCTCCTAATCCACCAGACTTTCAATATGAAACATCTTTCTCTCAAAGCAAGATAACGCAACCGCATCCGCCCTGTCTGGAGAGGCGATCCCCCTCTTCTTCATTTCTTCCTTGCTTTCCAGCTGCATCTTCCCCCTGCTTGTCAGCCTGTATTTCCTGCATGAAAACTGCGCTACCATTTCATTGTCATTTTGAAGACTTATTTCTTCTCTGGTCAGAAGTTCCTTTACAATCCCCCACAGATAGGTTGTCATATTGTCATAAAGATCGCAGGCCCTCACCACGCCGTCGCCTACGTTTTCTTCGGGAACCTTCCCTGCTGCGTTCACCGGAACGATTACCATCCGGTTCAGCTTTTCCTCCCGTTTTACCTCCTCCAGCCGATCTGTAACGCCTCCGCCCAGGCCGCAGTCATCTATGTTCACATATATCTTTTTCCTGTAAGTGGGATGCTCTGCAACTGCCTGCCTATAAAGCTGGACGATTTTCCCTACCGTCGTCATAAGACTCTGTCCTCTAAATATAGCTGGAAGCGTGATTCTTCCTCCGACATTTGCCGCAATCACCGTCTCGTCGCCGC
>Ga0137308_101603_pt1 | contig 20460 bp, 16 predicted proteins | sample Inofrocosms_June_FD_97181 | JGI IMG/M metagenome (GOLD analysis project Ga0137308, IMG submission 97181) | Mouse cecal microbial communities from Vienna, Austria - N-Acetylneuraminic and N-Acetylglucosamine D2O microcosms_June | ecosystem: Host-associated > Mammals > Digestive system > Large... | reverse complement strand
TTATGTCAACCAAATCAACGCAATCTGTCATATTTTGCAGGGCTTAGCGGTTGGTAGCATGATGGTAGTGTAGCTAAGCAAAATTTACAAAATAATTGCTTTTTTGTAAAAATTCAATAGAATAGTTTTATTTTACATTGAACATATCCTGATAAGCACTTTTTTCACAATGCGATTTACATAATCCATCCATCAGGATCAAAATCTCCGGTTGACTTCCATTTACTCTTTGTATATATTTAGGTATAGGGATCGAAATAACAAAGAAAGGGCTTTTAGCAATGATTGATTTTGAAAATTCAGAACTCTGGAAACTGCGTCCTGTGAAGGACGGGGCATTTGAAGACCTGCTGCGTCCTATGTTTGTGGACGGCGAGGAGATCATCCAATGCTTCCAGACCGTGCGGGACGGCGTTGTGTTCACGAATAAGCGGATTTTTGCCATCAATGTTCAGGGCGTCACAGGAAAAAAGAAGGATTTCACCATCTTACCCTATAGCAAAATCCAAGTATTTTCTGTAGAAACCGCGGGGGTACTGGATCTGGACAGCGAATTGGACCTCTGGTTCAGCGGACTGGGCCGGGTGCGGTTTGAATTCATTTCTAACGCCAATGTGACCCGGATTTGTCAATGTATATCAGAACATGTGCTGTAAATACTAAAATTTTTGTTTTTTATGCGGCTTCCTCCAGCCGCAGTATTTTCGGGGCGTTTTTTTATGGAATAAATGCCTGCTGGAAAAATTTTTGTGCGCACAAATGGCGAGGCAGGAAGACGCTGCAATATCAACATTTTTTTGAAAATTAGATCAAATAAAAAGAAGAAGCGGCAAAAATCTTTTCAGATTTTGAAAAAAGGTTCTTGTCAACTGTGTAAAAGTCTGGTAAACTCTCTCCTGCTGGAGAGTGCGCCACTCCAAAATTGGCGCGAGAGGCAACCGGGCGTTGTGCGCCCATAGAAAGAAAAAAGGAGGACAATTTGATTTATCTCTTCAGAAAGAAACCGTCTCAGCTTCTTGCGGTTCTGACAGCGGTCTGTATGCTGGCCGCTATGTTTCCGCCAGTTGGATTTGCTGCGAATCAAACGAGACAGATAATTACTCTTGCAGATCGCGGCGATCTGCGGGCTGCCGTTGAGAATGCCAACAGCGGAGATACCATTCAACTCAGCGGTACCGGATATGTGAATGCAACAGAAGGTACGGGGCTAGGTGATAAGCCATGGATTATTGATAAAAACATCACGATTCAGGGCGGAACCCTAAGCCTTCGGACCGGCGGTATTTTGCTGGGAGCGGATGCCGTCTTTACAGGTGTGACTCTTGACTTTACTTCGAATGTCCGCAATGCGATTATGGCGAATGGACACACCTTGACGCTGGATAATGTGAAGGCCAGCAACGCTTCTGTCAATCTGTTCTGCGGCGGTTTAATTCCCGCCGGTTATGAAACTTTCACTGTCCCATCTCCCGGACCGGCAGGTGAAATTATAGTGAAGAGAAGTACAAACCTTCAGGCCAAGACACATTTGGGAGACGGCAGCATTTTTGCCGGAAATCTCTGTATGGGCGGTATGACGGACCAAGAAAACGGGCCGTCTGACAACGGACCGGCAAACGTGTTCTCAAGCAGCGCGGTCATCAACATTGAAGGCAGCGCCAACAGCTCCGCCCTGGGTGAGATTTATGCGTGCGGTGCGCAACAGAGAATTCCTGTAGGCGCGTCAAGCGGAAAGGTGACGCTCCCGAATTCTAATGACTATACTGTTTCCGGAACTGTTACGGTCACAGGGAATATCCCCAATGTGAATGGAGCCGGTTCCGGGGCAGCCGATGTACGCTATAGCGGCAGCAGCAACGCGGCAAACCGGATATTCAGCGGAATATCCAGTTTATCAGTAGAAAATGGATATCTTATTTTAGACGCCGGTACCAGCTTCCGGACCCAAGACGCGCTGCTCTCTGCCGCCGCTGGGACGAACCTGAATGTCCAGAACCTGGGACCATTTCCGGTCGGCTCCTTCAGCGGAGGCGGGACCTTGATTATGGGTGCAGACCAGACATTGACCATCAGCGGTGCAGTGAGCGGCGAAACTGCAGTTGCCGTTGGCGGGACCAGACCCAGCGGCGGTATTATGGTATCGACAGGAGATCCGGTAAAAGGCCATACATACATCCAAGCCCCCAACTCCCCAGAAAACGCTTTCCATCTCCTGCCCCCCAGCACACAGCTCGACATGACGCTGGTTCGGGATGCGTCCGGTAACTGGACAATACCCAATGATCCTACAGGTGGAAATAGCGGTCTTGTGAAGGATTTTTCCTTTGATACGGCGGCAATCACTGCGGCTCCAGGGGAAGAGGTGGAATTTCCCTTGACGGTAGAGGGTACAACAAGCGCTCCTGTGTATTTGGATTATATACCGCTCACAATCAATGTAAAAGGGTACCCAACCAATCGTACAGAGGTGGAGATTGAAGGCGAAACTTGTTATAAGTATGCCTCTCGAGGCAATTATGTGACTATGGAAATAATTGCCAATAGACTTTATGTAACCTCTGATGCAGATTGGGGAGCTGCTGAGAGTCCATACCCAATTGAAATTGTTCTCCCCAAAGAGTACAGCGCAAGCGGAACCATTCTCCGTAAATCTGCCACACTGACCGTAGAAGGCGCATCTCAGCCGGGTCACACCCACAGTTGGGACACGGCCTGGACCAGCGATTCCGGCCACCACTGGCACAACTGCACGGCAGCGGACTGCACGGTCAACGACAACAGCCAGAAGGACGGCTATGCCGCCCATACCCCTAGCGACTGGATTATCGACCGACCAGCGACCGAAACCCAGGAGGGAAGCCAGCACAAGGAATGTACGGTTTGCGGTTACGAGACAGACCGCGAGGCGATTCCTGCTACAGGAACACCCCAGCCAGGCCATACCCACAGTTGGGACACGGCCTGGACCAGCGATTCCGGCCACCACTGGCACAACTGCACGGCAGCGGACTGTACGGTCAACGACAACAGCCAGAAGGACAGCTATGCTGCCCATACCCCCAGTGACTGGATTATCGACCGGCCGGCGACCGAAACCCAGGAGGGAAGCCAGTACAAGGCATGTACAGTTTGCGGTTACGAGACAGACCGCGAGGCGATTCCTGCTACAGGAGCGCCCCAGCCAGGCCATACCCATAGTTGGGACACGGCCTGGACCAGCGATTCCGACTACCATTGGCACAACTGCACGGCAGCGGACTGCACGGTCAACGACAACAGCCAGAAGGACGGCTATGCCGCCCATACCCCCAGTGACTGGATTATAGACCGGCCGGCGACCGAAACCCAGGAGGGAAGCCAGTACAAGGCATGTACGGTTTGCGGTTACGAGACAGACCGTGAGGCGATTCCGGCCACAGGAACGCCCCAGCCGGGTCATACCCATAATTGGGATACATCCTGGAGCAGCAATACCAGCCACCATTGGCACAACTGCACGGCGGCGGGCTGTACCGTAAGCGACAACAGCCAGAAGAGTGGCTATGCTGCTCATACGGCCGGCGGCTGGATCATCGACCGGCCAGCGACCGCCACCCAGGATGGAAAACGGCATAAGGCGTGTACGGTCTGCGGGTACAGGATGGCCAGCGAGACGATTCCGGCCACGGGAACGCCCCAGCCTGAACATACCCACAAATGGGGTACATCCTGGGCCAGCAATGGCAGCCACCATTGGCACAACTGCATGGCGGCAGGCTGTACCGTAAGCGACAACAGCCAGAAGAACGGCTACGCTGCCCATACCCCCGGCGGCTGGATCATCGACCAGGCGGCGACCGCCACCCAGGATGGAAAACGGCATAAGGAATGCACGGTTTGCGGGTACAAGACGGACAGTGAGACGATTCCGGCCACGGGAACGCCCCAGCCCGAACATACCCATAAATGGGATACATCCTGGACCAGCAATACCAGCCACCACTGGCACAACTGCACGGCGGCGGACTGCACGGTCAGCGACAACAGCCAGAAGAACGGCTACGCCGCCCATATCCCCAGCGGCTGGATCATCGACCGGCCAGCGACCGCCACCCAGGACGGCGCGCGGCATAAGGCGTGTACGGTTTGCGGGTACAGGATGGCCAGTGAAACGATTCCCGCCACAGGAACGCCCCACGTCCACAGCTGGAGCGCATCCTGGACCAGCGACGCCGCCCACCACTGGCATGACTGCACGGCGGCAGGTTGTACCGTAAGCGACAACAGCCAGAAGAGCGGCTATGCCGCCCATACGGCCAGCGGCTGGATCATCGACCGGCCAGCCAGCTTCAACCAGGACGGCACGCGGCATAAGGCGTGTACGGTCTGCGGTTACAGAATGGCGCAGGAGACCATCCCGCCCACCGGCGGCGGCTCCTCCGGCGGTTCCGGTTCGTCCTCCTCCTCCGGTTCCGGGGGCGATACCTCCACTACGGAAAAGCATCCCGACGGTTCGACCACGACAACCGTTACGAACCATACCTCCGGCGTGGTTACGGAGACCACAAAACGCACCGATGGTTCCATAAAGGTTGTGGAGACGCAGAAGGACGGTACAGTGACTTCTACGGAGACGGCGGCAGATGGAGGGACGGTCAAGACCGTGGAAAAAACGGACGGCTCCAGCCACACAAGCATCCAGCAGTCCGACGGCACCGCCGCGGAGATTGCGGTGGATGCCAGCGGCAGAATCCAGGCTTCCGTCACCCTTTCCGCAGCGGCCAGCGGGACCGTGACCCTGCCGGTCCCGAAAATGCCCGTCGAAAAGGACAGCTCCTCTGCTGTGACGGTGCATACGGGCAGCGGCAGTCCGGTCAAAGTGCGGATTCCCGCGGAAAATCCCACCTCCGGTACCGTGGCGGTTATTGTCCATAAGGACGGTACGGAAACTGTGGTCAAGACCTCTGTCCCAACCGCAGACAGCGTCACTGCGGAACTCCCCGACGGAGCTACCGTCAAGCTGGTGGACAACCGCAAAATCTTTTCGGATACCGGCAGGCACTGGGCAGACAATGCCATTGATTTCGTCTCTGCCCGCGGACTGTTCTTCGGTGAAACTGCGGCGGAGTTCAAGCCGGAGGGCTTCATGACCCGCGCTATGCTGATGACAGTCCTGGCCCGACTGGACGGCGCGGCAGGAGTCGAGGACGGCCCGGCCTGGTACGAGAAGGGAATCGCCTGGGCCGCTCTGCGCGGCATCAGCGACGGTACCAACCCGGATAGCCGGATCACCCGCGAGCAGCTTGTTACCATGCTCTACCGCTATGCTGGCAGTCCCTCCGCCACAAACAAGGAGCTCTATTTCAGCGATGCCGGCGCAGTCAGCGATTACGCCCTGGACGCGGTCCGCTGGGGTGTGGAAAAGGGACTCCTGGGCGGTCATGACAACGGCCTCCTTACGCCAGGCGGTCAGGCTACACGGGCGCAGGCCGCAGAAATCCTCATGCGGTATATCCGGCTGCTGCATCAGTAAAGCCAACGCGGTCCGCTGGAGGATTCCTCCGCCGGAGAAATAGAAAACAGAGAAAAATACCGCTGCCCGCTGGGCGGCGGTATTTTTCGCGCCGTGATTTCCCCAATAAAAAAAGCACTTTCCTTTATAGGGGATATGTGGTATAATAATCTTCAGGTCCGCTGTCTGCCAGGTAAGCGCGGCGCAGCATCCTCCTGGCGGATTGAGTGGCTTTTGTTCTGCCCAATTGACAAAAATTATCAGGAAAAGGAGCGACAGGAACGTGACAGGAAACCAAGCGGACTCCCGTGCCAGCCGGGAGATAAAACGGAATCTGAATAGAAGGATATTGCGAAGTACAACGCTGAATATCCTGATATTGGTGATCGTATGCTGTGTGATTATGGCCCTCTCCATGCAGTCACTTGCCAACAATATCCTGCTGGACAGCCTTCAGCCAATGGCCCGTCAGTCGGCCAAGACAGTGGAAGCCAACATTCATATGCTGGCCGACCGGATGATGGCCATTGCCGGCGATACCAGAATGAGCGCGGGGACAGACGAGGCCGGGACAGTGAAGGCGGAACGCGCGGCGGTGCTGGAAGAAGCGGCAGAGATCTATGAGCTTTACACAATCGCCCTCTACAGCCTGGACGGACGGCTGGCGCAGGGAATCGACGGCGCGCCGGAAAGCCTGGACAGCGGCTTTTTGTCCCTGCTGCAGGAAACGGATACGTTGACAATCAATTCCTCCACCATCTTTCAGGATCAGCTGGGCATTACAATGGGAATGCCGGTGAAGGAGGACGGTGAAACCGTTCTCTACGTGATGGGCGTCTATCAGTACGATACGCTCAACGATGTCATCAGCAGCATCAATCTGGGGAAGAGCGGCAGGGCCTATATGGTCAACCGGGAGGGCATCGTGACCGGCCATCCGGACCAGGCCCTGGCACGGAATAAAAGTACGCTGCTCCAGCTCTGCGACGGAAATGAGGACGCGGCGGGCCGGATCACCGCCGGAGAAACAGGCGCAGCGGAATTCCCCATTGACGGCGAACAGATGCTGCTGGCTTTCTCCCCTATACGGGGGACCCAGTGGTCGCTGGTCATTCAGATTCCCAAATCAGATTACAGCAGCCTGATCAACGGGGCCATGCTGGTGTCTGTTCTGGCAACGCTGGCGGTCCTGGTTGTCTCGATCCTGCTGGTTCTGCGCCTGGCCCGTTCCATCTCCCATCCGGTGAAGAGCGTGACAGAACGGATGGTGGCCCTCTCCAATGGGGACCTGCATACGGAGGTGATCCCCGTTTCCACCGGCGACGAGCTGGAGGTGATGACCTGCACGCTGGACGCCACAGTGGAAAGCGTAAAGCGGTACATATCCGATATCCAGCAGGTTCTGACACGGGTTGCGGACGGCGACCTGAGCACAGAACCCCAGGTGGACTACAAGGGCGACTTTGTCCAGATTCGCAGCAGTCTGCACACCATCACTCAGTCCTTGAATGAAATGCTTCTTGGGTTCCGCGCCGCCGCCGACCGGCTGACAGCTATGGCAGAACAATTGAGCGGGCAGTCGGCACAGCTGCACCAGGCGTCCCTGGAGCAGAATCAGTCCACAGAAGAGCTGGTCCACGAAGTGACCCATGTGAAAGACAGGCTGGCCGATGTCACAGTGAGCAGCAGCCAGACCCGCTCCCAGACGGAGGAGATCGTCCGGTGCATTCAGAACGCCAACCAACAGATGACAGCCCTGTCCTCTGCGATGGACGATATCAGCGCCAACGCCCAGCAAATTACCAAAATTGCAAAGGACATTGAGGACATTGCGTTTCAAACCAATATCCTGTCTCTCAACGCCTCCGTGGAGGCGGCCCGCGCAGGCGCTGCCGGAAAAGGCTTTGCGGTTGTAGCCGATGAGGTGAAGCAGCTGGCGGCCAAGAGCGCCGGGGCCGCGCAGAGCGCAACGGAGATGGTGGACAACACCAGAGCCATCATCCGGACCGGCGTGGAGCTGACCGCAGATACCGCCGGGGCCCTCCGTGCCATTTCCGGCGTTTCCGTCCAGATCAGCTCCATTTCAGACCAGCTGGCGGCGGCGGTGCGGGGCCAGGAGACCGCCCTGGCCGTGATGGAGGAGCGGATTGACACCATCTCCGCCATTGCGGACCGCAACCTGCAGAACGCCGGGGAAACGGAGCAATCCAGCGGCTCCCTGGCGCGGGAGGCCGAGGCCCTCCAGTCCCAGGTCCGGAAATTTGTTTTGAAGGAGAAGTGCGGGCGATGAAACGGATTTTTGTCATACTGGTCAGCCTTCTGCTGACGGCATCGCTTTTGACCGCCTGCGGAAATCAGACGGGTCTTCAGGACGGATATTATACCGCTCAGGTATCTGAATTCAGCCACGGCTGGAAAGAATATATCACTATTCTGGTCAAGGGCGGAAGCATTGTCTCTGTGGAGTACAACGCGGAGAATGCCAGCGGCTTTATCAAGAGCTGGGATAACGCATATATGCAGACGATGCGCCAGAGTTCGGGCACCTATCCCAACGAGTATACCCGCTATTACGCAAACCAGCTCCTGGAGGGGCAGGGGGAGAGCGGAATTGACGCGCTTGCAGGGGCGACGTCCTCTCATGGAACATTTCAGGTGTTGGCCCAGGCGGTTGTGGAGCAGGCCAGGAAGGGGGACTCCAGCATTGTGCTGGTGGATGTGTCCCATTAGAAATCAAAACGGCATCTGTCCAATCAAATCCCTTTATAGACAATAAAAAATATGTTAGGAGTGACATTTATGGCACAAGTTGCACATAGCGGAAGCGAAAAGGGGAAAATCGTACGAATTGGCCGAAAGGTTGGGAATCTGGTTGCGGTAATGCTGGGCGTAACCATTATCCTGGTTGTGATGCTGTGCGTCGTGATGTTCTACCGGCTCACCATGTCCATGATGCAAAATGAATGCGTAAGCGGCACCAACGTGCTGGCCTACGAACTGTCCAGCTATTCCGGCGATGAAGATAAAACGGCGCTGCTGGATGCGCTCAAAAAGCAGATGGGGTGTGAGTTCACCATTTTCCATGGGGACGAACGGGCGTATACAACGATCCAGCAGAATGGGCAGAGAGCCGTGGGGACCCGCCTTTCCAGCGAGGTGGCCGGGATCGTTCTGAACCAGGGCAAAAGCTATGTGGGAAAGACCACAATCCTGGGGGAAGAACACCTCTGCTCCTATGTGCCCACCTATGACGCCGGCGGTAAAATCAACGGTCTGATTTTTGCGGGAATCTCCATGTCGGAAGCTATGAGGCAGATTAGTTTGACCGTGATTCTGTCCTGCCTGGCCGGCGTCGCGCTGATTATCATTGGGATTATGGTTATTGGCGCGTATATAAAGAGGGTGGTTTCCGCTCCCCTTTTCCGCCTGACCATTCTGGCGCAGACCCTGGAGCAAGGGGATCTAGGGGTGAAGCAGCACCAGACGATGGCAGTGCGGATTGATTCAAACGATGAAATCGGCGTATTATCCAAGAGCTTTGACAACACCATCAGCCGCCTGAGAAATTACATCCAGGAGATCTCCAATATGCTGGGGGCCATCGCCGGGGGGGATCTGACAGCAGAGATTACCCAGGAGTATGTGGGGGATTTTGCCTCCATCCGTACATCCTTAAACGATATTCTGCAAAAACTCAACGCCACAATTGGGCAGGTCGTCACCAGCGCCGAGTATGTCTCCGGCGGCGCGGAGCAGATGTCCACCGCCTCCCAGGCGCTCAGCCAGGGGTCCATGGAGCAGACCAGCGCAGTGGAGGAGCTGGAGGAAACCGTCCGCTCTGTTACGGCGAGCGTCAAACAGACGGCGGAACATGCCCAGCAGGCCAAGGAGCAGGCTGGCGGTATGGGCAGCCAGCTGGCCGAGGGCAATCAGAAGATGCACGAAATGATTGCCGCTATGGGTGAGATTACCAAGAGCTCCCATGAGATTGGGAAAATTATCAAGACCATTGAGGATATTGCGTTCCAGACCAATATCCTGGCCCTGAACGCCGCCGTGGAGGCCGCCCGCGCCGGTACGGCAGGCAAAGGCTTTGCCGTGGTTGCCGACGAGGTGCGCAACCTGGCCGCCAAGAGCGCAGAGGCGTCCCAATCCACTTCAGCGTTGATCGGGCGTTCCATTTCCGCAGTGAATCAGGGGACGCAGATTGCGGATGCTACCGCCAAGCAGCTGGACAGCGTCGTGGCAGGCGCGCGTGAAATTGTGGAGACCATCAACGGGATTGCCTCCGACGCACAGACCCAGGCCAGCGCGGTGGAACAGATTCAGGATCAGATTGGACAGATTACCAGTGTGGTGCAGACCAACTCTTCCACCGCCGAGGAGAGCGCCGCTACCAGTCAGGAGCTGAGCGCCCAGGCCAGCGTGCTGAAGCAGCTGGTCACAACCTTCCGCCTTCGCCGGATGTAACCGGAAAACAGAAGTTCAGGCCGTCTGCTGCTGGCAGCTGGCCTGGGCTTTGTCATTTACCGGATGTTCCCGGAAGAGCGGAGGGAGGAATGTTGTTCCGGATAAAAATCCCAGATTTTCCGGGTCATACACATAGGCGCCCTTGCGCCTGCGCTGCAATTCATATGCGGCCTGGGTCTTGCCGGCTCCAAACGCGCCATTGATCCCAATAATCATGGCTCCTCCGCTTCATGGGGGTCGATATCCACAAAGGGTACCTTCTGCCGGATGGCATACTCCAGAGTGTTCCGGGTTCCGCCGCCCTCCTGGCCATCGTAAACGGCGATGACCAGTGCGCTGCGGTCAACCATATATTGATTGCGGCGGATCATGCACAAGCGGGAATAGTGGCGCTGCACCATTGTCTGACGGCTGCACGCCGCCAGCAGACGCCGCCACCTGGCCTGGTCCTCTTCGCTCCAGCGGCTGGCCTGGCCGGGGTAGGGGACAGCCGCTTCCAGCTGTACGTCCGGGTACTTCTCCTGCAGAGCCAGTACCGCTTCCGCAAAATAGAAGTCGCTGCCCCTGGCCATGCCGCAGATGAAATACCGCATTCCGCTTTCGTAGGCGGCGTTCACTGCAGCGTACAGCTTTCGTTTCAGGGCCGCGCAGCGGGGGTCCCCCTCGCGTCTGCCCCAGGGCAGACGCTCCGGCCTGTGGCCAGTAAAGCAGCAGGTGCATTGTCTTTCGTTCATCAGCATCATGCTCCTCTTTTTCATGTGGTCTTGTGGTATTATAGAACAAATTTTCTGATTTGTAAAGGAGATGTGTGTCCGTTTGAACCTAACGTTCTTCACAATGATGTTTTCATCCACTCTACAAGCAGTTAACATGCTATAAAATGCATATACTAGTTGACATATAGTAATATTAGATTTTAGCACGTTTTCACTTTGCAGTCAAGATGGTATTCTTATGGCGAGGTGATATTGTGGCCAGGTTTAAGGATGAGACAAACCGCTTTAATGACATATATATCAATATTGGCATTAAAATTGGCTATTATAGAAGGATTAGAGGGTACACACAAGCCCAGCTTGCAGAAAGAGCTAAAATCAGTTCTGGCTATTTGTCTCAGGTAGAGGCTCCTGGAATGGCAGTTGCCATATCATTGGAAACGTTGTTATCGCTGGCCGAGGCGTTGGAGGTCCCGCCTGCAAAATTATTTGAGTTTGAGGATATATAAAGGGAAATTAGAAGAATTCGCCATAGGGAAACGGCGGCTCATGGAAGATTCTTCTATGTGATATTGAAAACCGCCAGGGACTACAGCAGCCCCCGGCGGTTTCTCTCCAAATGCGATGCGCATGGTCCGCTTTTTGACCGGATGCACCACTAGATTCCATTCAAGTCCCCATCCAGCCACGTATCCTCCGGCGACAGCATCCGGGTAAACGCGCGGGCATTATCAGCCTCATACTTACTCTGGTGGAACTTGAACACCGTCTGACCGTCCGGCAGGCGGCACACGATCTCGATTTTCCCCAGCGGGTGGCTCATGGCGTACCGCACGGACTTACCGAACCCGTTCTGATGGGATTTTGCCTGATCTATAATCCCCAGAGCCTCCTGAATCGGAACCTGGAACCGGCCCTTCACGCCAGTGACGGGGCGGCACTGGAAGATATAATAGGGTGCGGCCCCGATGCGGGTCAACCGGGACAGCAGCTCGCCCAGCACAGTCCCGCTGTCGTTCACGCCCCGCAGCAAAACCGTCTGGTTGCGCACCTGCACCCCCCGCTCCAGCATACAGCGCACGGCCCGCTCCGCCTGTTCTGTCAGCTCACGGGGGTGGTTGAACTGAGTGACCAGGTACAGCGTTTTCTTTTTCGCGTACTCTGCGAACAGGTCCAGGAACTCGCTGTCGCCATAGATGCGTTCCGGCAGCGTCACCGGCACGCGGGAGCCGAAGCGGATGAAATCCAGATGCTCTATGGCCGTCAGCTCCCGGAGGTACCGCTCAATGATGCGGTTGGAGTTCACAAAGGAGTCGCCGCCGGAGATCAGGACATTGGTAATCTCCTTGTGTTTCTTGACATAGGCCGCCGCATCGTCCACCCGCTTGTTCAGCTCCTCCTCGGACAGCCCCACCATCCGCTTGCGGAAGCAGTGACGGCAGTACATAGCGCACTGGTTCGTGCTCAGCAGCAGAACAGTCTGGGCGTATTTGTGCTGCAGGCCGTCCAATTTGGTGTTTGCCGCCTCGCCGCTGGTGTCGAAGGAACCGCCGGGATCAAACTCGCTGTGGGATGGGATGCACATGCGTCCAATGGGGTCATCGGGGTCAGACTTGTCCACAAGAGAGAGGTAATAGGGGGTAATCATCATGGGAAAACGCTGGATAATCTGCTCATACTGTTCGGTTTCCTCCGCCGTCCAGCCCAGGAGCGGCGCAAGCTGCCGCGCTGATCGGATACCGTTCCTCAATTCTTCCTGCCAGCTCATAAAGCTGCCACCACCTTTCTGTTTGTTTCGTCAGCAAGCGGCAAAAGGTGCAAAAAAGGGCGCGTGAGCGGACTGCAACAGTCCCGCTTACGCGCTTACATACGAAAAACGATGTTGACTTTGATGGTTCAGAGTGACAAAAATCAGGTCAGACTGGAACAAATAAGCCGGACTGTTCAGAGCAACCGCAAGAGTCCCTCCGCTTCCAGCGGCTTCTCGCCGCCGCTTGTGATGTATTAAGAATAGTATACTCTTTTTTCTTGCGTTTCACAAGCGGTTTTCTATGAATATTCTGTAAAGAGTTTCCAGCTTTTTCACTGTACGCCCCTACATACCCAGCGCAATGCCCACTGCGGCAGAGGCCAGGATGAACAGAATCGGGTGCAGTCCCTTTGTCTTTTTCACTTTGTTGGTCAGCGCCCACAGCACGGCGGCCAGAATCCATCCCTTCCAGTTGACAGCCGCCAATTGCAGGCTCTGGGCCAGGACATCCGGGAAAAACAGATTGGAAATTGCCACGCTCAGTCCTGCTGCAGCAATCAATCCCGCAGAGGCGGGCCGGAGGCCGTAAAATGCGTTCTGGACATACCGGTTGTCCCGGAAGTTCTTCAGGAAGACCGCAACAATCAGGATGATGATAATGGACGGCGTAATCAGGCCCACGGTTGCAATCGCCGCGCCCAGAATTGCGCCGGACAAGCCCCCTGCGCCCTGACCGGTCAGATAGCCCACATAGGTGGCCATGTTGACGCCGATGGGACCCGGCGTGGATTCGCCCACGGCAATCATGTTGGCAACATCCTCGCTGGTGAACCAGCCGGTGGCAGCGGACATGTCGTAGAGGAAGGGGATGGTCGCCATACCGCCGCCTATAGCGAAGAGTCCGGTCTTGAAAAATTCCCAAAACAGACGAAGATACAGCACGTTACCACCTCCTTACCTGCAGGGCAATCCCCATTGCCGCAGCCAGCAGCACAAAGACGACCGGGCTGAGAGCGCCGAAATAGCTGCCCAGGGCCACCACGGCGAAAATCGCCAAGGTCACTTTGTCCACCACAGCTTTTTTATAGAGCTTCACCACTGCATTCAGAATCAGCACGCACACGCAGATGCGGATGCCGCCAAAGGCGTGCCGCACCCAGGCCAGGTGGGAAAATGCCGTAATTACACCCGCCAGCAGAGAAATAATAATCAGGGAAGGGAAGACCACACCCAAAGTCGCCAGGATGCCGCCGGCCACGCCCCTGCACTTCTGCCCGATAAAAGTGGCTGTGTTGACGGCAATAATCCCCGGCGTACACTGTCCGATGGCGAAATAGTCCATCAGCTCCTCTTCCGTAGCCCAGCCCTTGTTATCCACTACCTCACGCTGCAATATGGGCAGCATGGCATAGCCGCCGCCGAAGGTCATGACGCCCACCTTGGAGAAGGTGACGAAGAGATCCACCAGGATATTCATAACAAAATGTCCCCTTGTTGTTTGTAGTTATCAGAAAACGGCAGTTTTACGCAAGATATCCGTACATTCCCCGCACGGAGACTTCCCCCGTGCGCACAGCGCGTTCCGAGCCGTCCGGCAGCCGCACGATCAGGCCGAACTGACTGTCGATATCCAACGCCTCGGCTTCCTCCTGCTGGCTGGTCCACAGCAGCTGCACCTGTTTGCCCAGGGTGACGCAGTCCTTCCGGTATGCGTCCACCCACCCGCTGAGATCGCCGCCCAAGGCATCGCTCAGATGATAGAACTCCTCAATCATAGCGGCGGCCAGAGCGGCCAGGGAAACCGGATACCCCTCGGCGGCCAGGGACGTGGCGATGTACGCCACCTCCGGGCCGAAGTCCTCCGCCTGCTGGCTGACATTGACCCCCGCGCCGATAATGAGGGATTCCGCCATACCGGTCTCCCCCTCCACCGACAGCTCTGTAAGGATGCCGCAGAGCTTTTTTCCGTTGAGCACCAGGTCGTTGGTCCACTTGATGCCTGGACGGACGCCCGCCGTGCGCTCCACAGCGTTGCACACCGCCACAGCGGCCATCCCGGTTGCGCCCAGCAGGGACTGGGGGGGGAGCTGAGGCCGCAGCAATACGGAGAGATAGACGCCCTTGCCCGGCGGCGAGACGAAGCTCCGTTCCCGCCGGCCCCGGCCAGCGGTCTGGAAGTTGGCGGTGGCGACGGTTTTATGGGGCGCGCCCTGGAGGGCTTCCCGCTTCAGATAGGAGTTGGTGGAATCCACTTCCTCCAGGCACCGCAGGTCCGGGCAGACGGTGTTCGGCTGCAGGAACCGGCGGATTTCCCGTTCCACCAGCACGTCCGGCGCGGCGGAGAGGCGGTAGCCCAGACCGGTACGGGCATCAATGACGTAGCCGTCCTGGCGCAGGCGGTCGATGGACTTCCACACAGCGGCGCGGCTGATGCCCAGGCGTTTGCTGATCTCCTGACCAGAAAAGAATTTGCCCCGTCTCTCCTGGAGCAGCTGGTAAACACGTTCTCTACCCATAACCGCTATCCCCCCTTACAGTATATAGAAGATGGGGGTAGTATATCATTTTGCATCTGTTTTGTAAAGTGCGCAATCCTACTATTTCCAGACCCTTTTCTACTGTTTTTCTGTCTGTGCCGCATTTTTTACAGTCTTTTCCAGTTCAGCGGCTGCTTTTGTGCATCAGGTTTTCTACCGGCGCATACGCAAAATCGCTGTCCAGAGGGAAAATAGGCCGCGGTACTTTCGTATACTGCAAGTCCTTCAGGTCCTCGTTGGTGCTGCCCTTGGAGAGCGCCATAATGCTTCGTGCAGCCACGGCGGCATGGGCGGCGGTGAGGTAGCCCAGCTTGCAGACCACGATATCCGCCTCCCTGGGGTCCCGGCCCAGGTCGGAAAAGAGCTCCGGCCTCGTATAGCCGATATGGGTTTCCGCCAGCACAATGTCCACGCCGCAGGAGTGGAACAGAGCCAGGGCGGTCTTCAGCGGGGAACCCTCCCAATCTTCAATATACGCCTCCACGGTGCCAACGGCGGTGATTGGCTGGGTGGTGGTTTTGTCGAAAGCGGCCCCGAAGGTCAGGGTAATCTCCTCGCCCACCTTGCCCCGGCAGGCCCGGACAGCCTCCGGGTCATAGATGCCGCCGAACAGCACCCGCAGTCCGGCTGTGCGGGGGTCCTCCATCAGCAGACGGAGGAAGCCGGTGCAGTCGGAGGAGGAACCGGCAGTGGGATTATCTCCGGAGTCGGAGAGGTAGACCGGCTTTCCCGCCTCCACAGCCTGGAAAGCAGCGTCCAGAGCCTGCTGCTGGGGGTGCGTCTCCGTCTGGAAACAGAAGTCGTTCCGTTTGCTCCACATCAGCTCCGCCAGACGCAGGGCCTCCCGGTCTGCCAGAGCCTGGGTGTCCGCAGTCACGTAGACGGCGGCAGAGCTGTCCTCGTTGTCGCACCAGGGGAAGCCCATGAGATAGGAGCAGGCCAGAATCCCGTCCTGCTTTTCTGTCTCCCGGAGCGCGTCAATGAGGCCGCTCATCGGCTGCACCGTGGTGGAGGACTGCTCCCCGGCAATGAGCAGAGGGACTTTCACCCAGGCCGGCGCCGCTTTGACGCCGTCCTCCAGGGCGGCAATGGTCATGCGGGCGGCGTGGACGCCGGTTTCAAACTGGTCCGTGTGGGGGGCGCACTTATAGCCCACAAACCCATCGCAGTTGTCGTGCATCCGCTGGGTCATGGTGGTGTGCATATCCAGCGCACAGAAGAGGGGGAGGGCAGGGAAAATTTCCCGCAGCTCCTCCAGCAGATACCCCTCCGCGTCCCCCAGCTCCTTGATGCGCATGGAGCCGTGGAGCGCCAGGGTAATGGCGTCAATGGGAGCCTTGGCCTGCTCCTCTCTGGCGATGCGGAGGATTTCCGCTTTCAGTCCGAGATAGAAGTCCAGGTCCACCTCCCCGTTGGGAACGGCGGAGGCAAAGACTGTGGGAACCACCTCATAGCCCTGGTCCTGGAGGGTCCGGATGACGCCGGAGAGGGAGTCGTGGTCCGTCAGATTCTGGAAGACCTCTCCGCCGCGGAGGACGTGGAAGTCGTCCTTTCCGGTGACAATGGGGTTGAAGGAGTTGGATTCATGTTGCATAGATGCAACTAAAATGCGTCTCATGGCAGCTGCCTCCTGTTCTGGATTTTTGGCGCGGTTTGGAAATTATAGCAGAATATTCTGTTTTTTTCAAGAGGCAAATTGGCGGAGCCCAACAGCAGAAAATGCCAAAATTACCACAATTCCAGTCTTGCCAAAGCAAGGGCATTTCTGGTAAAATGTTGATGACTCACAGAAGCGAGCAGAAAAGAAAGGAGATACGTCATTTCATGAGAACGATCCGCATACTTGCGGCCCTGCTGTGCGCCCTGCTGCTGACAGCCCCCGCGTCCGCTGCCGGCGTCGTGTCCGCCGGGTACTTCTACGGCGACGGCGCAGCCGCTAGAAATTACGACAGCGCCGATATCCCCGCCGAAGTTCTGACCCATATCAACTACGCCTTTGCAGTGATTGACCAGGACACCCACAAGCTGACCCTGCCGAATCCGGAACAGGACTCGGAAAATCTGGCCGAACTGCGCCAGCTGCGCAAGTCCCATCCGGAGCTGAAGCTGGTCATATCCGCCGGAGGCTGGGACGGTTCCATCTATTTTTCCGACATCGCCGCCACCGCCCAGAGCCGGGACGCCTTTGCCCAGAGCTGTCTGGACCTGCTGCTGGAGCAGGACCTGGACGGCATTGACCTGGACTGGGAGTACCCCGTCAGCGGCGGGCCGGCGAACATGGTCCACCGCCCGGAGGACAAGCAGAATTTCACACTTCTGCTCAAAGCCATCCGGGAGAAGCTGGACCGGCAGGAGGCCCGCACCGGCAGGGATTACTGCCTGACCATCGCCGGGGGAGCCGACGCAAGCTACCTGGAGAAAATCGAGCCGAAGGCTGTGGCAGAGGTAACGGACTTCATCTTCTTCATGGGCTATGACTACTGCGGCTCCTGGGCCCCGCGCACTGGGTTCAACGCCCCGCTGGACCGGGTACGGACAGACGTGCAGAACTACATAAACGCCGGGGTCCCGGCGGAAAAGATCGTGCTGGGGATGCCCCTTTTCGGACGCCGCTTTCAGGTGACTTCCGCCGCCAACGGCGGCCTGGACAGCGCCTTTGAAAAGACATCCTCCATAACCTACGACGCGCTCGTGCAAAACCACCTGGACACCCCCAGCTGTACCCTGTACCGCCATGCCGGCGCGGCTGCGCCCTACCTGTTTTGCAGCGGCGAGTTCATCACCTATGACGACCCCGCTTCCATCGCTGCAAAATCCGCTATGGCCAAGGAGCTGGGACTGGCGGGAGTCGGATTCTGGGAGCTGAGCCAGAACAGGGACGGCGTCCTGGTTCAATCCGCCTGGGATGCCTTTACCGGCAGCGGCGAGGAGGGATTCTCCGACCTGGCCCCCGACAGCTGGTACACAGAAGCGGCGCTCCAGGCTGTGGAAGCGGGCTGGATGTCCGGGACCGCGCCCCGGATCTTCGCGCCGGAGGAGCCGGTTACAAGGGGCTGCTTTGCCGCCGGACTCTACGCCATGTCCGGGGAGACCGCTCCGGAGGGCGTCCGGTTCCACGATGTTCCGGCGGACCACGAAGCGGCGGCTCCAGCCGCCTGGGCTGAAGAAACCGGCGTTGCCACCGGCTTTTCCAACGGCTCTTTCCGGCCCAGCGCGTCCATCACTCGTGAGCAGCTGGCCGCGATGCTGTACCGCTTTGCCCGCCATCTGGACTGCGATCTTACGGCGTCCGCCTCTCTGGACGGCTTTGTGGATGCCGGCAGCGTCCACGAATATGCCCGCGACGCGATGGCCTGGGCCGTCGGCCGGGAGCTCCTCCAGGGCCGCTCCGGCAGCACGCTGGCTCCAGGCGGTACCGCCTCGCGGGGAGAAATGGCGGTGATTCTGTCCCGGTTCGCGGAAATATCCGGTCTGGGCAGCAAATCCTGATCTGTATATGTAAGGAACGCCCACACTGTGGAAGGGCGCGGCGTCGGGCCGCGCCCTTCCACATATATCAAAATCCAACTGCTCCAGGGGAACAGTGGGATTTGGCACATCCGGCAGCCTGTTGGCTCAGGCTACCGCACCGGTCTGCTGGTCCCTCTCCCGGAACAGCAGTGACACACACCACAGTCCCGCGATTCCAACCACCGAGTAAATGATTCGGGAGAGTACGGCCATCTGGCCCCCGCAGAGAAATGCTACTGCGTCAAAGCCAAAAAGTCCAATCAGTCCCCAGTTCAGCGCCCCGATGATTACCAGAATGAGTGCGATTCGATCCATCATTTTCTCTTACCTCCCTTCTCCGTTCAGCCCCGTGAGGCTCCTTCCGTAGTCTGCCCCGCCGCCGTCCGCCTATGCGCCGGGACCGGTTTCCAAATTTTTGTATCTATTGCAAAGAAATAGTAGAAAACCGCAGGATAGTGTGGTATACTAAAGATGTCGCTTTAGCGGGACCGCCGCGCAGGCGGTCCCAACAGAAAAGGAGGAGGAAATTATGCCATATATTTTGATTGCAATCGGCGTCATTCTGCTGATCCTGCTGGTGACAAACATCCATGTGGTCCAGCAGTCGCGGGCGTACGTGGTGGAACGACTGGGGGCGTACAATACCACATGGGGCGTGGGCCTGCATGTCAAGCTGCCGATCCTGGACCGGGTGGCCAAAAAGGTGAGCCTGAAGGAACAGGTGGTGGACTTCGCGCCCCAGCCGGTCATTACCAAGGACAACGTGACCATGCAGATTGACACGGTCATCTACTTCCAGATCATCGACCCCAAGCTCTACACCTACGGCGTGGAGCATCCCATGAGCGCCATTGAAAACCTGACCGCCACCACCCTGCGGAATATCATCGGCGACCTGGAGCTGGACCAGTCCCTCACCAGCCGGGACCATATCAACACCCAGATGCGCTCTATTCTGGACGAGGCCACCGATCCGTGGGGCATCAAGGTCAACCGCGTGGAGCTGAAGAACATTATTCCCCCCAGGGATATTCAGGATTCCATGGAAAAGCAGATGCGCGCCGAGCGGGAACGCCGTGAGGCGATCCTCCAGGCCCAGGGCCAGAAGGAAAGCCAGATTCTGGTGGCAGAGGGTGAAAAGCAGTCTGCCATCCTCCGGGCGGACGCGGCCAAACAGGCCGCAATCCTGGAGGCCGAAGGCCGCGCCGCCGCAATCCTGAAGGTGCAGCAGGCGTTGGCGGACTCGATTAAACTGCTCAATAACGCCAACCCAAACGACCAGGTGGTCAAGATCAAGGCGTTGGAGGCTTTCCAGGCCGCCGCAGACGGCAAGGCTACCAAGATTATTATTCCCAGCGAAATTCAGGGCCTGGCGGGCCTGGCCGCCAGCGCACAGGCGCTGCTGGCGCCGGACCAGTAAGCAGAACAAGCGGCGCGGCTTTGGCTGCGCCGCCTTTCTTTTGCTTGTTTTGACTGTCTGTGCGGCGGACTGAAGAAGGTGGGAAAATTCACTTCATTGCGGCTGCACGCACCCACCTGCGCTCGTCCTTCTATACTGGTAAGCAATGAATTTTGCTGGGAAGCGAACCCCTCAGTCACGCTTTGCGTGCCAGCTCCCCTTTCAGGGGAGCCTTTTGGGGACATGCACCTCAAAAGCCTCCCCTGAAAGGGGAGGGGGACCGCTTGCGGTGGAGAGGTTTCCCCGTTGATGAAAAATCTTACTGTTCGTGGGTACCACTATAGCAACAATCAAAAATAAAGCCAAAAGTTGACAGCGGTGGTATAACAGAGACAGGAGATGATGGTATGCTACACAATGAAGCACGGAAACTACTGGTACAAGGCTATGAAGCAACCCATGACGCCGAGGGGATAGCGAAGGCGTATTCGGTGAGCAAATGGACAGTATACCGGTTGGCCGAACAGAAACGGAAAACAGGCAGTGTGGCCTTGCGAACCAGCCAGCGAGGCCGGAAGCCGGTCCTG
>Ga0137308_100441_pt1 | contig 20491 bp, 13 predicted proteins | sample Inofrocosms_June_FD_97181 | JGI IMG/M metagenome (GOLD analysis project Ga0137308, IMG submission 97181) | Mouse cecal microbial communities from Vienna, Austria - N-Acetylneuraminic and N-Acetylglucosamine D2O microcosms_June | ecosystem: Host-associated > Mammals > Digestive system > Large... | reverse complement strand
CTGAAGGGGATAATCTCTCCATTGGAGGTTTCCCTATAAGCCTTTTCCTCATGCATGTAATTCACAATCTCGGCCGCCTTGAAATCTCTGAATTTTCTAGTCACAGTATCAAGAATCGCTTTTTCTTCACTGCTGAGAATCGTATAATCCGCATGTTCAGAAGGATATACATGAAGCATCGAATCATAGCCAGGACTTATTTCCTCTTTTACATTCAGATTCTCCAGATTCATCAGACTATAGTGTCCCACCGGCAGTGCACCCATTGTCGCATGCCGGTATACCAGACCAGTCATAGCCTTTCCCATCCGCTGGTAAGCCAGTGCATCTGAATACCATAATGATTTCATAAGCTTTACTTTATACAGATTTGACATGGCTTCCGCCAGATAGGATATAACCGCTTCTAATTTGTCTATGTCCAGTACCGTATATCCATTGGAATCCGATGGCACATCAAAATCGGCATATTCCCCTTCAAAAGTCTGACGTGTAAGAAACTCTCTTCCGTAAGAATCCAGCTTTTCGACGATGCGGGTCCTGATCTCTTCCTGTTTTGAAGTTGAAAACCGGTCTTTGTGCTTCTTTAAAAATTCCAATGCCTGCAAGGGATTATCCCGAATGAAACGAAGCATTGTATCATAGGCCTCATCCTGGATTGCCTTACTCTCATATCTTGAAATCGTTGCCTCCCCCCACCCCAGCAGTCTTGCAAGATCAATCTGGGATAATCCATAACCTTCCCGGATGCCGATGATCTCCTGGGATGTAAGAAGTCCCATCTTTCTGCGGTACGCGTTGCGTGCGTTCAGAAGGTTTTCATTGGTCATACTGCCTGTTTCAAATTCATTCTCATCTTCGTTTGCATACCCGCAGATGAAAAAGCGCTCTTCGTACAAGACCTCCTCACCTTTGATAACCATAGCTGCAGTGCGCATCCTCTCTTCAATTTCATGAACTTTATCGCACAATGGGCACATCATGTGAACTTTCCTCACCAGCACGGCTGCATCCATCTTCTTCCTCCTTTCTCTTTTTGGATCTGATAATTGATAGTATAACAATCAATTGATCACATATCAAGGGTGCATCTTCTCGTCTCTGCCGCTTATCGGGGGTAAGAAGATGCATCCCCGGACAGTAACATAAACATCGGGGTTACTGTTCACGGGGCGCATCTTCTTGTCCGGCTACGCCAGACAAGAAGCATCGGGCGTCCGCCGTGGGATATGGGGATTCCTTCATTGACACCCCTGACTCTATCCTCTATAATGGAATAACCCCCACTGTTCCTGTTAACAATAAAACCACAGCCGGCCAAAACAAGGACGGACTGCATTATACAATGGAGGAATATCATGGACAACCATTTATCCACAAATAATCTGGCTTCTGATTCCCGCAGCAGCTTTTCCGGCCGCCTGGGCTATGTTCTGGCGGTAGCCGGTTCTGCGGTGGGGCTTGGCAACATCTGGCGTTTTCCCTATCTGGCAGCCAAATATGGAGGCGGCATGTTTCTGCTGGTCTACCTGATCCTGATGGTGACCTTCGGATATGTGCTGATCGTATCCGAAACCGCCCTGGGACGCATGACCAGAAAAAGTCCGGCCGGGGCATTCTGCACCTTTGGCACCAGCCTGCCTTTCCGTTTTGGCGGATGGATCAATGCGGTTGTCCCCATGCTGATCGTCCCCTACTACTGCGTCATCGGCGGATGGGTATTAAAGTATCTGGTGGAATATACCAGAGGAAACGCTCTGACCCTGGCCGCAGACGGCTATTTCACTGGCTTTATTGCTTCCTCCGTCAGTGTGGAATTCTGGTTCGTTGTCTTTTCCGCCCTGGTGTTTTTCGTCATTCTGGCAGGGGTGAAGCAGGGTGTGGAACGGGTATCCAAGATCATGATGCCCATCCTGGTGCTTCTGGCTATTGGTGTAACCGTCTATTCCGTCACCCGGCCCGGTGCCTTAGAGGGGGTAAAGTATTTTCTGGTGCCGAATTTTAATGATTTTTCCCTGATGACCGTGGTGGCTGCCATGGGGCAGATGTTCTACTCTCTGTCCATTGCCATGGGAATCCTGTACACCTACGGCTCCTACATCGGCAGGGATGTGGATATCGAGAAATCCACCACCCAGGTGGAGATCTTTGACACAGCTATCGCGATACTGGCGGGTATGATGATCATCCCGGCTGTGTTTGCTTTTTCCGGCGGAGATATGGAGACGTTGCAGGCCGGTCCCTCTCTTGCCTTCATTACCCTGCCTAAGATATTTGCCAGCATGGGCGTGGCTACCCTGATCGGAATCACGTTCTTTTTGATGTTTTTATTTGCCGCCCTCACAAGCGCCATCTCCCTGCTGGAGACCAGCGTTTCCACCCTGGAGGATGAGCTGCACCTAAGCCGCTCTAAATGCTGTCTCATCATGTGCGTGGTCATGGCCCTGGTGGGAACTGCCTCCTCCTTAGGGTACGGCGCCTGGGATTTCGTTACAATTTTCGGAATGGCCTTCCTGGACTTTTTTGATTTCCTTACCAACTCGGTCATGATGCCTCTGGCGGCCCTCTCCACCTGCTTCCTGATCATCCGGGTAGTAGGCTTTGCACGGATTGCCCAGGAAGTGGAATACTCCTCCGCCTTCCGCCGGAAGAAGCTGTACAACTTCTTCCTCCGCTATCTGGCGCCGGTTTGTATCGGGATCATCCTGCTGAGTTCCATTGCGAATGTGCTGGGGATTATTTCATTGTAACAGTTCATAACAAAAAAGCGAAAAATTCCCTTTTCATATTTTTCCAATGAAGGTATAATAGAGCTTATCGGAATCGTGCTTTTGATTCCGATAAAAGGCGCACGCTTCTGGCGCCGTCCATCTGACTATAGAAAGATGCTTTTCCTTTCTATAGTAGAGCTTATCGGAATCGTGCTTTTGATTCCGATAAAAGGCGCATGCTTCTGGCGCCGTCCATCTGACTATAGGAAGCCGGTTTTGCTTCCTATGGTAGAGCTTATCAGAACATAACGAATCATGGAATCAAGGAGAACAAAACAATGGGAAGATTTTTCAGTGATGTAGTAGAGCAGGCCCTCCGGGACATTTACTATGACATGGCTTCCGGCCATGGGCAGGAAAGCTTCCGGCGGCTGGAAGAGGCTTCGGAAGCCGGAGACGGGGATGCCACCTGCCTTCTGGCCAGATGCCTGTGCGGCTACCAGTACACATGGGTAGGCCATGGCTTTCCAGAGGATGACAAGCGGGCAGAAAAGCTGATGCACAAATCCGTGGAGCAGGGAAGTGCCGTCGGTGTCCTGTTGGCCTTACGGAGCGGGGAGCTGAGTCCCCAGCTCATGCAGAAGATGCCATTTTCCAGCCTTCAGGAAGCATTTAATATCGTGCTGGCCAAGGCAGAGCAGGGTGATGCCTTCTGCCAGTATACCATAGGCAATGTCTATTTCTGGTGGGATTTCCTGCGGATCGAGGGGAAAGGCCGGGACTCCTTCTCCAGTGACGCGGAATTTAAGAATTACATGAAAAATTCCATTTCCAAGTGCGAAGGCTGGTTTTTGAAGGCATACGAAGGCGGAATGTACCATGCCGGCAACAATTTAAACAATTACTACCAGAAAGGGGATGAGGATTTCATCCCGCCCATGCCCTGGAAGTGCCAGGGACTCTGGCAGAAGGGTGCCGATAAGGGCTATCCGCCCCACCAGTATCTGTACGCCAGGGAGTTAGACAAAGCTGGCAAGGCAGACAATGCCTTCTACTGGCATAAGAAGGCCATGGACAACGGCGAGCTGGACAGCTGCTTCTATGTGGGGCTGGCCTACGAGCGCGGCGACGTGGTACCCCAGGACTGCAGCTATGCGGCCTCCTGCTATGAGAAGGGCCTCACGATAGAAAATGTAGGCTGCTTAAACCGCCTTGGCGCCTTGTATTTCGACGGCAAGGGCGTTCCCCAGAACTATGAAAAGGGCGTCCAGATGATCCTGAAGGCCCATGAGCTCAGCGACAGCAAGTGGGGCTTCCCATATCTGGGCAAAGCCTGCTTCTATGGATACGGGCTGCCCCAGGACTACACCCAGGCCCGGAAATATTTAGAGCAGGTCAACGCCAATCATGTTGAAAGCTCCTATCTGCTGGGCCTGATCTATGCCCAGGGTCTGGGAGTCGCGCCCGATATCAAGCGGGGTGTGGAATACCTTCAGAGAACCGGCAACTATCCGCCAGCCAAAGAAGAGCTTAAGAATTATAAGAAGACCTTGTTTGGAAAATGGGTGCGGCGGTAGCGGATGCCTGATCAGACATGGTCCTGGAACAGCAGAAAACACGCTCCAAAGCATGCCTGCATACTAATACATACAAATGGGGCTTTCGGGAAACGCCTCCCCGACCACGATATATCAGGTGATCCGTTGAATATCACCACAATATGTTGTGTGCAGGAGGCATTTTCCGACAGCCCCATTCTTTATATCAAGCAGCAGAAATCCGATCCAGGACAGCTTCTGACCGCAGGATTATTTGTCCTTTATCAGTGTTCTGACCGCCCGGTCCAGGGTAAATCCGATTCCCCTGACCTCTCTGGCGTTGGTCACGACCATAAAAGCCAGGGGATCCAGCTGCTGTATCCCCTGTCTCAACCGCCCCAGCTCCCGGGCAGGCAGCACACTGAGCACCGCCATCTGCTGTTCATGCAGATAGCCTGTTTCCACCGGAACCAGAGTGCAGCCATGGCCCAGATGCTCCTGGATATAGCTGCTCATTCTTTCATATTCCTTACTTATAATCATAGTCTGGATATTTCCATTGCCATAGACAAGGACCTGGTTCAGAACCGTTCCTGTAACCAGTGTGGAAATGACTGCGTACAGAACCTGTTCGCTGCTGGAATAAGTCAGCTGCACCATCAGGCTGGCCACCTCGATCCCATACATGGAAACCACCACCGGGATCTGGAATTTCTTATTCAGAACCAGGGGCGGGATATCCATGCCCCCGGTTGAGCCGCCGACCCGCATCACCAGTCCTATGCCCAGCCCAAAGAAAATCCCGGACAGAAGCGTCGCCAGCAGCCTGTCTGTCGTCAGCGCAGCCAGACCGGACATCTGGGACAATACACGGAACGCAATGGGATACAGAACCGTGCTGATGACTGTATTCAGTGCGAATTCCTTCCCCATGCAGATGTATCCTGCAAGAAAAGCAGCCAGATTGATCACAAGAATAGCCAGTGCCATGTCCAGCCCCAGAAAATGCTCCAGATTGCGCGCAATTCCATTTACGCCGGTCAGTGCCAGCGAATGCGGTATCGCAAATGCCGCCACACCGAAGGCAAGAAGCAGATTTCCCAGGAAAATGCAGACATACCGTATGAGCCGCTGCCCCAAACCCTGATTTTTCATTTCCACCGTTCCTTTCATTCCCCTGAAAGCTTCATCGCGGAAGGCGATTCAAGATCAGGGATGCCAAGCACATCCAGAACCACATTCCTGAATCCTCTCTCTATTTTAGCAGCAATGACATCAATAATCAATGCAGGAAGTACCTGTTTTAAGATTACCAGGTCAGGTGAAATAGAATATAATATTTTCTTTTCTATTGCCAGGTTGTTTTTTAAGGCCGGCAGATACCAGCTCTGGAAAAAGTTTTCCAGAGCGTACCTCCCGGAACATCCCCTATGAACAGCAACTCATACAGTCCCCACTGCCTGCCCCTGCTGCCGGACAAGGCTGTATTTCCCCGCATACGCTTGGAAGCTCTGGCGGAACTGCTCACTGTCATTCCTGACTGTCCGGAGGGATTCATGAAGATTCATGCTGTAATCCGCCATATTGATGACGCACCCGGCGATATTGGAGCAGTGGTCAGAGGCCCGTTCCAGACTGGTAAGCAGATCCGACCATATGAAGCCTGCATCCATGGAGCACAGTCCCTGCTGGAGCCGGAGAATATGGCGGGTGCGCATCTGCTCCTTCAGCTGGTCGATCACCTGCTCCAGGGGTTCCACCATAGATGCGGCTTTCTGGTCATTTTCCTTAAAGGCCCCCAGGGACAGATCCAGGATCTCCCTGACTGCTGAGGTAATAGTCTCCAGCTCTATGGCCGCAGCCCCGGTAAATTCCAGTCCTTTCCCCCGCATCTCTTCCGCCGCCTCCAGCAGATTGACCCCATGGTCGGAGATCCGCTCAAAATCACCGATCAGCTTCAGAAGTCTGGCTGCCTCTGCGCTGTCGGCCTCGCTGATCTGTCTGGCACTCAGCTTTACCAGAAAGGTTCCCAGAATATCCTCATAGTAATCTGTTTTTTCTTCCTTTTCGCGGACATCCGCCGCCAGATCCGGCGTATATCCGTCCAGCGCATCCATTCCTGCCTTCAGCGTCTCCACAGACAGCTCCGCCATAGACACCGCCACATCATGGCAGCGTTCCAGGGCAATGGACGGCGTGGCAAGCAGGCGGTCATCCAGCTCAGGCCGGACCTCCGGATGGACAGCGTCGGGCACAATCCGCCTGACCAGACCTTCCAGAACTCCTGCCACAGGCAGTATCAGCGCCGTGCACAGCACATTGAAGACCGAATGTGCCACGGCGATCCCCAGCAGGGAAGCCGATTCCTCCAGAAATGCCGGCGCAAACAAAAGCTTAACCAGGCAGAACACCGTAAGCCAGACCGCGGTGCCGATCACATTGAACAGCAGGTGAACCATGGCCGCCCGCTTCCCGTTCTTGCTGGCCCCTACAGAGGAAAGCATAGCGGTCACGCAGGTACCTATATTCTGCCCCATGATGATGGGGACTGCCATGCCATAAGTCACTTTTCCTGTCACTGCCAGGGCCTGGAGAATCCCCACTGATGCGGAGCTTGACTGGATGACAGCGGTCAGAATGGTTCCTGCCAGCACCCCAAAGACCGGATTTGTGAACATGACCAGAAGATTCTGGAATCCCGGAACATCCCGGAGTCCGGAAACCGCGCCGGACATTTCCTCCATCCCAAACATCAGTGTCGCAAATCCCAGCAGGATCATGCCGGTGTCCTTCTTCCTGGTATTTTTGCTGAACATATAAAAGACGATCCCCACCAGGGCCAGGACTGGTGTAAAGGAGGATGGCTTCAGCAGCCGGACAATGATATTGCCGCTGTCAATTCCGGCCAGACTCAGAACCCATGCCGTGACAGTGGTACCGATGTTGGCTCCCATAATCACGTTGATAGCCTGCTTCAGGGTCATGAGTCCGGAGTTTACAAATCCTACAACCATGACCGTAGTGGCTGAGGAGCTCTGGATCACGGCGGTAATGCCAAGTCCGGTCAGAAGACCTGCCGTCCGGTTGGTGGTAAAACGCCCCAGAAGGGAGCGGAGTTTATCCCCTGCCCTGCGCTCCAGGGCCTGCCCCATGATGCTCATGCCAAACAGAAAGAGACTCAGGCCCCCGGCCAGTGTCAGTATATCAAAAATGTCCATGGATTTTTCCCTTCTTTCTTTACCTTGAACTCTCCATCGCCGCAGGCGATTTGAAACCAGGAATGCCAAATGCGCCCACCAATACTTTCATTCACTGGCGGCACGTCCCCTGCCGGGCGCATGGAAGTTTTCTATGGAATGCAAGTAAGGTGTCACATATATTTCTCCCATAACAGTCCAAAAGGGTTGCGGGCTGCCACTGAATACAGATTACCGCAGGAATGTCAAATCCATTATCACTGTTTTGTAAAATCTGTGTAAACAACGCAATTTTTTCTGGCAATGTTTCCTATAGTTCTTATTTGACAACGGTTCAGGGAATATCTGGACTATTACCTTATTTACAACAGCCCAGGGTGTCAGTCCCCGGGCCGTCTTCTTATTTTGTAATTACAGTTCAGAGGGCCCCTTCTTGTCTGGCGCAGCCGGACAAGAAGATATTCCCCATGAACAGTAAGAGTTTGTACTGTCTCCACAAAAATGGACCCGGATCCTGGTCCCGGTCCCTACCTCACTCTCCACCTCAATCCTGGCATTGTGCAGTCTGGCGGCATGTCTCACAATAGAAAGCCCCAGGCCGGTACCGCCAAGTTCCCTGGAGTGGCTCTTGTCCACCCGGTAGAACCGCTCAAAAATCCTCTCCTGGTGTTCCGGCGGAATGCCGATACCGGTGTCGGCAACAGTGAGCACGGCGCCGCCCCTTTCTGCCTCTGCCGCCACCGTGACAGAACCGTTCTTCCGGTTATACCGTACTCCATTGTCCGCCAGATTAAAGACGATTCCTTCCACCAGCTGCCGGATTCCCCATACCTGTACCGGACTGCCGCAGAGATTCATCCGGACGCCTGCAGCCTCTGCCTGGGGCCGGAGCCGCTGTACTGTATCGGCTGCAAGCGCGTACAGATCCATTTCCTCCCAGGGCATACCATCTGCACCCTCATCCAGACGGGACAAGCGGATAATGTCCTCCACCAGACGGATCAGCCGCTGGGCCTCCGTATAGATCCGCTCTGAAAATACGGGAAAGTCCCGGGCATCCACCAGGCCATTTGCCATAAGCTCCGCGCTGCCGGAAATGGTGTGGAGCGGTGTCTTCAGTTCATGGGACACGTTTGCCGTAAACTCCCTGCGGATCTGTTCAGTCTTCTCCTTCTCGGTCACATCCAGAATCAGGAGAACGACACCGGACACCAGACCATCGGAAATGACAGGAGTCGCATCCATCTGATAGTTTCTGCCCCCCAGCTCCATGACCATCTCGGCGTAAATGCCCTCTCCGGCCTTCTGGAGAAGCTCCTGAAGCTTCAGGCTGCGGTTTACCGAAAGAAGGTACCTCCCCTGGCAGGACGGCTCCGCGCCAAAAAGCCTCATGGCCGCAGGATTGATGCTGAGGATCCGGTTCTTTCCGTCCAGAAGGATCAGGCCCTCGGTCATGCCTCTGGTCACTGTCCCGAATTCATTCTGTCTCTGCCGCAGCTCCTCCTTCTGGCTGCGGATCTGCCGCTGCTGGAGGGCGATCCGCTCAAGCAGGGGAGTGATCTCCTGGTATCCGTCATTTCCCAGGGGATTGTCCAGATCCAGGTCATTCAGCGGGCGGACAATCTCCCTGGACAGCCGGAAAGCCAGAACCAGTGCCAGAAGGAGCACAACTACACACAGAATACAGAGCGGATAAAGCATTCCCAGGATCAGGGTGATCCAGGTATTCTGCACCATGGAAAGCCGGAGCACTGTGCCGTCCGGCAGACGTCTGGCGCAGTATATGGAACGCTCCAGCAATGTGTGGGAATACCGGGCGCTCTCACCAGAGCCCGTTTCAAAAGCCTGCCGGATCTCTTTCCGCTCCAGATGGTTCTCCATCCCGGAGGTATCCGATCTGCTGTCATACAGCACCTGACCGTCAGGGCCGATCCATGTGATGCGGCAGTCCTCCATGGCAAGCCCTTCAAAATACCCCAGGCCTTCATTGGCTGCCCCTCTGGCCGCCAGGTCTGTCTGTATCCTCAGCTGTTTGTACTGTACTCCGGAAAAGTAGTTGTAGAGTACCCCCATAAAGAGCGCCATGGAGACCATAAAGACTCCAAGAGCGGCAAAACAGATGGACTGGAATATCCGTTTTGTCATGAACTTCTCCCTTCCATCCGGTAGCCGACACCACGGACGGTTTCGATATAATCGCCGCAGATCCCCAGTTTTCCGCGCAGGCTGGCGATATGTACGTCAACCGTACGTGTCTCTCCTGTATAATCTGATTCCCAGACGGATTCCAGAAGCTGGCTCCGGGTGAATACCCTGCCCGGATGCTCCATGAACAGACGGAGCAGCTCATATTCTTTCAGAGTAAGTGTAATGCGTTCTCCTCCTGCTGACACCATGTGCTCCTCCGTATTCAGCTCCAGACACCCGGCGCGCAGAACCCGCCCTCCGTCCCTGGGCCTGCTCCGGCGCAGCACAGCCCTGACACGGGAAACCATTTCCAGCATTCCGAAGGGCTTTGTAAGATAATCATCCGCTCCAAGATCCAGCCCTATGACCTTATCATATTCCGTTCCCTTTGCGGTGGCCATAATTACAGGGATCTGTGCGGTGGCAGCCTGCTTCTTCAGCCTTTCCAGAATAGCGATACCGTCCTCACCCGGCAGCATGATATCCAGCATAATCAGCTCCGGCAGCTCCGCTTCCATGGCACGGAAAAAATCCGTGCCGTCCCCAAAGCCTGCCGCCTCAAACCCGGCAGTACCCAGGGCATAGATCATTAAGTCCCGCACTCCCTTATCATCCTCTACACAATAGATCATATCCGGTCACTTTTTCTCCTTTTTGGTTATTGCAGTCTGTGTTGATTTCAAACATGCTCTAGTATCCGTCATTTTGGTCTGAAACATGCAATGATTCATGGGGCGGCCTGTTGGGGAATGATATACCGGCGGACGCAGCTGGCATCCCTGATCTTATAATTCATAACAGTTCAGACAGGCCATCTTCTGCCCCCGAAAAACGCCGGGGACAAGACGCCCCAGGCATAAAACAAGACCGGGAACTTGTTTCCAGATTCCCGGTCTGCATTCACTCCGAAGAAGGAAAATCCTTCACGGCTTCTGAGATATCGGCTCCTGCTCCGATTTTTGCCAGCGCATGCCACCATGCGGCGCGCGCCTGGGCCCATCCGGGAGTGATCTGATAATAATCGCCCATATACTTCATGAAGGTGCTGTATTCCGTCATGAGCATATCATTTTCGTAAATATTATTATTCATATCCCAGACCGGCCAGTAGGAAGAAGCCAGCACAGCCCTGGTGTACAAGGTATCGTTTTCTGTGATATAGCGGATAAAGGTTTTCGCCGCTTCAATCCGTTCTTCGCTCCCATTGTCGAAAATGCCGAATCCCCAGATACCGCCCTGAAGCTCCGGTGCGTCCTGGTCAGTGGGAAAAGCGATGGGAAAAACATCAAAATCCATATTGGGGCTGTTAAGTATCTGCTGAACTTCAATGGAGCTGTTCCAGCAGAAGCACATGGCAGTTTCCTTTCTGCAGAACTGGTCAATGGCGTCCACAGAGGCAAAAGACGGTTCAAAGGCGATCCCCTCCAGATCATAAAGGAGCTGAAGGGCCTTCTTGTTTTCTTCACTGTCAACAGTATAAGACGTATGTGCATCATCGGTAAAGGATCCGCCGTACAAGTTGGTGACCAGGGCACGGGTCCCCTGGTCACCGCTCTGGTTTTTGCAGTATATGACACCTGCTTTCTCCAGTCCATAGTCCGTCAGTGCATGAACCGCATCGATAAATCCCCGGGTGGTCCAGGTATGGGTTTCTTCATCAATATACTGCAGGGCTCCCGCTTCCCGGAACAGATCGTAATTAATTGCCATGCAGTGGGCGGACATACAGATGGGAAATATATAATATGCCCCATCTGTGTACTGGCAGGCATCCTGCACATGGTCATAGGCTATATCCGTCTGACGGGCTTCCCACAGGTCGGACAAGTCCACCATCCAGCCATTATCGCCCCAGCTGGCCACCAGCCGTTCCGGCCCCTCCAGAACCAGATCAGGCGCACTGCCCTCCGAGACAGCCTGAATGATCTGCTCATCCCCGTTATTATAATTCAAATACTGTACAGAGATATGGATGCCTGGATATGCCTTATGGAAGCTGGTCAGAATGTCATAGACCGCAGTGGGGTTGCCCCAGCTGCCCACCGGAAATGTCCATAAGGTCAGTTCCACAATATCCGGGCGGCTATCAATATCATCGGTCTCAGGTGTTTTGATCTGACTGCCGCAGGCAGACAGAAGGAAGACAGACAGCAGCAGCCATATGAGAGCAGACAGTTTTTTCATGGCACAAATTCACCTCGTAAATCCTTATTCATAATGTATATTTTTAACCTGTATTTTAAATGATATGTTCCAGTAGTACAGCATGTCTGAAAATTGCTTTCCGGCAGATGTGCGTCACAGTTTGTGAGAGATGCCGGGAATGAATTTTCAGACACGCTCTAATGCAGGTATTGCCGTAATAGGGCGAGAACCTGCTGCGGATCCAGAGGCTTTGGCAAGTGGGCATTCATACCGCTGTCCAGACATTTTTTGATATCATCCTCAAATGCATCCGCACTGACTGCAATAATCGGAATCGTCCCCGCTTCTGCCCGCGGCAGCTTCCGGATAGCCCTGGCTGCCTCAAGTCCGGTCATAACCGGCATCCGCAGATCCATCAGGATCGCGTCATACCATCCGGGTGCGGAGCCGTCAAACTTTTCCACACAGATCTGCCCATTCTCCGCCCACTCAGCTTCCAGTCCGGATTCGCCAAGGAGTTCACTGGCGATCTCCCAGTTCAGTTCGTTGTCCTCCGCAATCAGGATACGCCTGCCTTCCAGGCTGGGGCCGGATTCTTCCTCCTGCACCTGAAGCGGCATCTGTGTCTCTATGAACGGGCGCAGAAGGTAATAAAGCCCGGAACGGAACAGCGGCTTGGAAATGAAGCCGCTGACGCTGCCTTCTTCGGCTGCAGCCTCCAGTTCCACCCATTCGCCGTCAGTAAGCAGGATGACAGGCAGCTCCTGGCCAAAGCGGCCGGACAGTTCTTTTGCAGCCTGAAGCCCATCCTGGCCCCGGATATCCCAGTCCAGGAGGATTATGTGATATGGTTCGTTTTTGCCGCGGCGCTCCTCAATCATCCGGTACGCCTGCCTGAGGCCTGTTGCAAAGCCGGCCTCCAGCCCGATGGACTCCAGCACGGAGACGGCCAGATCAGCCATGGTTTCATCATCATCTATGACCAGGATATTCCGGGCCGGCAGGCGCAGCTCTTCTTCCCCAGATGTTGTTATTTCCATATCCAGGACAACATGGAAATGGCAGCCTTTCCCCTGCTCACTTTCCACGGTAATTGTGCCGCCCATCGCGTCTACAATATACTTGGTGATAGTCATACCCATCCCGGCCCCAGCCACTTTGGCCACCCGTGTATTGTCTTCCCGCGCAAACGCATCAAATATTTTGCCCTGGAACTCTTTGGATATGCCGATGCCATTATCAATAATATGTAAATGGGAGCGGATATACTTCTCTCCCCTGGGGGAGGGTTCCTCATACAGGTCAGCCTCAATGGTGCCGCCTTCCTGGGTGAACTTGACCGCATTTCCAAGGATATTCAGAAGGATCTGGCTTAAGCGGATCCTGTCCGAGCATACGTTTTCATGATAGATATCATGGAGATAGATATTGAAGCTCTGCTTTTTTTCCTGAATCTGCGGCTGGATCACGGTGGTAATATTCTGCATGATCTCACACAGGGACAAGGGTTCCATATTCAGCGTCAGGCTCCCGGTCTCGATCTTGGACATATCCAGCATATCGTTAATCAGCCCCAGCAGATGCCGGCTGGATACATGAATCCGTTTCAGACAGGAATGTACCCGGGGCGGATTGTCCAGACTGCTAATGGCGATAGAAGTCATACCCATAATGCCGTTCATGGGCGTACGGATGTCATGGCTCATATTGGAGAGAAACTCATTCTTCGCCCGATTGGAACGCTCCGCCGACAGCTGTGCCTGTTCGGCGGTTTTCCTTGCATCGTCCAGGGCTTGCATCTGCTGCCTGGTCAGGCGTAAGTAGCCCATAAAAACCAAAAGCAATGCACAGATAATCAGGCAGCAGCCCACCATGGAAATGCAGATCCATTTTTTCTGAAGAAGATTGATGGTCTCATCCAGCGTATTGTAGGAGATCTTTAAAAGCAGATACCACTCTGAATTCGGGAGACTGGTACAATAGACATTCCAGCGCTCCCCTGAGAGCAGGACCTCACTGGTGTAATCCTTTCCGGCCGCCAGCGCCTCCTGCAGCTCCTGGGCATACTGGGCAGGTTCTTTTCCATTACATGTCTCATAAAGGTGGGCCACCCGGACAAAATAATTCTCTTCTCCCATGGCGTCATTCTGGAGAACATAGCTGCCGTCGGTGCGGATGATACAGTACCTTATGATACTGCTCTGGATATTGCTCTCCAGCGTATCGCGAAGATAGCTGGTAGGCAGTCCGGCCACCAGGGCAACACTTGTGCTGCCGTCGCCCATGGGATAAATGGCTGGGACTCCGATCAGCACAACCGGATTCCCAGCCGCATCCTTCCCCGCAGAGACGTTGTATCTGCCTCCCTGGATGGAACGCTGTAAGGCCTCCGGGAAATCTGCCGTCACCTGGGAGCCGCAGATCATGTGGAAGTTCCCGTCATCCGTATAAAGGGCCAGATATTCGAACCCGGCGGAACGGGCATTGTAAGCCAGCGCCACCTGCATGGAAGCCGCATTGGTGATGCGCCCCGGCGGAACCGAATTGACCAGGGATTCCACCTGGGACAAGCGCAGTTCAATGGTGGTTCCAAAATGCGATGATACCTGCTCACTGATCCCTGACATATAAAAGACACCCAGCTGCCGGATGGTATTTTCCCCCAGAATATTGATGCTGATAGTCTGACTGACGAATATCACGATACAGAACAGAGTCCCCAAAATAAGGCTTATATTCAGAAAATGTGTTGTCCTCTTTTCCATAGCCCGCATCTCCCCAAAGAAAATATGAAACAATTGCTGTACAGGTATGCCCGGCGCTCCAAATGCCTGCGGCATCCTTTCCCTGTTCAATGGCATGGCGGTCTATGGGGCACAACATGATAACGTTTTAAGTATATCATATTTGAGTCACAAAGTCGAGGGCTTTCTAAAGGATAATGGAGGGATTGTAACGGTTCAGAATAACAGTTCAAGGGGTATCTGATCTGGTATACAGTTCTAGTACATCGTTGCACTAATTCCCGAGTAAATAGCACTCGCTATCCGTGCCATCTGCACGCCTGCGAAGCTAGCCGTAGGCCCCACTACGCCGTCGCTTCGCAGACGCACAGCTGACACGAATATCAAGCACTATTTACTTCGGGATTAGTGCAACGCTGTACTAGATTGTTCAGCGTGTGAAAACCAGAGTAAATACGAATTGACACACGGTAAAAAGTATTGTATAATAATTGAAAAATATCAATAAAATCAATAGGAAACTCGAGTAAATAGAAATGAAAAACAAAATGCCAGAATCAAACGGAATTTTACATACCACCGCCCCTGCATCCGGTCCTGCCGTGGAAGCTGTTTACGGCAGTTCTGGTATTACCGGTCAGTACGGCGTGGAGGACATGAACCGTTTTCTGTCCTCCATCATGGATATAGGAGAGCTGCTTTTGATGCACGGGGCGGAGGTGGGACGGGTGGAGGATACCATCCGGCGGCTGTGCGGGGCTTACGGATTTGTCCGTTCCGATGTATTTACCATTACCTCCAGCATCGTGGTCACGGCTATGTTCCCGGATGGGAGCACCCTCACCCAGACCAGGCGCATCCGGGAGAGGGACACAGATCTGGGCAAGGTGGAGAAGGTCAACGCGCTGTCCCGCAGAATCTGTGCCTCACCCATAGGTCTTGAGGATTTCCGGAGGGAGCTTTCCAGGCTTAACCAGGCGAAGAAGCCGCCGGTCTGGCTGGATCTGGTAATGTATATGATGATATCCGCATCCCTCTCCATCTTTTTCGGCGGTACCTGGATGGATGGACTGGCGGCTTCTCTTTCCGGGATTGTGCTCTTTGCCATGATCTCTGGCAGCGCTGCTTTAAAGCTGAACGGTATCATCCAGAGTATGGTCTGCAGTGCGGTCACAGCCATCAGCGTTCTCCTTCTGGTGCGGTCCGGTATCGGCGCCCATCCGGACAAGATCACCATCGGCAACATTATGCTGGTGATTCCGGGGATCCAGTTGACCAACTCCCTGCGGGATATGATCAGTGGAGATATGATCAGCGGCCTGCTGAATATGAGCGAAGCGCTGCTGAAGGCCATAGCGGTGGCCATGGGATTTGCGATTGTACTGCTTGTGGGAGGTGCCTGATGGAATTTTTTGTGATTCAGACGATTATGGGGCTTCTGGGGTCTGTAGGCTTCGCGGTCCTGTTCGGTATCTATGATAGGAAGCTTTGGGTCATCGCCCTGGGCGGGGCAGCAGGCTGGGTGGTGTATCTGGTCTGTGTGAATGTGGGGTACAGCATGTTCGCGGGCCTGTTTGTGGCCAGCCTTTTCATCGCTGCTGTCAGTGAGATCCTGGCCAGACTGCTGAAGACGCCGGTGATTCTGCTGCTGGTGCCTATGCTGATTCCGGAGATTCCCGGCGGGGATCTCTACTATACTATGCATCATCTGGTACAGGGACATTACACTGAGTTCGGAAGCTATTCCAACCAGGTGCTGGGAGAGGCGGGGGCTATTGCCCTGGGGATCATTCTGGCTTCCCATATAGCAAAGTTTGGCAGAAGTATCCGGGTTCATGTGTTCCGGAAGACTTTGTGAATAAGATGGTTCAGACAGGTACTTGCTGCCCGCAAAAAAGTGCTGGGCATAAGAGGCTTTGGGAGTTGGATCGTTTTGAAAATTGAGCCTGACGGCAGATAATATAGGAAAGGGTGTGGTAACATTGGGGAAAAAGATTACAAGAAATGACGTGGCAAAGCTGGCAGGTGTGTCGCCTGCCCTGGTCTCTTATGTGATGAACCAGACCAAGCCGGTCAGCGAGGAGAAGACCCTGGCAGTGAAGAAAGCCATTGAGGAGCTGCAGTACAGGCCGAATCTACATGCCCGGGGGCTAAAGACCAACAAATCCATGCAGATTGCATTCGTCTGTGACAACCTGCGCAATGACTGGCTGGAGATTGCGGAGAAGAGATTTTTTGACAAGGGATATTTCGTTTCCCACTGCTACAGCCGTGATGGAGACGACTTTATCCAGATGCTGATTGAGGGACGGTTCGACGGGGTATTCATGCTGTCTAACCGTTATACGGCAAAGCAGCTCAATGAGATCGCCAGTGCCGGTATTCCCATTGTCCTCTATAAGACCCGGGATTATAGCTTTCTGGAGCCAAATATCGTGACAGTAGCGCCGGATATCTATGGAAGCATCGTGAAGACCGTCAGCTACCTCATCGCCAGAGGCCATAAGCGGATTATTCTGGCGCCGCCTCTCAGGTACAATATGAACCTGGCCAAGGGCTACCGGGAGCGCGCCTACAAGGAAGCCCTGGAGACCAATGGGCTTTCCTACGATGAGGCCCTGGTGTGCGGGGATACCTCCTCCATGGAAGCCATATTCTCCAGAATCTTTGATCTGGTCTATGCCGGGAACGGCAGCAGGCGTCCCACTGCTATTGTGGCCGGAGATGATTATCTTGCCGGACGGATCCTGCAGTATCTGACTAAGCTTGGCATGAAGGTTCCGGAGGAGATGGCTATTGTAGGAATGGACAATACCTATCTGTCTGAGATGCTGTCCCCCCAGCTTACCAGCGTCAACTTCTCCAAGGAAGAGTTCTCCGCCAGACTGGTGGATACCATGCTGAAGCTGATCAATGAAGAGCAGGTGGAGGATGTGTTTATCAATGTTTCGCTTCTGGTGCGGGAGAGTACCTGAATCTAAAGTTCCATCCGGCCGGAAATCAGAGTAGTGGGCGGTCTGGCACGTACCAGGCCGCCCATTGGACATGTCTGAAAATTCATTCCCGCTATCTCTATAAGGGACGCCTTCGGTGTATGCCCCGCTTCGCGGTATACCGAAGGCGTCCTTTGGGATATTTACCCCAATTCACTTAACGCAGCCCACCAAATCCCCACAAGTAGAGTCTGTGATGTCTGCAGTGTCCACAGACTGTGATCAGCAGCTGGCGGAAAGCAATTTTCAGACACGTTCTGGAAGGGAACAGCCGTGAAAACTAAAAAAATTGCTAATTTTTTTACAAAAACTATTTACACGAGTAACAATCTGTGGTAGTATATGTACATACAGAAAAACAACAGAGAAAAGAACAAAGCCAAAACTAAATAAAATACATATTTTTATCAAAATAAAGCACAGAAATATAGACATATTTAATAATTACCGTTTTGAAAATGCCCGACCATGCAGAGGAGAATCCTGTCAATATTTTTTTGACAAAAAGTTACTCGAGTAACTAAAACGGTAACTGATTAAATAAGTGTGGCAGCACCGCATTCCGATAACCAAAGGGAATCTCCCTTTGTTATATAGAAGCATTATGAAACAAAATATAAAAGGGATATGAAAGGAAGGAGTATTAACAATGGCAAAGAAGATTTATGAAGCATGCAGACGCCTCCTGACAATTTGCAGCAACTGCCAGCCGGAGGAGAACATCCTGATCGTCACCGATACGGACAGCTTAGAGATCGGTATGGCTCTCTGGGATGCGGCAGAGGAGTTCCCCAACAAGACTATGGTCATGATGGAGCCGAGAAAAATGCACGGAGAGGAGCCAACCGCCTTAGTAGCTGCTGCTATGCTGAAAGCGGACGTAATATTTCGTGCCACCAAGTTTTCCCTTTCCCACAGCCATGCCAGAAGGGACGCGTGTGCTGCAGGCGCCAGAGATTTGAACTGCTGCGACTACAGCCTGGAGATGCTGGAGAAGGGCGGTCTCTACACAGACTTCGAGGCAGACAGAAAGTGTGTAGACCAGCTGCTTAAGAGCATGAAGGACGGCGACAAGATCCACATCACCACCGAGGCTGGTACTGACTACTACGCCAGCATCAAAGGCCACAAGCTCTTCCCCCAGTATGGCATGGTGAGAAATCCCGGCGAGACCTGCTCCCCGCCAGACATTGAGATGGCATCCGGCGCAATCCCCGGAACCGCACACGGCAAGATCGTGGTAGACGGAAGCATCACCCATCCGGCTATGGGCGTATTAAAAGAGCCCATTACACTCTATGTGGAGAACAGCTTTGTGACCAGGATCGAGGGCGGCGAGGAAGCCCAGAGATTTGCAGAGGAGCTGGCCAAGGTTTACGACCCGCGCATGTACCGGGTAGGCGAGATTGGCATCGGACTGAATCCGGACGCTTCCCTTTGCGGCAGAATGCTGGAGGATGAAGGCTGCAGCGGCTACGTACACGTGGCCCTTGGGAACAATGAGACCGACAACCAGGACTTCATCTTACATATTGACATGATGTTCAAGGATCCCACCATCGAGCTGGACGGCAAGGTGATCTTCGATCACGGTCAGGTAGTGTTTGACTGATAATCTGGACAGAATACAGTCCCGCCAAAGGGGTGTACCAAAGACCGGAATAAAACCGTAACAGGCCGCGGCAAGGTGAAAGACCATCCGCGGAAACCGGGAGCCTGGTGCAGAAGCATTTGCCAGACCGGACATCAGGCTCCTTCATAAATAAAAAATGAGAGGGAATAATCATGAGCGACAATATGAAAAACGGACAGTTGATGCCTGCGGAGCTGACCGCACAGATCCGCGATAAATATTACTTTGTGGACGAAGATCCATTTACCAAGACAAAAAGGCTTTTCTTCGATAACTCCGGCGGTTCCTTCCGTCTGAAAGCAGCCAGCGAGGCATTCCAGAGGGTAGATGATCTGCCCAACTGCGGCGGCCACGGCGGTGCTGCTTCCAACTATCTGGATACACTTCGTGACCAGGCCTGCAAGGACATTTCCACCATGTTCAACGCTGAAGGCGGATGCATCACCACTTCCATGACTGCTTCCATCATCGTCTTCGACGTGTCCGAAGCCATCATTGAGAATGTACCCGGAACCAACGTGGTTACCACCGCTCTGGAGCATCCTTCCGCATTTGACGGCTGCGCGGTACCGGCTGCCAAGTATGGCAAGGAGCTGCGTGTGGCCAAGACCGATCCGAGAACCGGAAACATCAGGCCGGAGGATGTGGTGAAGCTGATTGATAAGGATACCTGCCTCTTAAGCGTGATCATGACCTCCAACATTACAGGCGCGATCCTGGATATCGAGACCATCGCCAGGGAAGCCCGGAAGATCAAACCGGACCTCTTCATCATCTGTGACTCCGTACAGCATACACCTCACGGCCTGACCGACATGAAGAACTGGGGTCTTGACTGTGTGAACTTCGCTCCCTATAAGTTCGGCGGCGCAAGAGGCCTGGGAGTGGGCTGGCTGTCTGAGCGTGTCATGAACCTGCCTCACAGAAAGCTGATCAAAGAGAAGCAGAGCAACTGGGAGATGGGCGGATGCGCACCTGGCATGTATGCAATGCTCAGCGCAATCTTTGACTATGTATGCTGGATCGGCAAACAGTTCAAGGATACAGAGGACAGGAGAGAGCTGTATGTAGAAGGTATGACCCGGATCACCTGGCATGAGCGCGCGCTGCTTCATCGTCTGCTTCACGGTTCCGATGAAGTCAAGGGACTTCTGGATCTGGAGGGCGTCAATGTAGCCGTTGAGATGGATGACCTTACCGAGAGAGACCTGATCGTTCCCATCGTATTCGACAAGATGACCTGCGAGGAAGCATCCAGAGCATACGAGGCCAAGGGCGTGGTGGTACATGAGCGTACCGATGCAAGCCTTTACTCTGCACGTCAGGTGAATTCCATCAACCAG
>Ga0137308_101598_pt1 | contig 20551 bp, 17 predicted proteins | sample Inofrocosms_June_FD_97181 | JGI IMG/M metagenome (GOLD analysis project Ga0137308, IMG submission 97181) | Mouse cecal microbial communities from Vienna, Austria - N-Acetylneuraminic and N-Acetylglucosamine D2O microcosms_June | ecosystem: Host-associated > Mammals > Digestive system > Large... | reverse complement strand
TTTATAAAGGAAATGCTGCAAGGGTGGGTGCTCAGCAACCTCGATACCATGTTCACCGAAGTGAATTGTTAGTAAAGTGGGTTTTGTCAAAAACAAGTGGAAGAAAAGCTGGTGTGCAGGTGGTTCTAATAATTTAAGGAAAATTAGATTTTAAATAATTGGTATTATACATATAAAAATAATAGGACTGTAAGGAAATATAAACAGCATAACATAAGAAATTAAACGTAAAATGATAAAAATCATGTGAATATTTATCTTTGAATCACAAAATAATCCAAATTTCTCAAAATAATCCAAGTCAAAAAGGAAACTTCCCAAAATATTAAAAATATGTCCAAATTTATTTCTAATGATTCCGTTCCATTAAATGATAAAATAAGTGCATCAAAATAAGGGAGGTAATCAGAAATGAAAAGAAAATTAATTAGTTTGATTTTATCCGCAGTAATGGCAGTATCACTTGTTGGTTGCGGGGGGGCTGGTGATGATGGAACAACCGCAGGTACGTCAACAGATACGCCCACCAAGTCAGAAAGTGACAATGTGGACACACCTGCGAGCGCGCCTTCTGATGATGCGCAGTCACTCACAGTCTGGTGTTGGGATTCCTTTAATGTGGATGCAATGAAAAAGGCGGGTGAAATTTACACGGCAGATCACCCAGATGTAACGATTAACGTACAGGAAACAGTATCTTCGGATATCCAGACACTGATACAGACATATGCTATGAGTGGTGAATTGAATGCGCTTCCTGATATTTTCCTGATGGATGATCAGGTTTTTGCAAAGTATTTGCAGAATTATCCAGATGTCTTTGCAGACATCACAGATTCCGGGATTCCTTTTCAGGATTTTGCGGAGTCGAAGGTTGCCAATTCTGTAAAGGATGGAAAAAATTATGGAGTGCCCTATGACAGCAATACGGTTATTGCGTGCTATCGGACAGACTATCTTGAACAGGCAGGATACAGCATTGAGGATTTGACGGATATTACTTGGGATGAATTTATCGTGATTGGCGAAGATGTCCTTGCAAAGACAGGGATGCCGATGCTCACGAACGTGCAGGGAGAACCAGATTTATTGAATATGATTCTTCAATCAGCGGGTATTTCTGTGTTTGACGAAAATGGTGGTATTTCGCTTGTTGACAATGAGGGATTAAAAGAAGCGATGCGCGTTTATTTGAAGCTGATTGATACAAAGATTCTACAGGAGCAGACGGACTGGTCAGGATATCAGGGTTCTATCAACAATGGTACTGTTGTCGGGACAATCAACGGTTCATGGATTTGTGCGACAATCATGACAACAGACCAGACGCAGCAGGAGGGCAATTGGGCAGTAACAAATATGCCAAAGCTAAATGATTATGCTGGTGCCACGAATTATTCTGCACAGGGCGGTTCCACATGGGCGGTATCTTCTACCTGTGATAATTTTGACTTGGCAATGGATTTCTTTAAAACGACATGGGCAGGCAGTACAGCGTTTTATGACAGTATTTTAAAGGATTTGGGCGCTATTGCAACATATCTGCCCGCAGCAGGCAGCGATGCATACAACGAGCCTTCCGCATTTTTTGGCGGTGAAGCAATTTATTCAAAAATTGTTTCTTATGGAAATGAGATTCCCAAGATTAACAAAGGTATTTACTGGAAAGAAGAAAAAGAGGCATTGGGAACAGCGCTCACGAATATCGTGAACAGTGTGCCTGATTTGGATAATGTTACAGATGAAGATTTGGACAATGTTATCGCTGAAGCACAGGCAACGGTTCAGTTTAATATCGGACAGTAAGTATCGTGTCGCTTGCCGCGATGCCCTAAAAAATAGAAAGGAACAAAGCTATGAAGTCCAATGGAAAAAGGAATACAGGATTGACAATCAATCAAAAGCAGGGGCTTACAGGATGGTTTTTCCTTCTTCCTGCTGCACTGCTAATATTCGCAATGAATTTTTATCCGATGTTGCAGGCGCTGGTTCTCTCTTTTAAGACTGGAATTGGAAATAATCAGGTGTGGGGAGGGCTGGACAATTATGCAAGGCTTTTGCAGGATAAGGTTTTTCATACAGCGATTATCAATAACTTCTTCTATCTGCTGATACAGGTTCCGGTTATGCTGGTGGTTGCAATTATTCTGGCAACGCTTTTAAACAAAAAAGATTTAAAGTGTAAAGGACTGTTCCGCACAATGATTTTTCTGCCATGCTGTACAGCGTTAGTTTCATATTCCATTATTTTCAAAACATTGTTTGCTTATGATGGATATGTCAATACGGTTCTGACGAATATGGGACTCATCAGTGAAAGAATCAACTGGCTGGGACAGGTAAGCACAGCAAAGGTCATTATCATTATCGCACTGATTTGGCGCTGGACAGGGTACAATATGGTATTTTATCTGGCAGGTTTGCAGAATATAGATGAGTCTTTATATGAGGCGGCGAGGATTGATGGTGCAGGCCCTGTAAAAGCATTTTTTAAGATTACAGTGCCCTTGTTAAGACCTACGATACTTCTGACAACGATTATGTCCATCAACGGTACATTGCAGTTATTTGATGAGTCCGTGAATCTCACCAATGGCGGGCCTGCCAATTCAACGCTGACGATGTCGCATTATATATACAAGGCGTCCTTTGAGTATAATCCGCAGTTTGGATATGCGGCAGCGATGTCATATGTCATATTTATACTGGTTGCAATACTGTCCTTTGTTCAGATGAAAGTAGGTGATAAGCGATGAGAAAGTTAAAAAATGCAGGGTGCTACATATTTCTGACAATTGTGTCAGTTATCTCTATTTTCCCGCTGTATTGGATGATTGCAGCGGCAACAAATAACAGTACGGATATTCTGGGTGGTAAACTGGCAATCGGCACAAATTTTGCAAATAATCTCACAAAGCTGCTGGAACAGCAGAATGTGGGAAGGGCTTTTGGAAATTCGCTGTTTTATTCCTGTATTTTAAGTCTGCTGTCGCTGGTAGTCTGCTCTATTGCAGGATACGGTTTTGAGATTTATCATGACAGGGTAAAGGATGGACTGATGTCTGTCTTGCTTCTGGCGATGATGGTGCCGTTTGCGGCGACATTAATTCCTTTATTTAAACTGTTTACAGGAATGCACTTGCAGAGCACATGGATAGCCTATGTACTGCCAACGATATCAACGCCGTTTCTGATTATGCTGTTTCGGCAGAGTGCAAGGTCATTTCCGATGGAAATTATTGAGGCTGCAAGAATTGACGGATTGAGCGAACTTAGGATTTTCTTTACAATATTTATACCGACAATGCGCTCAACCTATGCAGCAGCGATGACGGTCACGTTTATGAATGCATGGAACAATTACCTCTGGCCTAAAGTTATCATGATGTCTGACAAGTCGCAGACAATGCCGATGCTGGTAGCAAATTTGTCCGTTGGTTATAGTATTGACTATGGTGTGCTGATGCTGGGCGTGTTAATCTGTTCGCTGCCGACAGGGATATTGTTCCTGATACTGCAAAAGAGTTTTGCTAATGGTATTGTGGGTGCAGTGAAAGGTTAGTGGATATTTTGGAAAGGAGCATGAAATGAAGATATTAAAAAATATTGGATTATTTGTTTTAGGGATATTTCTTGTTTGCAGTAAACTGAATGTATATGCAAGTGAAATAGATTATGGTGCTGATGTGGGCTGGTTAAGCCAGCTTGAAGCACAAGGATATTCATGGCAGGATGAGAATGGCAATACAAGGGACGTGCTGGATATTTTGTCTGATCATGGGATTACAGCGATTCGGTTGCGCGTATTTGTAAATCCTCCATCTTCGTTTGAATGGACAAAGAATGATGGAACAGAATGTATTTTGGGATATTGTAATACAACTGGACTATTGTATATGGCGGAACGCGCAAAAAATAAGGGTTTTGATATAATGGTTGATTTTCATTATAGTGACCATTTTGCCGATCCAGAATATCAAGACATACCTGAACAATGGAAAGATGCAAGTTATAATGAGTTAGTTACCTATGTATATGATTATACATATTATATAATGAATCAACTTGCTCAAAATGGAATTTATCCTAAATGGGTTCAGGTAGGTAATGAGATAAACAGCGGTATTTTATTGCCATATGGAAGTAGTGGAAATAATTTTCAGCAATTAGCTGGATTACTAAATAGTGGGTATGATGCGGTCAAAGCTGTAAGCCCATCTTCAAAAGTGGTTACACATTTGGCAAATGGTCAAAATAATGCAACATTCAGATGGTTTTTTGACAATTTTCTTACGGAATATAACGGTAAAACAGATGTGATAGGAATGTCATATTATCCATATTGGATTGGAAGCAGTTTTGAGAATAATATTGATGACTTGGCAGACAATTTATACGATATGGCAGACAGATACGGAAAAGAGGTTATGGTATGTGAGGTTGGCGGTGTTGAATCAGATACGAATGGAACCTATGAACTTCTACAGGCGGCAATTGATGCGGTAGGCTCTGTTCCAGAAAGTAAGGGAATTGGAATATTTTATTGGGAACCAGAGGGAAATTCGCAGGCTTTACCTGATGGTTATATTTTAGGAACTACAACCATGACAGGAAATAAAAATTTGAAGTTCACGAGTGCGTTAAATGCGTTTAAAGAATCTTATGATAAAATTTCCCCCAATGAGAGCAGGCGTTATAAAATTGTCAATGCGAAGTCTGAAATGTCATTAAATGTGAGTGGCGGTTCATATGCTGATTCTGCAAACATAGAGCAATATGAATATGATGAATGGAATAGCCAAAAATGGCAGTTTGTAGAAGTTGAAAGTGGCTATTATAAAATTGTGAATAAAAATTCTGGGCTGGTACTTGATATCAATGGAAATTCAACAACAGAAGGAGCGAGATGTATTCAAAATCAGTATAATGGAAATTGGAGTCAACTATGGTCTGTAGTAAGAACTTCTGATGGATACTATAACATTGTGAATCGAAATAGCAATATGGTATTACAAATCGAAGATAAAGCTACATCTGCGGGAGCGTTCTGCATTCAAAGTACGAATGACGGAAATATTAGTCAGAAGTGGATTATTCAGGTTGTTGAGTAAATAGAATGATTAGGAGCTGGGGATTGCGCAGATTGAAGTGTGATTCCCAGTTTTTAATTTGAAATGCAAAAATATAAATGTTATAATGATGCATAATTATTGTGAATGAAGTATCAGGTATAAAAGAAAAAATTTTCAAACTATTGATTGGCAATCTGCCAAAATCAGATAGGGGTATAGAGATGATTAAGGTTTTGATAGCTGACGATGAGTATATCATGCGGCAGGGATTGAAGTATATTATAAACTGGGAAGATGAGGGGTATGAGATTGTCGGAGAAGCATCAAACGGTCAGGAGGCATTCGCGCTGACACAGGAGCTTTGTCCGCATATTGTCATATGCGATATTGTTATGCCTGTTTTGGATGGCGTTGATTTTTCACAGTTGATTCATGAGAATTATCCCAATATACAATTGATTATTCTGAGTGGATATGACAAGTTTGAGTATGTGAAAAATACACTGATGAATGGGGCGGTAGATTACATACTAAAGCCAACACTTACGCCAGACGGTATGCGCAGTACTTTAAAGAAGGCATCTGAACGTATTCCCGGTTACTGTCTGGACGAAAAAGATAAGGGGAACAGCCTTGGGAGGAGTATTGAGCGGTATCTGATTGGGCAGGATCAGGAACTTCCGGCTGAGAGGCTCTCACAGCAGTTTCAATATGGATGTTATCAGCTCTATGCGGTCAATATCAAAAAGGAAAATACTGCAAGAGTGAGAAACTTACAGGCTGTCAGCATCACGAAAGTGTTATACCAAAAGATAGAGCGCGAATTACAGGAATTTAAAAATGTTCATTATTTGCAGATGATGCTGCGTGAAGAAGTCGCGTGCATCTTGTTAAATTATGATGAGAGCAGTTCTGTAAAGGTGATGATGCAGTTAAAGCAGTTAAATGATAAGCTTCTGGATATATGCAGCAGCCTGCTTGGGGTGTGCAGCAGACGATTTGTTTCGTACCGACAGTTATATGACATTTATCAGCGCGATATTTCAGAGAATGTCGATAAAGCATTTTATTATCCCAATATGAAACTGTTAATGGCAGAGGATTTGGAAAAAGACAGTAAGACGGCAAAGAAAGAACGCTTTGATTTTGCTGCTTACAATCATATGCTTAATTGTAAACAGTATGAAAATGCGGCAGAGCTTTTAATGGATTATGGCAGCAGATGCATCAAGGCGAAGGCAGATGTATATGGTTTAAAAAATCAGATGAAGAATATGATTTATCATTTTATGGAATATCTGGAATTACCGGACAGTGATATGGAGGAAAAACGGTATGAATTTTTCTCGCGGTTGAATCAGACAGCATATTCTGTTGAGTTTACAGAAGCTGTAAGAGATATACTGGGGCAGCTGGTGGCGCTTTCTGGTGTGGGAAAAGAGCCGAATGCTGACCGTATGGAACGATTGTTGTATTATATTGCAGAAAATTACAGAGAAGATTTGAAACTGGCTGATTTGAGCGAAGCATTTAATATGAATTACTACTACTTGTCGGCGTATTTCAATCAGGAGATGAAGGAAAGTTTCAGCGATTACCTGAATCGTATTCGTATCAGGCAGGCGTGCAGTCTGCTTGAGGAAACGAATATGCCGATTTCCGAGGTGGGCAGTGAGGTGGGATATAGCGATCATAGTTATTTTTGCAGAGTTTTTAAAAAGATTACAGGAAGGACACCGTCAGAATGGAAAAAGCTACAGCAACGCTAAAAAAGGCTGTCGCTTTGCGGCAGCCCAGATATTTCTGGAATGGACTTTTTGGACACATTACACTGATTGTTCTTTTGGGTATAGGGATGCTCTCTGTTACGGTGAGTACAGTCGTGCTTGCTATGTCGCGCAGTGCGTTTACAGAAACGTATGGAAAATCACAGCAGAGGGTGTTTGACGAGATAGAGAAAAGTCTGATTGATTTGAATAATCATCTGCATGATATTGTAAATGCAATTGATTCGAGCTGGGCATTCAGGCTTTACTTTAACTCTGATGATGAGGGAAAACTGGATAATGTACAGAATTTTCAGAATATATATCAGATGGAACAGGATCTCGAACAGAGTAAGGCATCTGAGCTTGTCCGTCCAAGCATACTGGTTTTAGGAATGAATGGAAAGCATTATTTATCCCGGACGGAAACTATTTCACAGAGTGATAGAGATATATTAGAAAGCCAGCCCGTTCAAAATGCGATGAATAACGTGGACGCTCTGCATTATACCTATGCAAAAGGGGCATATACAGCAACGTCACAAAATGTAGATGTTGTGGTAGTTTCAAAGGCATTGTATTACCATGAAAATAAGGACATCTATGCGATTGTGCTGGTTACATTGACAGACGCGTATATCAGGGAATATTATGATTACTTCGTGACAGATTATTCGATGTTTTATATGGTCAGTGATGAGGGAATTGTGATGAGTTCCAACGACAGGGAGAAAACAGGGCGTGTTCTGGAAACACAGTGGTATCGGGATGCAGTGCAAAAGGAGTCTGTCGGGCGGTGGATAACCCAAATCGACAACAAAAGCTATACCATCATGAAACAGGAACTGCCGTATCTGGGCTGTTCAATCTATGGACTCATAGACAATGACAAGGCACTTGATAATCTGTACAATATGCCACTTTTGATTTTATTGTGTGTTTTGATTGGTATCATTACTTTAGCATTGTGTCTGATGATTGCGCGGCGTACACTGAATCCGTTATCGCAGCTTGTGGACAAAATGTCTTTCGTGAGAGATGGTGAATTTACGCAGTATATGCCAGTGTCAGGAACGGAGGAGATTAAGGAGCTTGCAGTGACTTATAATATTATGCTTGATGACATCAAGAAGTATATCGACCAATTGATACAGACGCAGAAAGAACAAAGGCAGTCTGAAATTAAGGCGCTTCAGATGCAGATTAATCCGCACTATATTTATAATACACTTGCGAGCATCAAGTGGCTTGTCTATCAGAACAATCAGGAAAAAACGGTAAAGACAATTGATGCGTTTATACAATTACTGAGAAATACAATCAGCAACTCGGACGAGTTTATAACCGTGGACAAGGAACTTGAGAATCTGCATCACTATGTGTCGATTAACCAGACAAGGTACGGTGATGCGGTGCAGGTGGAGTATTATGTATCACCGGATTGTGGCAAATGCCTGCTTCCTAAAATGATACTTCAGCCGTTTATTGAAAATGCGTTTTTTCATGCGTTTCCTTCAGGTATGTGTGGAACGATTGAAATTTTTATAAAACAGCGGGATGATATTCTTGAAATAAAGGTGGCAGATGATGGCGTTGGAATGGACAGTGATATGGCAACGCGGGCTGTGGGACAGGATTTGTCAAAGGAACATTACTCAGGAATTGGTGTACACAATGTTCACGAGCGTTTGCAGCTGCTTTATGGAGAAGATTACGGCATACAGATAGAGAGCCGAAAGCAGAGGGGAACTTGTGTTAAAATCAGTCTGCCAGTGAGAAAAATGGATAAGTGAAAAGAGCGTTTCAGGGAGGAAGGGTGCGGTGAATTTTCATATTAAAAAAATATATATTTTCATGATTTTTATGATACTGTGTTTGTCAGGCTGCCAGAAAAACGAGCCGCTGCCACAGAAAACAGAATCTGAAAAAAGCGAAGTAGTCATATGGACATGGGATGAAACCTTTAATGTAAAGGCGGCAAAACTGGCAGCGGAAGAATATACAAAACAGAATCCTCAGATTGAAATCATCGTAGAAACGAAGGAGCGGGAAGAAATTCTGTCCAGTATTAAGAACAGCCTGTCAGCAAAGGCATATGATAAGCTGCCTGATATCATTATGCTGGAGGATTATGATGTTCAGGGGATGCTTTTATTGTATGAGGAAGAATTTGAAAATCTTGCGGATATGACCGAATATAATAAATTTTCAGAGTATAAGACCAGACTTTGCACAATGAATGGGAAGGTGTATGGGATTCCCTTTGACAGTGGTGCGGCGGCGTTATTTTATCGTATCGACCTGCTGGAACAGGCGGGATTTTGCGAGAAGGATATGCAGCATCTGACATGGGACAGATTTATAGAGATTGGAATGGAGGTCTATGAAAAGACAGGATATGCCATGCTTACGTTAGATCCTTCTGATTTTCCTGTGATGCGGATTATTATGCAGAGCAGTGGCAGATGGTATGTTACACAGGATGGCAGCAGGGCAGATATCGCAGAGAATACGGCGCTTCAATCGGCGTTTGAAATATACAAAAGGCTGATTGAAACGAATGTGGCAAGAGGCATGAATGGCTGGAATGAATTTATCTCAGCGTTTCAAAACGGAGAAGTCGTCTGTGTGCCAAGTGGAAGTTGGATTATCTCAAATATTAAAGAAGCAAAAGAGCAGGAAGGACTTTGGCGTGTGGCGCAAATACCTGTGATAGCAGAGAGTCAAACTGCGGCATCAAATGTGGGAGGAAGTTCATGGTTTGTATTGAAAAATTCTCAAAATTCCGAGGATGCGGCAAGATTTCTTGTAGAGATGTTTGCCGAAAATGACGCGTTTCTTGATACGCTGATTACACAGACAGGAGTGATACCCGCTGTGAAAAATCCTTCTGTTTATACCAATTATGAAATGGAGGATGTGTTTTTTGGTGGGCAAAAAGTAACAAAATTTCTCACCAGTATTACAGATGAGATTCCGATTGTAAATTATGGAAATAAAACTTATGAGATTGAGGTGGTTGTTGAGTCGGAATTTCAGAATGTTCTGATTGACGGGAATATAGATTTAGCACTGGAACGTGCGCAGATGAAGGCGGATGCCCTTGTCAGGGAGAGTGAATAGTGTAAAAATGCAGCAGGGTGTAATAATGATAAAGCGGAAAATGTTTTAGATAAATTTTTATATGATACTACAGGAAAATAAAGATGTACATTCATAATAAATTATATAAGAAAACCACATATTTGTGTATCGGTAGAAAGTGATATAATTTCTGTCCGATACACTTTTTTTATGATGACTAGAGTAAAATGCATTTTACTGTTTTATATTTGGCTGTTTTGCAAGCATGGCTTTCTGTGTATTCCACACTTGTTTCATCAGCTTTTTCACTTCCTCTACATCGGCTTTATATACATTGCCTGTTGCGTTCATTCGTTTTGCTATCTGGTTCAGATTGCTTCCGATTTTTCCGAGCGTAGTGTTGTAATCTCGTAAACCTGAATAATCAATGTCATACACATACCCGTACAAAATCAGATGCCGCAGGAAAGCGGATTTACTTTTCATGCCGGAAATTTTTACTTTCTGCTCCAGTATGTATTGTTCATCGTCACTTAGAAATATTTTTAACTCATTTTTGCGTTCACGTTTTGCCATTTTTGATTCGTTCTCCTTATCAAATATTTAAAAGGATTTTACAAAAACTAATGTCCTCTTATATGGGGTATTTAAGCAAAAAATTCAAAATTTTTTATAAGGTAATTTACTATTTTTTTGAGCAAAAAAGGGGTTAGGGGAATTTCCCCTGCAAGATGATTTTTTTAAAGTTCCCGATTAGGAGAATTTGAAAAAATCAGAGCCTGTGTTCCCACACAGGCAGTGCTTGCTATTCTTGTCAATAATTCTTGATAAGAATAGTTATCCCGACTTTTTTGGTATCATGACTTCTTATCAAGAATGTTGTATTTACGCTGTTTCTTAAAAAAAAGGTCATGATAATATGGAACACTTTTTGCTAAATTCTGATTTTTCAAACGGTACAATAGTGACAAAAAGTCGGGATAATTTTTTTTTATAAATCACTCAAAATGCTTGATTTATTTAGGGATGTAAAAGGGAAGAACCCATTTTCAAGTAAAATTGCGTTTTTTATATAATCATTGAAAAAAGTTATCCCGACTTTTGAAGAAATATTGTCGCTTTAAAAAAATCAAAGTTGGTGGCTATTGAAAAATATTATCCCGACTTTTTTAAAGAAATCCTTTGAGTTTATCAGCTTTGTCATCAAAGATCGTGATAATAAAAAAGTCATGATAACTATTCTTGTCAGGAAAGGTTTTCACCTTTCCAGTCAGTAGAAAAAACTTTGAAATTTTTTTAGGTAATGTCCTCATAGAGGGAGCATTACTTTATTTACAATTAACGTCAGAAACAGCGGAGAAAGGGGGTGAAAAAATGTTAGACCATGCATTCCGGCGGCGCAGGGAAATTGAGCGTATGCTGCTGGCAGGAAAGAAGCTGACGGTATCGGGACTTATGGACAGATATTGTGTAGGCAGAAAGTCAATCAGCAGGGATTTTGAAGTCATAGGCGAGGAACTTCCCGTCATTTCAAAAAAGGGATATAACGGTGGCTACTTCCTCATTGACGGGGTAGGGAAATACCAGAACTCACTTTCACAGGAACAACTGGAATGCTTGGAAAAAGTCGCTGTTTCGTGTGCGGAGGAGGACAGGGAAACTATTCTGTCAATTATACATGAATTTGGGCCGTACTGTGAGAAACTTACATAGAAAATGATTGCCATTCTTATAAAGCATATAAAAGATTTGTTGAATGATTTTATATGTTTTTAGGGCTGGCAATTCTGATAATTTTTTAAACTGTAAACGAGGGGAGGTGCGGCATGGATTTTGTACACCGCAGAATGGAAATCATCAGCATTTTATCAGCGAAAAGACACATAACAACAAGGGAGCTTGCATGGGAATTTGGCGTTACAAGACGCACGATACTTCATGATATTGTCGCATTGTCTTTTGACTACCCGATTTATACAAAGCCGGGCGAGGGCGGCGGAATTTTTATTACAGAAAATTACAAGCCTTATTCCAATACCCTCACGCCGACGGAACTTGAAACACTGTGCAGATTGTACAGAAAATCAGAGGGAAAAGATAATGAAATCCTTTTTCGGATTATCCACAAGTACGGTGCGGACAAGCTGAAAATTTAAGGCATATTTTATTTTCCAAGCGTGGGGTCAAAACCACCGCCTTTAGGCGGTACGGCTTGAGCCGTCTTTTACATAAAAGTGAATTGTGATATATTGTAGGCAGGAGGTGTCAAAGTTAAGGCAGAATATAGAAGTAGCAGTCATACAGTATATGACATAAAATATCACTTTGTGTGGATAACGAAATATCGATACAAGATATTGAGAGGAAAAATTGCAGAAAGGACAAGAAACATATTGCGGCAGGGATGTGAAGCAAATGGAATAGTAATTCTGAAAGGAAGCGTAGGTGCAGATCATGTTCATATGTTGTTGTCATGTCCAACGGACATGGCAACGAGTAAGATAATGCAGCTATTAAAAGGAAGATCTTCAAAAATGTTGCAGGAATAACTGCTTTAGCAGGTCTTTCAGCTGACTTTAGTCAGGAAAGACGGGGCTTTAGCCCCCAAAGCGACTTTCAGTCGCAGGGTTTGGGCTTTAGCCCGAAAGAACCCACCGGCTTTCAGCCGGTGGTAGTTGAGTTGTGATGCGGAATGAAAAAGCATCACTTACTGACAACTGAATATGGACAATCCTGCAAGACGTATGAAACAGCCGAGCTGTGCTGAAACACGCCATGACTGCCTGTGCCGAACAGGCATGAGCGAAAAATGTTTTAGAGTAAACAAGGTGTGGGAACCTTGCGCCATGACACTGTTTCCTGATAATGATACTTCCGTAAAACGGTCACAAAGATGATGGTGCGAGTCCAATGTGAGCTTATTCCCAAAAGCTACTTGCAGGATAAATTTATTAAATTGTTTTTATGGATTTTTAAATGGAATTATGCAGGCCGGCATGATACAATGTAGCTGTTGGACTTTTGATAAAATGAATTAGATAAGGAGCAGCTATAATGGATAAGAAAGTTGATATAATAAAGGACGCTGACGGTAAAAGCATTGTGGTCATCAATGATCTGCGTTTCAAGGGAAGAAGGAGCGTGGACTGGAACATTGTTGAGAACTGTCTGAAAGAGTATATCGGTCAGTGTGCGGAAATTACGGAAACATCAGACGTGGTGTACATAGGTGCGGATTTTCCCGACGAGTTTGCACATTCCAAAGACACAAAGGAACTAAGGGGCGCAAATATGTATGCAAAGGCAAATTCTTCGGGAATTATTAGAGAAATGATTGAAATTGCCACGAATAAAACATTTGCAGAGAATTATGCACAGAAGCATAACACAGATGCAAAATTTGGATGGTACAGATATGATACACGTTTTGCAATCCCTGTTTATGATGATGCGGGCGAACTGGTCAGGTATAATGTCTTTAAGGCAAGGATACTGGTGCGCTATGCAAAAGACGGAAAACTGTATCTGTATGATATTTTAAGGACAAAAAAAGAAACGAGCAAGCCGCTTGAGCAATAGCTGTACGGTCGAAAAACTCATTTCTCTTTATAAGCCATTTTAAGGGCATACGGCAGTTTTGTCAAGAGTAAAAATTTTATAATAAAACAGCGCAAGGGCAGTTATGAACCTGTAAAGGGTTTGTAGCTGCCCTTTTTGCGTTCATGAAGGCTGTGTGAATAGTTATGCATGATAATTTTACGTTGTTGATTAAGAATGAGAGGTTTAAATGAATGTATTTGAAGCGGTAAGGGAAAGCGGAATAACCGCAAGGCAGGCAGCGGAGCGTTGCGGGATAAAAATAAACCGAAACGGTATGGCAGTCTGTCCGTTCCATAATGATAAAAATCCGAGCATGAAAATAGATAACCGCTATTACTGTTTTGGCTGTGGTGAAAAGGGAGATGCCATTGATTTTGTGGCGAAGTTTTATGGATTGGGCAAAAAGGACGCAGCATTACAGATAGTGTCGGAGTTCGGGATTAGTTTTGACGATAACAGGTGCAGAAAACCGCCGCCAAAGCGCAAACGGAAGTTATCGCCAGAGCAGAGGTTTGAAAGGGTAGAAAAGAAATGTTTCCGTGTATTATCTGATTACCTGTGTCAGTTAAGGGAATGGCAGGAGCAGTATTCGCCACACGAAGCAGAGGAAGAATGGCACCCGCTGTTTTGTGAAGCACTTGAAAAGAAAGATTACATTGAGTATCTGTTAGATATTTTATTGTACGCTCCGCTATCGGAGCGTGTTGAGCTGGTAACAGATTATGGAGAGGAAGTGTTAAGGATTGAAAGAAGACTGGAACAGTGTACCAAAGGAACAGCGGGCGGCACTGGAAAAGATGATGGAGAAAATGGAGCAGGCATCACAGCCGGAAACGTGGTTTGACGGGAACAAGGTCAATGACGTGCTGTTCTGTGAGGATTTCCTTGCAGGACACCCGATGAAGTGCATACATGGCAGGTTTTTTGATGTAAACGGAGCAGTCGGTGATGCGGAGCAGATTAAGGCGGAGATATATCATAAGATTGCGCCTTATGTTACGTCAAATATTGCGAAAAAGGCAACAACGCTGCTTGATGCGTTGCGGATAAGGTGCTATTCGCCGCCGATACCCTATCAGACAGACCGTATCCATGTGGCGAACGGGACATATTTCTTATCGAAAAGCTTCTCTGCACAGAAAGAATTCTGCATGAACAGACTTCCTGTGAGGTATCTGCCTGATGCGCCAGAACCGTCATGCTGGTTTGCATTTCTTGGGCAGCTTTTAGAGCCAGAGGACATTATCACGTTGCAGGAGTTTATGGGCTATGTACTGTTACCCACGACAAAAGGGCAGAAAATGTTGATAGTCATAGGAAAAGGCGGGGAAGGCAAGTCACGCATTGGCAGGGTGCTTCGTGCATTGCTTGGCGACAGTATGAACACAGGCAGCATACAGAAAGTGGAGGTTGACCGTTTTGCAAGGGCAGACCTTGAATGGAAACTTCTGATGCTTGACGATGATATGAAACTTGAGGCATTGCCGCAGACAAATAACATCAAATCTATTGTGACGTTAGAGGACAAAACGGACTTGGAGCGCAAAGGCAGGCAGAGCGAGCAGGGGTATTTATGTGTGCGGTTTATCTGTTTTGGAAATGGCAATCTCGGTTCACTGTATGACCGTTCCTATGGATTTTTCCGGCGGCAGATAGTCCTTACCGTCAAGGAGCGCAAGCCGGACAGGGAAGATGATCCGTTTCTCGGCGAAAAGCTGATTGCGGAAGCAGAGGGCATATTTTTATGGTGTCTTGAGGGGCTGCACCGCCTGATTGGCAACGGGTACAGGTTCACGATAAGCAAAAGGGCGGAGGACAACCTCACAAAAGCCATGCAGGACGGGAACAACATCATTGTATTCATGCAGTCGGAGGGTTACATCAGGCTTGAGAAAGGCACACACGCCACGTCAAAGCAGCTTTACGGTGCATACAGCCAGTGGTGTGAGGATAACCTTGAAAAACCGTTAGGTGAGCGCAGTTTTTCCAACTTTTTAAGGCAGAATGAGGACAAGTACGGGCTTGCCTATACGAATAATATCGCACTCGGCACTGGAAAGACCGCAAGGGGATTTAAGGGTATCCATGTAAAAGTACGCACAGGGGAAAGGCATTAAGACGCAATATACGTTTAGACGTGTAAAATCCCAAATCCTTTATATATATATACATACGGTTATTTCTAATCCCCTATTATATATAAATACTTTTATTTTATAAATAGAAAAATAAGTGTCTTAGCGTATAAAGGAAGTAACCATAAGGGATTGGGGGCATTTTGAAAGCGTCTATATTACGTCATTTCAAAGTGTCTGATACTCGGCAGGATAAACTTATATCTTGTTGGGATTTTATTTTCCAAGCGAGTGGTTAAAACCACCGCCTTTAGGCGGCACTTTCTGAATAAGAAATAAGTGATAGAAGATAGTTGTTTTCAAGCTAAGCGCGACTTTAGTCGCAAGAGGCATTTTTTAAATTGCCATAACCCACCGACTTTAGTCGGTGGTAGTTAAGTTTGCAGGGTAGGACACAGAAAACGTCTGTCGGTAAGTTGAGATTGAGAGGGAAATTTCTATGCTTTTTGCAAGGGCGTATACCATGCAGGCATGGCAGACATTTTCTTTCAGAAAACGAGGAGGAATATATTTGAATAAAACAAAACTGGTAGTAACAAGAGTATTTGACAGCAAACGCACACCACAGGAGGCGTTTGTGAGGGTAATATTAAATTCGGATAAAGAGGAAAAGTGCTTGCAGGTTGCTGACCATGAAGGTATAATAGGAAATGAAGAACCACTTTGCAGTTCACCAGCTTTTTCTGGAAAGGAAGAAGCCAATGAGTAGAACTACATACAAAACAGCACCAAAAGCGGGGTTATATACCCGGCTGTCTGTTGATGACGGCATCACAGACAAAGAAAGCAATTCCATAACGAGCCAGAAACAGATGCTCATGCAGTATGCACAGTATCATGGTATAGAGGTTGCGGAAACATACGTTGATGACGGCTGGAGCGGGACAAATTTTGAAAGACCGGATTTTAAGCGCATGATTGAGGATATTGAAAGCGGGAAAATCAACACGGTCATTACAAAAGACCTTTCACGTCTTGGGCGTGACTATCTGCAAACGGGCTATTATACCGAAGTGTATTTTCCAAGCAAGAAAGTACGCTATATCGCAATCAGCGACGGGATTGATACCTCTATGGGGTACAATGAAATGGCACCGTTCAAGAACCTGTTTAATGATTTCTATGCAAGGGATATTTCAAAGAAAATCCGCAGCACCATGACCACAAAGGCAAGGGCGGGCATCTACCACAGCACAGTGCCGCCGTTCGGCTACCGCAAATCGCCGGAGGACAGCTACAAGCTGATACCTGATGCGGAAACCGCACCGATTGTACGGCGTATGTACGAGCTTGCCGTGCAGGGCAAAGGCTACAAGGCAATCGGCAACGTGCTGAAAAGGGAGCGCATACCGATACCCGCATACTGGCACCATGTAAGGGGCGAGAGGACGTGGGCAAATTTTAAGGGCGAGGGTGACATATCCAACTATATTTGGAATGAAACCACGATAAAATGGATACTCTCGCACGAGGTCTACATCGGCAGCCTTGTGGCGCAGAAACAGTCAAAGCTGTTCAAGGTCGGCAAGAACTATGTGAAGCCTAAAGATGAGTGGGTGGTAGTGAAGGATATATTTGAGCCGATTGTGGACTTGGAACTGTGGGAGCGTGTGCAGGAGGTCAACGGGAAACGCAGGCGCATGTGCAAGGCAAAAAGAGAGCCGAGTATCTTTTCCGGCATTGCCTACTGCCCTGACTGTGGCAGGCGCATTACATTCTTCCCTGAGAAGTCAAGCAAGAAAAGCGGGAGGAATACCTACTTCGGCTCATGCGCCAACTACAGGCTGGACGGACCGGACAAATGCACGCCGCACCGCATCAAGGAGCAGGACTTGTACGATATTGTCCTGAAAGACATCAGGGAATGGGCGGCAATGGCTCTGGCGGACGAGCAGGCAGTCCTTGGCAGGGTTATGGAACAGCAACAGATTAACAGTACCGTGGATTATGGTTTGGTTGAGGGGAAAAGGCGAACCATTGAGAAAAGGCTTGGGGAAATCGAGAAAGTCATAAGCAAGCTGTATGAGGATTATGCACTTGGCAGGCTTGCGGGGGCAAGCATAGACAACCTCATGCCGAAGTACCAGAGGGAGCAGGAAGAACTCAAAAAACAGCTTTCTGCATTGCAGGAACAGTCGGCAGAGCATGACGCTGCAGAGCAGAATGCAGGAAAGTGGATTAGCCTGATCCAGCAGTACAGTGACCTGAAAGAAATAAATTCATGTATCATCAATGAACTTATCACAAAGATTTTAGTAGGCGATAAACGCAGGGTAAATGGTGAGAAAGTTCAGTCTATAGAAATCCATTACCGTTTCATCGGCAATCTGACCGACAGCGGGAATGGGGAAACAATTCAATAAAAAATCCAGTTAAAAACAATTTAGCTGTAAAAACCTACTTTATTGGGTATTTACAGACGTGAATACAAAAGTGGGCGAGATTGCAGGGGAAGTCGGGCAGACACCCAGCGCATGGAACGGAAGCATTTTTTCCATGATCCGGAACCTTTCAGAGAATGTCATGATACCCATAGCGGGGCTTATCATCAGCGCAATCTTGTGTTATGAGCTGATAACGATGGTAATGGACAAAAACAATATGCACGAGGTAGGGAGTGAGTTTTTCTTCCGCTACCTCGTGAAAGCGTGTGTTGCAGTGATGCTCCTCAGCAAGACTTTTGACATCACAATGGCGATTTTCGATGTGGGCAACCATATCGTGACCAATGCAGCGGGTGTCATATCAGGCTCCACGAGCATTGACGTGACCGCCACGCTGACTACCATGTTCAATAACCAGCTTTCCACTATGGGCATTGGCGAACTGATCGGGCTTGGGATAGAAACCATGATTGTCAGCTTATGTATGAAAATCATGTCCGTCCTCATCACCGTCATTCTATACGGGCGCATGATAGAGATATACCTTTATATTTCAGTGGCTCCGGTTCCCTTTGCAACTTTAAGCAACCGGGAATGGGGCAGCATCGGAAACAACTATATCAAGGGGCTTTGCGCCCTTGCATTTCAGGGATTTTTCATTATGGTCTGTGTCGGCATTTATTCGGTACTTGTTGCCAGCGTTACGGTTGCGGGCAACCTGCACACGGCGCTCTGGTCGGTGGCGGCTTATACCGTTATCCTGTGCTTCAGTTTATTTAAGACAGGATCGCTTGCCAAAAGTGTGCTGAATGCCCATTAGACAGTTATTTTATAGTATCAGCAGGAAGGAGGAAACACCGGAAATGAAAAATATCCGGTCACAATGCTTATGGCTATATCAGTAGCAGTGCCAAAAGATTTAAGCGGCATCAAGACAAAGGTAGCGATGAACCTTACCAAACGCCAGCTTATCTGCTTTGGGAGCGCCGCAGCGGTGGGGATACCCTTTTACCTTGTGACAAAGGGAGTGTTAGGCACACAGGCTTCGGCGCTCATCATGGTAGCGCTCATGCTGCCTTTCTTCTTTTTGGCAATGTATGAAAAAGACGGCTTCCCGGCAGAGAAGATTTTATACTTCATGGTGCGGCAGAAGCTGCTCACGCCGGGGATACGTCCCTATAAATCGGAAAACCTCTACAAGAAGCTGGAGGAGAGGGAAAAAATAAAGAAGGAGGTGCGTTATCTTGAAGAAAAAGCCGCAGGGCAGCAAAGCCAAGCCAAAGGCGGGGCTTAATTTTTCTGAAAAGAAACGGTTAAGGGAGTTAAAAAGCACCCTTGCCGGGAACGACAAAAAGGCGGAGATACCGGACACAGCGCAGAAAACAATCACATTCAAGAAGATGTACCGTGACGGCATCTGCCAGGTATCTTCCGGTTACTATACAAAAATGGTCGAGTTTTTCGACATCAACTATGACCTTCTGGAGATAGAGGATCAGGGAGAGATTTTAGAGGAATACAGCAGGCTTATCAATTACTTTGACCCGTCCATAAAGTTCGAGCTGTTTCTGTTCAACAGGCAGGTCAACGAGCAGACACTGATAGACCAGTTTGACATACCCTTGCAGGGTGATGAATTTGACGATATCCGTGAGGAATACACGGAAATGTTAAAGAAACAGGCGGCAAAGGGAAACAACGGGATCATCAAATCAAAATATCTTATTTTTGGCATCGAGTGCAAAGGGTATAAGGAAGCAAAGGCGAAGATGGGCAGCATAGAAGCTGATGTCATCAAAAATTTCCTGAACCTCGGCACCCATGCCAGAAGCCTTAACGGAAAGGAGCGCCTGCGTGTCCTGCATGAGTATTTCAATCAGGACACAATGGAGCCTTTCCGTTTTTCGTTCAAAGAATTGTCGGAGTCCGGGAAAAGCGTGAAGGACTACATAGCGCCGCCGGGGTTTGATTTCCGTTATCCGAGCCGCTTTAAGACCGGGAAAATGTACGGGAGTGTCCACTATCTCGACATTATTGCGCCGAGGTTCAATGACGAGCTGTTAAAAAAGCTCCTTGACATTGATGATAACCTTACGGTCACGCTGCATATGCAGACAATGGACCCGGTGAAGGCAATCAAGATGTTAAAAGGCGCACTTACGAACATTCAGAAAATGAAGATTGAGGAACAGAAGAAGGCAGTGCGTTCAGGATATGACATGGACATTCTGCCTACGGACATCATCACTTACGAAAAGGATACCTTAGAGCTGCTTGACGATCTGAACACCAGCAACCAGAAGATTATCAAGATGACTTTCCTCATTACCTGCTTTGGCAGGAGCAGGAAGGCGCTGGAGAACATCACGCAGAGGGTGTCCGGCATTATCCAGCAGGCAAACTGCAATTTAAGGTGTATGCAGTATTTACAGGAGCAGGGGCTGATGGCGGGTGCGCCGATTGGCTGCAACGATACGGGGATTGAGCGTGTGCTTACCACAAAGAGTACG